>Ga0307517_10014862_pt1 | contig 10407 bp, 11 predicted proteins | sample 23_EM_MG_FD_194515 | JGI IMG/M metagenome (GOLD analysis project Ga0307517, IMG submission 194515) | Populus trichocarpa ectomycorrhiza microbial communities from riparian zone in the Pacific Northwest, United States - 23_EM | ecosystem: Host-associated > Plants > Roots > Unclassified | place...
GCCATCCCCGTTAATGGCCTGCTTCGGCCCCCGATTTCAACCGCGCGCGGCGTCGCGGGCGGATTTGAACTGTGGACTGCGCACGGCGGCGATGATCCCGGCGACCTGCTGGCGGGCCGGCTCGAGACCCCGCGAGGTGTCGACCACGAAGTGGGCCCGCGCGCGCTTCTCGGCGTCGGCCATCTGCTGGGCGAGGATGGCGTCGAGACGCTCGGGCGTCATGCCGGGCCGCTCCAGCACCCGCTCGCGCTGCAGGTGCGCCGGCGCGCTGGCGACCACCACGGCGTCGACATTGGCGTGGCCGCCGGTCTCGAAGAGCAGGGGGATGTCGAGCACCACCATGTCGGCGCCGTCCGCCTCGGCCTTGGCGAAGAAGCCGACGCGGTCCCGGCCGACCAGGGGGTGAACGATCGCGTTCAGCCGCTTCAGCGCCTCGGGATCGCCCAGCACGGCCTGGCGCAGCGCCTCGCGGTCGACCTTGCCGTCCCTGACCACGCCGGGGAAGGCCGCACCGACCGGATCCACCGCCGCGCCGCCCTGGTCATAGAGGTCGTGCACCGCGGCGTCCGCGTCATAGACCGGCACGCCGGCGTCACGGAACATGGCCGCCGTCGTCGACTTGCCCATGCCGATGGAGCCGGTGAGCCCGATCAGGATCACTAGCCCAGCGCCTTCAGCGCCATGGCGCGGACCTGCACGCCCGAAGGCGCCGGCCGGCCGTAGAAAGCTTCGAAGGACGGCGCCGCCTGGCCGATCAGCATGGCGAGGCCATCCACCGTCGGGCGGCCGAGGCTCTTGGCCCAGTGCAGGAACGGCGTCTCCAGCGGCTGGTAGACCATGTCCATCACCACGCAGCCGTCGGGCGTCGCCTCCAGCGGGGCGTTGAGGCCGGCGCCGCCGTTGAGCTCGGCCGAGGTGGCGTTGATCACCGCACCGACGCCCCGGAACGCCTCGGCGGCGTCGGCCAGGCGGAAGGCGCGGATCGGTCCCTTCAGCGCCTCGGCGATGGCCTGGGCCTTGGCGAGCGTCCGGTTGACGATCCGCACCTCGGGGCAGCCGGCCGACAGCAGCGCCGCCGCAGCGCCGCGGGCCCCGCCACCGGCGCCCAGGATGGCGACCGGCGCGGCGGCTGCGGTGAAGCCCGGCGCCTGCACCGCGAAGGCGCCCAGCAGGCCGAGCCCGTCGGTATTGTCGGCGATCACGGCGCCGTTGGGCTCGAAGAGCAGCAGGTTCGCCGCGGCCGCGGCCCGCGCGCGCGGGCTCACCTGGGTGGCGCAGGCCAGCGCCTGCTCCTTGAAGGGGATGGTGACGTTGATCCCGCGGATCGTCCCGCCGCGCAGGCCGGCCACGAAGGCGGCGAACCCCTGGGCAGGCGGCGCGAACGGCACGTAGATCCCATCGATCCCGGCAGCGTTGAGCCAGGCGTTCTGGATCAGCGGGCTCAGCGAGTGACGCACCGGAGAGCCGGCGACGCCCGCCACCACCGTCGCCCCGGTGACCGGCGGCCGGCTCATGCGGGCAGCTCCCCGTGGCGGCGCAGCAGGTCGAGCAGGCCCATCAGCGGCAGGCCCAGGATGGTGAAATAGTCGCCGTCGATCTTCGAGAACAGTTGCACCCCCATCCCCTCCAGCCGGTAGCAGCCTACCGAGCCCAGCGCCGCCTCGCCCTCCGCGGCCAGGTAGTCGTCGAGGAAGCCGTCGGAGAAGTCACGCATGGTCAGCGTCGCGGTGACCACCTCGCGCCAGATCGGCGCGCCGTCCCGGGCCACCACCACGGCGGAGTGGAGCTTGTGCGGCTTGCCCCGCAGGGCCTGCAGGCGGGCGCGGGCGCCGGCCACCGTCTCGGCCTTGTCGTAGAGCGCGCCCTCGAACTCCAGGGTCTGGTCGGCGCCGATCACCAGGCCGGGCCGTGAGCGCGAAACCTTGATCGCCTTCAGCTCGGCCAGCGCATCGGCGATGTCGCGGGCGCTCGCGCCCTCGCCCAGCATGGCGATCTTCACCGCGTCCTCGTCGACGCCGGCGGTTGCGGCTTCATAGCGTACGCCCGCGCCGTCGAGCACGGCGCGCCGCGCGCTGCTCTTGGAGGCCAGAACCACGCCCGAGGTCATCCGCCCAGCACCTCGACCTGGCCATGGCCGCCGTGCAGCACATTCAGCACCGCCGCCGCCGTCTCCTCGACCGAGCGGCGGGTGACGTCGATCACCGGCCAGCCCTGGCGTTCATAGAGCCGGCGGGCTTGGACGATCTCGTCGCGCACGGCGTCGACGTCGATGTAGGTCGACTCGCGGTTCTCCTTCAGGCTGAGGAGGCGGTTGCGGCGGATCTGGATCAACCGGTCGGGCGAGATGGTCAAGCCGACGACCAGGGTGTTCTTCAGCGAGAACAGCTTCTCCGGCGGCGGGCGGCCGGGCACCAGGGGCACGTTGCCGGCGCGGACGCCGCGGTGCGCCAGGTAGATGCAGGTCGGCGTCTTCGAAGTCCGCGAGACCCCGACCAGGATCACGTCGGCCTGTTCCAGGTCCTGGCCGCCCTGGCCGTCGTCGTGGCCGATCGCGTAGTTCAGGGCGTCCATGCGGTTGAAATAGTCGGTGTCCAGCCGCAGATGCGCGCCGACCCGCGTCGTCGTGGTGTAGCCCAGGTAGCGCGACATGGCCGAGACCAGCGGGTCGAGCGCCGGGATGCAGGGCATCTCCAGCTTGCGGCAGCCTTCCTCCAGCGCCTCGCGCAGCTTGTCGTCGACGATGGTGTGGATGACCACGCCGGGCGCCTCCTCGATGTCGCCCAGCGCCCGGTCCAGTTGCCGCTGCGAGCGGACCAGGGCGTAGATGTGCTCGATGGGCAGCACGTTGTCGAACCGGGCGCAGACCGCGCGCGCCATGGCGTTCAGAGTCTCCCCGGTGGAATCCGACACCAGGTGGACGTGGAAGTAGGTGGCGAGCTTTGGCGGGGCGGGGGTCACGCGCTGGAGCCGATCGAAAAAAGCCTGGGGATGATTCCTGTGGAGCAGTCTTAGCGAAGACAGGCGCCGAAGGGGATAGATCGTGTGCGCCGCCGCTGCTTCAGCCCCTCGAATGTATGTGCGGGACGAATTGGGCCGTTTACGTCTCATTAATCAACCGGGCGGCGGCGAGGGGGATGACGCCGCGGCCGTTGTCGACAGGTGTGGGACAGAGACGCCGGAGCGGCGGTTCCTCCCCGAAAGGATTAACGAAACCTTAAGGCCTTGAAGGGGTCTCCGCGGCGCTCCCCGCAATCCACAGGGCCGGGAAAACCCCGGCCGGGCGGCGGACAGCCTGGGGACAAGCTTCGGATCGCCGGGGGGACGGCCAGGTTGTCCACCTTCTCGACAGGCCCTGTCGCTTCCACGCCAATCCTTTTTCTAAACCTTGAAGAGAAGAAGAAGGCAGACGGGTCGAGGCTCGGGCGCCCTGGGCTTGAGCCGTCGGCCGTAAGGCGATTTAAGGCCTTCATGAGCGAGCCCGTCACGCCCCGTCTGCTGCGCGCCCTGGCCGGCGAGACGCTGGACCGCCCGCCGATCTGGTTCATGCGCCAGGCGGGCCGGTCGCTGCCCGAGTACCGCGAGCTCCGCACCCGGGCCTCCGACTTCATCGCCTTCTGCCACAATCCGCAGATGGCGGCCGAGGCCACCCTGCAGCCCATGCGCCGCTTCCCGCTGGATGCGGCCATCGTCTTCGCCGACATCCTGCTGATCCCGCGCGCGCTCGGCCAGGAGGTGCGGTTCGAGGCGGGCGAGGGGCCGCGGCTGGGCCCATTGCCGGACATCCGGCGCATGGCCGATGAGGTCGAGGCCTCTACCGGACGGCTTTCCGCGATCGGCGAGACCCTGGCCCGTGTCCGCGCGGACCTGGAGCCGGAGCGGGCGCTGATCGGCTTTGCGGGCGGGCCCTGGACGGTGGCCACCTATATGATCGAGGGCCGGGGGTCGAACCGCGAGGCCGCCCGCACCTTCGCCTACGATCACCCGGAGATGCTCGACGCCCTGCTGGCCGTGCTGGTGGATTCGACCGCGCGTTATCTGGTCATGCAGGCGAAGTCGGGCGCCCAGGCGCTGAAGATCTTCGAGAGCTGGGCGGAGGGCCTGGCCGAGGACGTCTTCGAGCGGATCGTGATCCGGCCGCATCAGGAGATCGTGCGCCAGGTCCGCGCCGCCGGTGTTACTGCGCCCTTCATCGGCTTCCCGCGCGGCGCCGGCGCCCTGGTGGACAACTACGCCGCCGCCGTGCCGGTGAATGCGGTGGCCCTCGACACCCAGGCGAGCGCCGCGCTCGGCCGGCGGCTGCAGGCGGGCGGCAAGACCATCCAGGGCGCGCTCGACAACCTGTTGCTGCGCGCCGGCGGTCCGGCGCTGGACGCCCGCGTCGACCAGCTGCTCGAACAGTGGGGCGGCGGCCCCTACATCTTCAACCTCGGCCACGGGGTGATGCCCGACACTCCCATCGCCCACATCGCCCGCGTCGTCGAGCGGGTGACCGGCAAATGATCTACCTCCCCCGCACAGCGGCGGGAGGGGGACCGCCCGCCGGAGAGCGGGTGGTGGAGGGGGCAAGCCATCTCGCTGCTGCCGACCGCCGCCCGGTGGCCTGCCCCCTCCACCACGCCCTCTTCGGGGCGCGGTCCCCCTCCCGCCATCGCTGCCGCGATGGGGGAGGTAAGGAGTGACCCGTGTCGCGGTCGTTCTCTTCAACCTGGGCGGCCCGGACAATCAGGCGGCGGTAAAGCCGTTTCTTTTCAATCTCTTCCGTGATCCTGCGATCATCACTCTGCCGGCGGTGGCGCGTTATCCGCTGGCGGCGCTGATCTCGACCACGCGGGAAAAGACCGCCCGGGCCAACTACGCGATCATGGGCGGCGGCTCGCCGCTGCTGCCGGAGACCGAAGCCCAGGCGAAGGCGCTGGAGGCGGCGCTCACCGGCGCCGCCGTCGAGGCGAAGTGCTTCATCGCCATGCGCTACTGGAAGCCCTTCGCCCGGGAGACTGCCCGCGCGGTCGCCGCCTTCGCGCCGGACGAGATCGTGCTGTTGCCGCTCTATCCCCAGTACTCGACCACCACGACCGGCTCGTCGCTGAAGGACTGGCAGGCGGTCTACAAGGGCCCGGGCCGCAGCCGCACGGTCTGCTGCTATCCGACCGCGCGCGGCCTGATCCACGCCCACGCCGAGGCGATCCGCAATCTCTGGGAGACGGCCGGTAAGCCCGGCAACGTCCGGCTGCTGTTCTCCGCCCATGGCCTGCCTCAGAAGATCGTCGACGGCGGCGACCCCTACCGCGCCCAGATCGAGGCCACTGCCGCGGCGATCGGCGAGCTACTGCCGGAGCTGGCGGACCGCCAGGTCTGCTTCCAGAGCCGGGTCGGGCGCCTGCAATGGCTGACGCCCTCCACCGACGACGAGATCCGCCGGGCCGGCGCGGAGGGCAAGGGCGTGGTCATCGCCCCCATCGCCTTCGTCTCGGAGCATGTGGAGACCCTGGTCGAACTCGACCACGACTATGCCGGGCTGGCCCGCAAGGTCGGCTGCGCACCCTACCTGCGCGCCCGGACGCCGGGGGTGCGTGCGGCCTTCATCGAAAGCCTGGCCGAGGCGGTGACGGGCGCGCTCGGGCGGACATCCGGCGTTGCGCCGCACGGCCCTTGGCGCTGCCCGGCGGGTCATGGCAGATGTGCGCTCAGGACCGGGGAGAGCGCCGCATGAACTGGTACGACCTGCTGCGCGGCCTGCACATCATCGCCGTCATCGCCTGGATGAGCGGCATGATGTATCTGCCCCGGCTCTTCGCCTACCACACCGAGACCGCGCCGCCGGGCAGCGAGTTCGACGCCCACTTCAAGGTGTGGGAGGCCAAGCTCCTGCGGATCATCATCAACCCGGCGATGACCCTGACCTTCGTCTTCGGGCTGGGCCTGATCTGGATCGACGGGACCCAGCGGCTGGGCTGGGGCTTCCTGCTGGCGCCCTGGATGCTGGTGAAGATCGCCGGGATCGTCTTCCTCAGCTACTGGCACGGCTTCCTGTCGAAATCCCGCCGGCAGATCGCCGAGGGCCAGCGGCCGAAAACCGCGAAATTCTGGCGCGCCACCAACGAACTGCCGTTCCTGGCGGCGGTGGTGATGGTGCTGGCGGTGACCACGGAGTTTGCCTTCCGCTGATGAGTTGCTCCCCATTGGTGGAGCTGTCAGCGAAGCTGACTGCTGACCCGCTCCGGCGCTTCGCGCCACCTCCCCCAAAGCGGAGAGGAACTGTTCGTCTCCTTGACCGCGAGCCCCTTTTCGTGGTTCCGATCCCCCACGCGTCCCCGACAAGGGCGCGCCCCGCCTTATCTCCGGCCGTCGCGCGCCTAGACGCAGCTTCGGTCCGGCCCCCACGAAGACGAACACATCCGGCGCTCGAGAGCGCCCATATCCTTAAAGAAGCCCCCGCCCGGGAATCGTCCGGCCGTGGGCGAAGACGAGTAAATCCATGCAAGACGAAGACAACACCCCCCCCGCCGACGAAGCTCCGGAAACCGAGGCGCTCGACGCCGCGGCCGCCGGGACGACCGCGGAACAGGTGGAAGCCGCCGCGGAAGCCGAATCCGACGAGCCGTCTGAGGTAGCCAACACCATCGCCCGGATGGGGCTCACCCGCATGAGCCTGCAGGAGCTGAAGGACAAGGCGCCGGCCGACCTGCTGGCTTTCGCCGAGCTCTTCGAGATCGAAAACGCCAACTCCATGCGCAAGCAGGACATGATGTTTTCGATCCTCAAGGTCCTGGCCGAGGAGGGCGTGGAGATCTCCGGCTCCGGCACCCTGGAAGTGGTGCAGGACGGCTTCGGCTTCCTGCGCTCGCCGGAAGCCAACTACCTGCCGGGTCCCGACGACATCTATGTGAGCCCCTCGCAGATCCGGAAGTTCGGCCTCAGGACCGGCGACACGGTCGACGGCGCCATCCGTGCGCCGCGCGAAGGTGAGCGCTACTTCGCCCTCGTCAAGGTTGACCTGACCAACTTCGAGAACCCCGAGAACGTCCGCCACAAGGTGTTGTTCGACAACCTGACGCCGCTTTATCCCGACCAGCGCCTGAAGATGGAGATCGACGACCCGACGCTGAAGGACCGTTCCGGTCGGGTGATCGACATCGTCGCCCCGCTCGGCAAGGGCCAGCGCTGCCTGATCACCTCGCCGCCCCGCGTCGGCAAGACCGTGATGCTGCAGAACATCGCCAAGTCGATCGAGACCAACCATCCCGAGTGCTACCTGATCGTGCTGCTGATCGACGAGCGCCCGGAAGAAGTCACCGACATGCAGCGCACCGTGAAGGGCGAGGTGATCTCCTCGACCTTCGACGAGCCGGCCACGCGCCACGTGCAAGTCGCTGAAATGGTTATTGAAAAAGCCAAGCGCCTGGTCGAGCACAAGCGCGACGTGGTGATCCTGCTGGACTCCGTGACGCGCCTGGGCCGGGCCTACAACACCACCGTGCCGTCGTCCGGCAAGGTGCTGACCGGCGGTGTCGACGCCAACGCCCTGCAGCGCCCCAAGCGCTTCTTCGGCGCGGCGCGGAACATCGAGGAAGGCGGCTCGCTGACCATCATCGCCACCGCCCTGATCGACACCGGCAGCCGGATGGACGAAGTCATCTTCGAAGAGTTCAAGGGCACCGGTAACTCGGAAATCGTGCTGGACCGCAAGGTCGCCGACAAGCGGGTCTACCCGGCCATCGACGTGATCAAGTCCGGCACCCGCAAGGAGGAGCTGATCACGCCCAAGGAGCACCTGCAGAAGACCTACATCCTGCGCCGCATCCTGGGCCCCATGGGCGCCCAGGACGCCATCGAGTTCCTGCTCGACAAGCTCCGCAATGCGAAGACCAATGAGGAATTCTTCCAGTCCATGAACACGTAGGACGCGCGGCCCTACCTGGGCCTACCCCGTCCTACTTGTGTTTCACGTGAAACATGCGGGCCGCCACCTGGTTGCTCCCCCTCTGGGGGAGCTGTCACTGAAGCTGGCTGAGGGGGTCACCCCAGGTCAAAGCTGACCCCCTCCGGCCCTTCGGGCCACCTCCCCAGCGGGGGAGGAATTGCGGCTACGGGATCAGCAGGCTCGCGCCGATGGTGGAGCGGCTCTCCAGGGCCTCGTGGGCTTTGCGCGCGTCGGCCAGGGCGAAGGTCTGGCCGATCTCGATCTCGATCCTGCCCGAGCCGATCAGGTCGAAGAGTGCGGCCGCGCTGGCGTCGAGCTCCTCGGTGGTGGCGTGGTAGTCGACCATGGTCGGGCGGGTGAAGAAGAGCGAGCCGTTGACCATCAACTGCCGGGCGTCGACCAGTGGCGGCGGGCCGGACGCATTGCCGAAGCTCACGAAGACGCCGCGGCGCGCCAGGCTTTTCAGCGTGCCCTCGAAGGTGTCCTTGCCCACCGAGTCATAGGCCACCGGCACGCCCTTGCCATCGGTGATCCGGCGGACCTCGGCGGCGACATCCTGGTCGCGGTAGAGGATGACATGGTCGGCCCCCAGTTCGCGCACCCGCGCCGCCTTGGCCTCGGAGCCCACGGTGGCGATCACCACGGCGCCCAGCGCCTTGGCCCACTGCACCATGATCTGGCCGACCCCGCCGGCGGCGGCATGGACCAGGATGGTCTCGCCGGGTTCGACCTTGTGCAGGCGCAGCAGCAGGTATTCCACCGTCATGCCTTTCAGGAGGGCCGCCGCCGCCGTCCGACTGTCGACGCCCTTGGGGATCTTCACGGCGCGATCGGCGGGCAGGACGGAATAGTCGGCATAGCTGCCCGGCACGTTGGCGGAGGCGGCCCGGTCGCCGACCTTGAACCGCGTGACGCCTTCGCCCACCGCCTCGACGACGCCCGCCGCCTCGGCGCCCAGCCCTCCCGGCAGCTTCGTGGGGTAGAGGCCCGAGCGCAGGTAGGTGTCGATGAAGTTTATGCCGATGGCCTCGTGGCGCAGCAGGATCTGGCCGGGCCTGGGCGCGGGCTTGTCGACCTCCACCAGCTCGAGGACCTCGGGACCGCCGGTCTGGCTGATACGGATCGCGCGCATGAAGGCTATCCCAGGTGCTTGCGGAAGAAGGTGAGGGTGCGTCCGGCGGCCAGCTTGGCGTCGGCGTCGTCATAGTGCTCGCCGCCGGCGCGGGCGAAGGCATGGTCGCGGCCGGGGTAATTGTGGATCTCGATCAGAGGGTGGTCTTTCAGCGCCTGCAGGATCACCTGCTGCGCCGCCTTGGGCACGAACTGGTCTTCCTCGGCGATGTGCAGCATCAGCGGATGCGCCAGCTTCTCGGCCTCGGCGACCCGGCCCTCGATACCCACCCCATAGTAGGCGGCGCTGGCGTCCGCGTCGGTCCGCGTGGCGGTCAGGAACGCCAGCAGCCCGCCGAGGCAGAAGCCCACGGCGCCCACCTTGCCGCTGCAGGCCGGATCGGCGCGGACCTGGTCGATGGTCGCGGCGATGTCCTTGACGCCGGCGTCCACGTCGAAGGCGTTGAAGAGCTCGAAGGCGCGCTTCCACTCGGCTTCGGATTGGTCGGTGATGTCGATGCCGGGCTCGATCCGCCAGAAGAGATCGGGGCAGACGGCCAGGAAGCCCTCCGCCGCCAGGGCGTCGGTGGTGTCGCGCATCACCTGGTTCACGCCGAAAATCTCCTGGATCACGACCACGGCCGGCGCCGGCGCGCCGCTGGGTCGCGCGACGTAGGCGCTGAAGGTCCCGTCTTCGGTCTTGATTGTGATGCGTTCGCCCATGGGTCTCTCCCGTATTTAACTGCGCTACTAGCGCGACGCGCCGGTCTGCGGCCATATGGAATCCGTAGCGGAGGCGCACGGCATGAAGATGACCATCGAGGTGGATTGCTCGCCCGAGGAGGCCCGGCGGTTCCTGGGCCTGCCCGACGTGAGTTCGCTCAACGACCACATGGTCGCCGAGATGAAGAAGCGCATCGACGCCAACATGTCGATGGTCTCGCCCGACGAGCTGATGAAGAACTGGATGGCGTTCGGCCAGGGCGCCCAGGATCACTTCCGCAAGCTCATGGAAGTGGGCATAGGCGCCGCCACCCAGAAGAAATGACCGACACCATCTTCGCGCCTGCCACGGCCGCCGGCCGCGCGGCCGTCGCGGTCGTTCGCCTGTCCGGGCCTGGGACGAGGGCGGCGGTGCGCGCCCTGGCGGGCCGGGTCCCGGCGCCGCGCCGCGCGGCGGTGCGCACCCTGAAGGCGGGCGCCGGCGGTGAGATCGACCAGGCGCTCGTGCTCTGGTTCCCGGGGCCGGCCAGCTACACGGGCGAAGACGCGGCGGAATTCCACGTCCACGGCGGTCAGGCGGTGGTCGCGGCCCTCACCGACGCCCTGTCGGCGCTCGGCCTGCGGCTCGCCGAGCCCGGGGAATTCACCCGCCG
>Ga0307517_10014863_pt1 | contig 10406 bp, 9 predicted proteins | sample 23_EM_MG_FD_194515 | JGI IMG/M metagenome (GOLD analysis project Ga0307517, IMG submission 194515) | Populus trichocarpa ectomycorrhiza microbial communities from riparian zone in the Pacific Northwest, United States - 23_EM | ecosystem: Host-associated > Plants > Roots > Unclassified | place...
CGCCGACCGGGTTCTTGGTCTCACGCTCCTCCCACAGCTCGTCGACGAGGGTGTCGCGCTGCACGACCGCCCCGTGGGCGAGCAGCAGCCGTCCCACGATCGCCCGGGACACCGCGCCGGGAGGGACGACCGCGCCGTTGACATTCACCAGCTCCAGGCGGCCGAGCAGTCGAAAACGCATGACCGCCATCCTGCCGTGGACACGCCGAATCCCCCGAAGGGCCCATCGGCGCGTCGCGGATGCCCTGGTGGTGAACCAAGTCGCCGGACGCCGCGTAGCCGTCTACGTTCACCCATTTTCAACGCGGCACCAGGAGCGGAAATGATCCGGAACATCGTCCTCTTCAAGCTCAATGAAGGTCTCACGCGCGAATCTCCCGAAGTCACGGAGGGATTCGAGCTCGTGAAGAACCTCGACCGGGAAATCCCCGAGATCCGGCAGTGGGAAGTGGGGTGGCACGCGTTCGACGCGATGCCCGTCTCGTACGATTTCGCCCTGAACAGCCTCTTCGACGACGCCGCCGCCTTCCAGCGGTATTTCCACCACCCCGCGCACATGGCCGCCATCGCCCATTGGATGGACCATGCTTCATGGGTGGTGGTCGACATGGACATCTGACGGACAAAAGCACAAAGGACTGGTTCCACCATGCAGATCGATCTGACGGGACGCACCGCCCTGGTGACGGGCTCGACGCAGGGCATCGGCGCGGCGATCGCCGCCGGACTCGCGCGCTCCGGCGCCCGGGTGGGGGTGAACGGCCGGGACGGGCAGCGGGTCGCGGAGGCCGTGGAGCGGCTGGCGGCGCAGGTGCCCGGCGCGGTCTTCGTTCCGGTGGCCGCCGACGTGGCGAACGAGGAGGGCGCACAGCGCGTCCTGGAGACGCTGCCCGAGGTGGACATCCTCGTCAACAACCTCGGCATCTTCGGCTCCGCCGACCCGCTGGAGATCAGCGACGAGGAGTGGCGGCGCTATTTCGAGGTGAACGTGCTGGCCGCGGTACGGCTGACCCGTATGTACCTGCCGGGCATGACGGAGCGCGGCTGGGGCCGGATCCAGTACATCGCCAGCGACTCGGCGGTCGTCATCCCGGCCGAGATGATCCACTACGGCATGTCCAAGACCGCGCTCCTCGCCGTCGGCCGCGGCTTCGCGAAGCAGGCGGCGGGCACCGGGGTGACGGTCAACTCCGTCATCGCCGGCCCCACCCACACCGGTGGCGTCGAGGACTTCGTCTACGAACTCGTCGATCGCGACCTGCCCTGGGACGAGGCCCAGCGCGAATTCATGCGCAAGCACCGGCCACAGTCCCTGCTGCAACGGCTGATCGAGCCCGAGGAGATCGCCCACATGGTCGTCTACCTCAGCTCCGACCAGGCTTCGGCCACGACGGGCGGAGCCCTTCGCGTCGACGGGGGGTACATCGACTCGATCCTGCCCTGACGACGCGCGTGGCCGGTCCCGCGTGGCCGGCCCCGCGCGGTCAGAAGCAGCCGTTGAGGGCTTCGAGCGGGCCGGGCCGCGGCCCGTTGCCGAAGTCACCGCGGCGTTCGCGCCATTCGCGCTGCTCCTCGGAATCGGCGGCGGCCTCGGCGAAGGCGCGGGCCTGCCGGGCGCCGCCGGACTCGGCCTGGAAGCCGCCGAAGCGGGCGACCGGGCTCCAGGCAGGGCTGATCGCGGGCAGGGGGGCAGCGATGTTCTCGTACTCCCCGGCGGAGTGGACGATCCTGCCGCCGGCCACGGTCAGCAGGGCCTCGATGCGCGAGATGTCGTCGTCGGCGACGGCGAAGTAGTCGGCGGACAGGATGGCCAGGTCGCCGTACTTGCCCTCGGTGATGGTGCCCTTGACGTCGGCCTCGCCGGTCAGGTGGGCTCCCGCGGCGGTGTACATCTCCAGGGCCGTGGCGCGGTCGACGCGGTTGGCGGCAGGGTAGAGGCCGGTGCCGCCGATGGTGCGGCCGGTGACGAGCCAGGCCAGGGACAGCCAGGGGTTGTAGCTGGAGACGCGGGTGGCGTCGGTGCCGGCGGCGACCAGCAGCCCGGTGTCGCGCATGGCCCGGATGGGGGGTGCGGTTTCGGCACGCTCGGCGCCGTAGCGGTCGATGAAGGCCTCGCCCTGGAACATCATGCGGTTCTGGACGGACACCGCTCCGCCGAGGGCTTTGATCCGCTCCAGGCTCTCCTGGCCGACGGTCTCGGCGTGGTCGAACAGCCAGCGGGTCCCGGGCGGGAAGCCGCCGTCCGCGGCGATCTTCTCGAAGACGTCGAGGTCCTGGCGGATGGTCTCGTCGTAGGTGGCGTGCAGGCGGAAGCCCCAGCCGTTGTCGAGGAGCAGCCGGGCCGCGGCCTCCAGTTCGGCCTTGGCCCGCTCGGCCAGTTCGGGGCGGGGCTCGGAGAAGTTCTCGAAGTCGGCGGGGGACCAGGCGAGGTTCTCGCCGGCTCCGTTGCAGCGCAGCCACTCGTCGCCGTCGCCCGGGCCGACCATGCCGATCCAGCGGCGCAGGTCGTCCAGTTCCTGCCCGGCGGTCTGCGGGAAGAGGTGGTAGGCGATGCGTACGGTCAGCTCACCGCGCTCGGCCAGTTCGGTGACGGCGGCGTAGTTGTCGGGGAAGTTCTGGAAGCCGCCGGCGGCGTCGATGGCGCTGGTGATGCCGAAGCGGTTGAGTTCGCGCAGGAAGTGGCGGGTGGAGCCGAGCTGGTCCTCGGGGCCGAGTACGGGGCCCTTGGCGAGGGTGGAGTAGAGCAGTCCGGCGGCGGGGGCGGCGAGCAGCAGTCCGGTGGGGTGGCCTGCGAAGTCGCGGACTATCTCGCCGCCGGGCGGATTGGGGGTGTCGCGGGTGAAGCCGACCGCTTCTACGGCGGCGCGGTTGAGGATCGCCGACTGGTACAGGTGGAGTACGAAGACGGGGGTGTCCGGGGCCGCCGCGTTCAGTTCGGAGACGGTGGGCAGGCGCTTCTCGGCGAACTGCCGGCCGGTCCAGCCGCCGACCACCCGCACCCACTGGCCCTTGGGAGTGCGCTCGGCCTGTTCACGCAGCATGCGCAGGGCGGTGCGCAGTGAGCGGACGCCGTCCCAGCGCAGTTCGAGCAGGTAGTTGAGCCCGCCGCGGATGACGTGCAGGTGGGAGTCGTTGAGGCCGGGGACGACACGGTGTCCGAGGGCGTCCACGACGCGGGTGTCCGGGCCGATGTGCGGGGCGACGGTGGCGTCGTCGCCCACGGCGGTGAACACGCCGTCGGCGATCGCCACGGCGGACGCCGCCGGCCGGGCCGGGTCGCCGGTGTGGATCCGGCCGTTGCGTACGACGAGCCGGGCGGGGCGCCGGACCCCGTCATGGGGGCGGATCCCGCCCACGGGCATGGTGCTGCTGCTGGACACGTCGGGCTCCTGGGTCGTTCGTATGGGGGCACCACGACGCTAGGTTTGCGACACTGAATCGGTCCAACACATGGATTTTCTCGAATTGATCGGCAGAAGAGATGGAACTGCGCCACCTGAAGTACTTTCTCGCCGTCGCGGAGACGCGCAACTTCACTCAGGCGGCGGCGAACTGCTTTGTCGCGCAGTCCGCGCTCAGTCAGCAGATCGCCCGGCTGGAGAAGGACGTCGGAGCCGTGCTGTTCAGCCGCACGAGCCGATCGGTGCGGCTGACGGCGGCCGGTGAACTGCTCGAACCGCTGGCCCGGCGCGTCCTGGCCGACGTCGACAACGCCCAGGCGGCGCTCGACGCGCTCGCGGGCCTGCGCCGTGGGAGGCTGCGTCTGGGCCTGGTCCAGACGCTGGCCGGTTCGGTCGATCTGGTCGAGGTGATGGCCGACTTCCACACCCGCTATCCGGGCGTCGACTTCCATGTGGTCAACGCGCCCAGCTCCGAGATGGCCGCCGCGGTCCTCGCCGGCGGCCTCGACGTCGCCGTGGTGGGTCTCGGTTCCCGGCAGGTGCCGGACGGTCTCGATCACCGGCTGCTCGGCAGCGACCCCCTCGTGGTGGTGGTGCCCCATGACCACGACCTCGCGGATCACGACGTGATCGACCTGGCCGACCTGCCGGAGAGCCACCAGCTCATCCAGTTCGCCGAGGGCACCGGACTGCGCCGCCAGGTCGAAGCGGCCTTCGCCCGGGCCGGGGTGGAGCCGGGCCGGCACTTCGAGGTCGGCCAGTTGTACGACATGGTCCAACTGGCCGCCCGGGGAGTCGGTATCACGGTCGTTCCGATCTCGTCCGTCTTCGGGGCCGGATCGGCGGCGGGCCCGAAGGGCAACCGCGTGGGGCCCGGCGGCGCCCGGGTGCTGCGCCTGGCGGACAAGGCGGCCGTGCACCACGTTTCGGTGGTCTACGACAGCAAGCGGCTGGCTCCGGCCGCCGTCGCGTTCCTCGACGTCGTCGAGCGGCATCTCAAGCATCCATCTGTATGACAGATCGCTGAAGGCGGATCCATGTGTTGGACGGAACGCCGGGCGCGCTGGAGGCTGGGGAAGAACCGCCGGGAGAACACCACGCTCCCGGCCACACGCCTCACGCCACACGCCACACGCCTCACGCCTCACGAATCGGAGCCCCGTCATGTCCGTCCTCCTGCGGGACGCCTGGTCAACCCTGGTTCCCGACCTGAGGGACCGGCACGGCCCGCTGCCGCCGCTGATGCTCGCGCTGACCGTGGTGACCGGCCTTGTGGACGCCTTCAGTTATCTGGTTCTCGGGCACGTCTTCGTCGCCAACATGACCGGCAACGTCGTCTTCTCCGGCTTCGCCATCGCCGGCGCCACCGGCTTCTCCCTCGCCGCCTCGCTGGCGGCGCTCGCCTCGTTCGCCGCAGGCGCTTTCCTGGGCGGCCGCGTGGCCCATCGGGAACGCGCCCACCGCGGACGCGTGCTGCACCTGGCGCTGGTGCTGGAAACCGTTCTGGTCCTGGTGGCCTACGTCATCGCCGAGACCGCCGCCACGCCGTACGGGGGCCTCGCCCGGTACTGGCTGATCGCACTGCTCGGGCTCGGCATGGGCGTCCAGAACGCCGCCGCCCGCGCACTGGCCGTACCCGACCTGACCACGACCGTACTGACGCTCACCATCACCGGCATCGCCTCCGACAGCCGTGCCGCCGGAGGCACCGGCAGCAAGGCCGGACGGCGCGCGCTCTCAGCCGTGGCGATGTTCGCCGGCGCCCTCATCGGCGCCGCGGCCGTGCTGCACGGCCATGAGGCCCTGCCCCTGCTGTTCGCCGCGCTGCTCCTCGCGGCCGCCACCGGCGCCGCCTTCACCCTGGCCCGAAGCGGCGGCACCTGGACGGACCCGCTGTGACCACCCGCACGATCGATACCGAAGGCCCCGGCGTCAACGCCCCCGCACGATGGCCTGCCGCCGTCCACGCGGCCGTACTCGAACTCATCATGACCGCGATCATGATGTTCATCGCGGTGACCGCGACCCGTTGGGCGATGGGCACCCTGAACACCGCCGCAGGCGGCTGGTGGAACACCCCTCAGGGAAGACTCCTCGTCGTCGCACCCATAGCCGGCTACACCATCACCGGCGTCATGCTGTCGCCCTGGGGCAGGGTGACCGGCGGCCATGTCAACCCGGCCATCACCCTGGCGATGTGGCGCTATGGCCGGACACCGGGCCGAGCCGTCCTCCCGTTCATCACCGCGCAACTGGTCGGCTCCCTGGTCGGCGCGGTGGCCGCGCGGCTGGTGTGGGGCTCCGCGATCGCCGCCGGGACTGTGGACTACGCCGTGATCCGGCCGGCCCCGGGCTGGCCGTGGGCCGCCGTCGCCACCATCGAGGCCACCACCATGTTCGTCATCGTCGCCGTCGCCGGAATCGGCCTCACCCACCGCCGACTCGGCCGCTTCACCCCCTGGGCGGTGGGGACCCTGATCGCCGCCCAGATCATCGCCTTCGGCACCCGCTCCGGCGGCGTCGCCAACCCGGCCCGCGAGTTCGGACCGGCCCTGCTGTCGGGAAGCGTCTCGCTCCTGCCCGCGTACCTGCTCGCTCCCCTGGCCGGGGCGCTCGCCGCCACCGTCGTGGTCAGGCGGGTCACCGCGGGCCGGCGGTGACGACAGGCCCTAGAGGTCGAGCTCCAGTACGGAGGAGGCGGACCGGCTCACGCAGATCATCATCGTGGTGGCGGTGGGGCGTTCGGCCGGGTCGATCACCGTGTCGCGGTGGTCGGGGAGCCCGGCCGTGACCGGAGTCTCGCAGCTCCCGCAGTAGCCCTCCTCACAGGAGTACGGGACGTCCGGCAGCTTCTCCCGTACGACATCCAGCACGGAACGGTCGGCGGGCACGGTCATCCGCAGCCCCGAACGGTTCAGCACCACCTCGAACTCACCGCTGCGCGGGACGGATTCCTCCGGAGTGTCGGAGACGGCCGCGGTGAAGCGCTCCAGGTGCGGGGTGCGCGGCGGGTCGGCCGCGCGGCACAGGGCTGTCACCGCGTCGAGCATGGGTCGCGGTCCGCAGGCGTACACGGCGTGGGTCGGCGGGGCGGCAGCGAGCTCGGCCGCCAGATCGGGAAGGCCCGCCTCGTCCTGGGGCACGAGCAGGACCCGGTCCCCGCCCAGCGCCACCAGCTCCTCGGCGTACGCGAGCCGGGACCGGTCGCGGGCGCCCAGGACCAGCCGCCAGGGCAGGCCGCGAGCGGTGAGCTCGCGTGCCATCGGCAGCAGCGGGGCGACGCCGATGCCGCCGGCCAGCAGCAGATAGCCCTCGGCGGGCATCAGCGGGAACCTGTTGACCGGCCCGCGCACCTCCAGCTCCCGGCCGACCAGGGCGGTGTCATGGATCTCCCGCGACCCGCCGCGACCGTCGGGCGCCCGGTGCACGGCGACCGTCCACGCCTGGCCGTCCGCGATGTCCCCGCACAGCGAGTACGTCCGCCGCAGCCCCGAGGGCAGGGTCAGTTCCACGTGCGCCCCGGGCTCCCACGGCGGCAGGGCGCCCCCGGCGGGCCGGGTCAGCCGCAGCTCCACCACGTCGCGGGCGACCCAGCGGGCCTGCCGCACTAGGAGCCGCTCGGAGTCAGAAGACACGGAAGTACTCCCTCTGCTCCCAGTCGGTGACCTCCTGGTCGAAGCGGGAGATCTCGGCGCGCTTGATGCCCGTGAAGTAGGAGACGAAGTCCTTGCCGAGGCGTTCCCCCAGCGCCTCGTCCCCCTCCAGCGCGTCCAGGGCCTCGCCCAGCGAGCGGGGCAGCGGTTCCGCCCGGGCGGCGTACGGCTCGTCGGCCGCCGGGCCGGGATCGAGACCGCCCGCGACTCCGTCCAGCCCGGCGGCGAGCTGGGAGGCGAGATAGAGGTAGGGATTGGCCGCGGGCTCCCCGATCCGGTTCTCCAGCCGCACCGATGACGGACCGTCACCCAGTACGCGCACCATCGCCCCCCGGTTGTCGCGCCCCCACACCGCGCGGTCGGGGGCCAGCGACAGCGAGCGGAAGCGCTTGAAGCCGTTGAGGGTGGGCGTGGAGAACGCGCTCGTGGCCCGCGCGTGCCGCAGCAGTCCGCCGAGGAAGGCGGTGCCGTACGGCGACAGCGGCGGGCCGGCGGCCGAGTCGTCCCCGGCCTCGGGGGCGAAGACGCCCGCGCCGTCCCGCAGCACGCTCTGGTGCAGGTGCCAGCCGCTGGAGAACACCCCGGGCAGATGGGGGCGGCACATGAAGGTGGCGTGGTGGCCGTGGCGGGCGGCGACCTGCTTGACGGCGCCGCGCAGCAGCACCATCGCGTCGGCCGTGCCCAGCCCGTCGGCGGGCTGGAGGGTCAGCTCGACCTGGCTCGGGCCGAATTCGACCTCCAGGCTGCGCAGTGGCAGCCCCAGGCCCTCGATGTTCGCGCGCAGGACGTCGAGGATCGGGTCCAGCTCGTCGTAGCGCAGCTCGCTGAGGTACTGGTAGCCGTGGTTGAGCATGGCGACCTCGGGCGCCGCGCCGGGCTGGCCGAGATCACCGGGGCCCAGCCGGGGGTCGTCGAGCCGGAAGAGGTGGAACTCCACCTCCAGGCCGGTGCGGTAGGTCAGACCGTCGGCCTGGGCGAGGACCGAGCGGAGCAGCCCTCGCGTGCACAGCGGGACCGGCGCTCCGGTGGTGAAGCGCAGGTCGCACAGCAGCCAGCCCGTTCCCGGCGACCAGGGAAGCATCCGGAAGGTCAGCGGGTCGGGCACCATCACCATGTCGGCGGCGCCGCGCAGTTCGGGCAGTCCGAGCGGCGTCTCCTTGGTGAACAGCGGGAAGACGGTCCGCCCCGAGGTGTCCTTGGCGAGCAGGGACGAGGCGATGCCGGTGCCGTCGCGCAGGACATTGGGCAGTTCGCCGACGGTGACGGTCTTGCCGCGCAGCAGACCGTGCTGGTCGGCGAAGACCACCCGCACCACCGTCATGCCGCCGGATTCGGCGCGAGCGCGTATCTCCTGTGCCGCGGCGCTCTGTTCGGCGCTCCAGAGGCCGTGGCGTTCGATGAATCCCACGCGGCTCAGCCGTCCGTTCCGAGCGGCTGCGCCCAACCGCTGTCGGCGCGCTGCTTGTCGGTGACGGCGCCCCAGTGCTCCCGCCAGCCCTCGGTCGGGCCGATCCCGTCCAGGGCCACCGGTCCGTGCAGCCGCCCCGCCTCCCCGGCCGGCAGCACCAGGGGCGGGTCCTCGCCGCGCTCGACGGCGGCGATGGCCTCGCCGAGCATCCGGCGGTACATCACGATGGCCTTGTCGGAGCGGCCCAGATGTTCACGGGTACGGTCCTGGACGGCCCCCTGGCCCTCCACCGCCCACTGGTCGTGCACGTTGATGTCGGTGCCGAGGCCGGTGTACGTGGTCGTCCGCTGTTCCACCGGGTCGTAGCCGTAGCCGTTCGCGCGGCCGAAGCGCGGCCGGTAGTCGGGCAGGGTGACCGCGCCGACCCGCTGCCGGCGCATCTCCTGCTGGTCCACCGGGCTACCGACACTGGTGAACATGGCGTACCAGTAACTGGAGTTGTCGTCGATCGGCACATGCCACTGGGTGATCGCCGTCTCCGCGTCGAGCGGGATGTGGAAGGCGTGCGGGAACACCTGGTGGGTGATGCGGACGTGGGTACGGCTGCCGTCCATCGGCCGGCCCTGGATGTCGGTGCCGTCCAGGGTGCGCAGGGCGGTGATGCGGATGCCGTACGGGGTGCGGACGGCGTCGATGCCGGGGCGGCCGTACTCGCGCAGGATCTTCGTCATCGGCAGGCCGGTGCCCTGGGAGGCGGCGCGGAACTGCTTGCCGTAGCTGTCCTGGGGATCCTCGTCCTGGAAGAAGCGGTGGAGGTAGGAGGCGTGGGCGGGGTCGATGCCGACCTCCAGGGCCTGGAGCCAGTTGCACTCCAGCAGGCCCTTCCAGGCGAAGGCGTGGTCGGCGGGAGCCCGGAAGCAGTCCAGGGCGGGCAGTTCGGGCGGCTCGCCGGGGCCGAGATAGCCCCAGACGATGCCGTTGATCTCGCGGACCGGGTAACTGCCCAGCCTGACGCGGGACTTCAGCGGGCTGCCCACGGGTTCGGCGGGCGTGTCCAGGCAGGAGCCGTCGCGGGCGAAGAGCCAGCCGTGGAAGCAGCAGCGCAGCCCGCCGTCCTCCAGCCGGCCGAGCGCCAGGTCGGCGCCGCGGTGCGGGCAGCCGCGGTCGACGAGGCCGAGTCCGCCGTCCTCGTCGCGGAACAGCACCAGGTCCTGGCCCAGCACCTTGGGCGCCACCAGGGGGCGTACGCCGTCGAGTTCCTCGCTCAGGGCGACGGGCTGCCAGTAGCGGCGCATCCATTCCCCGGCCGGGGTGCCCGGTCCTGTCCGGGTGAGCCGATGGTTTTCTTCCTCGCGCATGGGACGGGCCTTTCTCTCGTTTACGGGGGCGTAAGAGCGCGGAACAGGGGGAGCGCGAACCGCCCGCGCGCAGTGCAGGCCGCCATGACGGCGTCCGCCGCGAGCATGAGCAGTCCCGCGCCCGGGCGGCCGGTCAGCAGCATGGCCAGACCCAGTGGTACCGCGGCCAGATGGGCCGCCACGAGGGGGCCGCGGTACGGGGCGCCGGGCGCGAGCGCCGGGAGCCACAGCAGGAGCCCGGCCACGATCCAGGTCAGGTCGCGGACCGCCTGACCGCCCGCCCCGTCGAGCGCGTCCAGCGGGGGCAACTGCCATGCGTACGCCGCCGCCGTCCAGACCAGGGCGCCCGCGCCGGCCCGCGTACGGCGTGGGCGTGGGCTGGGCGGTACGGTCGCCTCGGTCGCGTGGACGGCGTACGCCAGCAGCGCCGGACCGGCCGCCGCCAGCAGCTCGAACCGGGCCATGGCCCACGTATGCGGGTCGAGCCCGCCGAACGGCTGCGCCCAGCCCAGCGGTACGGTCAGCGCCAGCGCGCCGGCCGTCGAGGCGGCCAGGGACCGCCACGTCGTACGCCGCCGCTCCGGCC
>Ga0307517_10014864_pt1 | contig 10406 bp, 2 predicted proteins | sample 23_EM_MG_FD_194515 | JGI IMG/M metagenome (GOLD analysis project Ga0307517, IMG submission 194515) | Populus trichocarpa ectomycorrhiza microbial communities from riparian zone in the Pacific Northwest, United States - 23_EM | ecosystem: Host-associated > Plants > Roots > Unclassified | place...
AAAAAAAATAGCCTCCACCCAGAATAAAATTTCAATAATATTCCCCAAAAGGAATAATTCTGGATTTGTCATTTATTCCATTCAAGCTCTAATCAACATGGATTGTTTGTTTGTTTATTTTTTCCAAGCTTGCATAAACAGGCATGTATTAAATGGATGAAAGACACGAATGTAGCATGCATGCTTGAGTGAAAAAGGAAAATGAAGCACCAATTTCAAGTATAGCATTTGGTTGGTTGATTGGGTTTGTAATCCCCGTCAATGTTGTTGGGTGTTTGGCCTCTTCTCTGTTTTCTCTACCCAGAAAAGCGAAAACATCCATGATCACATGCACAAAAACTACAAGACAATTTGCACGCATAAAGTACTTTAATTTGCTTTGGATCAATGAATGTATGTACATACACTCACTTTTTGTTCGTTTGAGTTTCTCAATCATGGCCTTTGAAGGGTTGAAGGCCCACTCAACTTATTTTTAGCCCTTTGAGTTTTGACGAAAAGAAATTGCATTTGCATGGAGGAGGAGTTGTGTATACGGTCACGTCATTCATCGGAATTCTTTCGTCTTTCGCCTTTCATGCTTTTGTGTTTATTTATTCCTTTTAGGCTATCTAATTTTTTCTGTAAAAAGTAATAATTAATAAACAAGTTTTTTCAATATATTTTTATAAAAAAAATTACAAATATACATTGAAAAGATTATACAAACATTTCGTGAACACTAAAATTTCTACAAGTTTGGCCCATGACTCATAATGGAAGGGGGTTGGAACAGTGCTAAATACTATTTATACACTCACAATGTATTGTGGATTGGAGCAATGCTCTTTTTTTTTTTATTCTGGTCCCTTAACCTTTTTTTTTCATTGATTGAGTCCTCTAATTGCAAAATTAATAGCCATTTGCTTTATATTTGTTGGCTAGGAACAAAATTGAAAGAAGAATAAATTAATGGTAGTGTTATTTTTATAGTTGCTTTTAAATTTTATGTAGAATTATGACATAGAACAGTTTGTTTCGATAAGTGAAATAGAATAATTAGTAACATATATATGGTAAGTGTATCTAAGCCTACATATAAATTAATCAAAAGCGATATACTTTAATAATAATAAAAATAATAAAGTTTATAATAGGCTATTACAGATTTATTTTTTTTCCCTCGTTGGCTTCACATTTCACTGGCTTTTCCAAAAAAAAAAAAAACAACAGAATTTTTTTAATATAAAAAATATATCTTTTATGCTCATATATACATATTTTAAAAAAATCCCATAAACGTACATCATGATCGAAATTTAATAGATATATTCTTGTGGGTATAAGGACTACTTAGACTTAAAAGACACCAATGGAGGATTTGAAATTGAGAACTTGCAACTAAATGAATCTTTTGTTTACCATGAGAATCAACCCTTTTGGAGAATGGAAAAGAAAAGAAAAAATGGAGGACTCGATTTAAGACTTGTTTAAACGCAAGGGAATCCGTTTGTTCACCATGCGAACCCCAGAAGCAATATATAGCCCGGTCTGAGTTCCTCCATGCTCGCTCTTTGACATGGGGACTCGGGAGTTATCGTGATCCATCATACTTCACTTTATACACCCAAAAATGTCAAATACTTATGCACAGTCAAATACAAAACCCTCTTGTCTGTACAACAGCTTCGTGCTTCTATGATCTATATCAACTGAAATCATTCCCAGTGATGATGACTGAAGCCCACATATCTCTATATCTCTGCTGGTTGTTTGAAATGGCACAAATGCCCGTGGACACCTTGCTACTATGTAGGAATATTAAGATGGGCATGCCATATGAAGGATAGGGCCAGTGAACAAGAAAGGTCCCATACAGATGAAGCGCGCAGGGAAGGCCTACAGTACTGTAACATCTCATCTTTATAAGGTCGGCCATAACTGATAAAACAAAAACTGCCCATGATTTAACTCTTAGGTATTAGATTTGTTTTTTTAGAAATTATTAGTTCGAGTCCTATAAATGTCAGAGTCACTAAAGACTTACATGGTCGTTAATTTAAAAATACTTGAGATTAGTTTTTTCACCACATATTCATCTTAATAATAAAAAAAAACCAGTCATAATTTTGGCCTTTTTAGAATGATAATTTAGGTTGATGAGTACTTTTAGGCTGTGAATGTGATTGGTTTGATCAAGTCGGCCAAGCTTTAGCTAACGTAAAAGTTACATTAGCTTTAGAATCGGTCTTGATAATTTAAACTTGTGTTCTCTTTAGAATTATAGCTTGCGAAACCAAACTTCACCAACTTCGTTTGCTCTCAAAGAACGAGGATTGATTGACCTTGAATGTGAAAAACGGATTGAAACATCTAAAAGAAAATAATTTTTTCATTTTAGAAGGGAATGTTTCCCTTATAGCAGGTCGATCGAGCTAGGAGGATGATCTCTTCCATTTCTTTTTTCTTATACATAACTTTATATTAAAGTACTAGGTGTATCTCTTGTTGAAAAGCGAAAAAAGGTTACATCTAAATTTAATAAGTTATGTGTGGAGGTGTAAATATTTAGAGTTCTCGTGGGGCGTGGCGTGATGACAAAAAACTTGAGATCTGTACAGTAAGTCTTGAGTTCGAGTCAGGGCGTATACCTCTTGTAAGAGCCTGAGATAGCCGGAGTTTTACTCACTCACTTGGGCCCACAAAGTACGCTTTCCGGGATGTGGGGTTTCCTTGAATCCAAAAAAAAAAAGTTGTAAATATTTAGATTATAATGTACTTACTCTGTTTTATTTAATGATTTTTTTTTATTATCTAGAAGTTGCTTGAGAATGATGATAAATTCAATATAAAATAATGTAAAATAAGGGGTGTCATCCTCTCAATAATTGTAATTATGGTTTTATTTTGGAAAATAAAAACATTCTCAGTGCCAAATTTGTGATAGTGAACCATCACAGCTGCAATGAGGAGTGTTTCTTTAAAAAGTCGTCAACTTGCCCCACACTATTTGAATACCCAAAATCAGAAAGATCTAAGAAATTCTAGGTCGTCGGATTTATGGACTCTCCTTTTTCGGCACTGATCCCCTCGTGGAAGACCCTTCAATTTCTAAGCAATTACCAACATTTTATAATTCTCTTAACCATATATAATGGACACATCAATCTTTTGGGACGAAGAAATATTAATGCATGTGAGAGATCCAAGCTTTTTCCTTATCAAATAATAACATAAATTATATTTTGAGTATAATATAACAACTTAAAATTTTAAATTAAAATAATTTTTTTAACATAATATTATAATTTTGTTAATTAAATAATTATGAGTTCAAATTATATTTTTTTTATTTGATAAAAATTAAGTACAAATTAGGTAAACATGTAAGTTTGATGTAATATATTAAAAAGTAATATAAATTATATTTTGAGTTTAATTAAATTATTTAATTTTTTTATTAAAATAATTATTTGAAAATTAATATATATAACCTTTGCTTACAAACACTTTACACCAGTTATATCACCACCAATAACTCTTTAGCACGTAAACACTTTACACCAGTTATATCACCACCAATAACTCTTTAGCACGTAGGGAAATCTTTAGAGAGTCCACTAAAACACCCCTCTATTCCCAAGTAACTGCCTGAAATTGTCGTTTCCATTGCTTGGTCAACTGTCAATGATGTTTCTTCTTTAAAAAGTGCTTCTATTATCATGGTTAAAGAATTCGGTCAAGTACAAAATTTGGTTATGAGTCGGGTGAGTATAAATTAAATAAATTAAAAAAATTATATATATTTTTAAAATTATTTTAAATGAATTGGTTATGACCTGTTTGAGAGTGTGGTTCCAGTTGCTTTTTATTTGGAAATGTATCAAAATAATATTTTTTTTTATTTTTTAAAAACTATTTTTGACATCCGTACATTAAAATAATTTAAAAACACGAAAAAATATTAATTTAAAAAAATATATAAAAAATTAATTTTTTAAAATATTTTTGAAACACAAAAACAATCCTAACCTCACTTAATTTAAAATATAAAAAATAAAAAATATTAATTTTTTTAAAAATATTTTTAAAACACAAAAATAATTCTCCTTAACTTGGATTTTAATTAATTAACTCATTGAATTAACTGGTCAATTCCTACCAAACATGTTTTGACATGAAACCAGGTCCAAACCAGGTTCCAAGTCGACAAATAACCACGTGTACCTGCTAGGACGGTCTTAATAATACTAGTTAACATGTGCCCTGCATGCTGGCTTAGAAATGGAAAGGGTAGTATGGTAATCATGGGAGGATAGAATTGTAATTTGGAAAGAAATTTCTTAAATTCCAGGTCTACAAGAAACCCCTGAACCGTTGGGATAAAAAAAACACAAACATGTTGCTCATCATTCATGTTCATGTATGCGTAAATTCGACATGTATGGACTATGATTACGATATTTTGTATGTGTCATGGCGAGAGCATGTTATGGGGTCACGTGTTACGTGAAACTTTATGGAAAGAACACCGTTATAGAAAGAAAAGGGCATAACGGCCGTTTAAAGCTGTGTTGTAACCTGACCGCTAAGTAGTTAAGGTTGCGTTTGTTTTTGTAATTGAATTGTTTTAAAAAAATATTAGTTTTTTTTAATTATTTTGATATATTATATTAAAAATAAATTTAAAAAATATTTTAAAATATCTTCAAATAAAAAAATATCTTAAAAAATAAATATAACTACACTTATAAACACGATATTAAATAAAATTTTCTCTCTTCACTCTTTTATTATAATTATATTATAGAATATTAAATAATTTTATTTTGAGCTGGGATTCAGTACATCCCTATCTACCATCTTAAACCTCACAAGCGAGATGAGAAGGTGAGCTCAAGTCGAGTTTTTAAGTTTTAGTTAAATAAAAGAGAAGGTGGTTTTTTTTAATGATTTTTTTTTAATGTTGGTGTTTGGACTGGTTTTCATGTATTTTGACTAATTTTATAAGTTTTAAAATTAATAATTATATAAATATCCGATAACCATTATTTTTTTTATTGGTTGCATGGATAAATTTAAGGTTTGTTTGTTTTTTTTTTTTTTTAATTTTCTGAAATCATATTGTGGTGAGATTGGGATTACATCCGACAAATCACATCAAACGTAGGTACTATAGTGATATCAATGTCCTCGATTTTCAATCTTCACCATAACTCTTTTTTTTTCTTGGTTGATCGTTAATCAATTTAATTATTGTTGCGCCACTTGTTTGATAATCCTGATCTAGTATATTTTTTTTGTTTCCATACTAATAATTATTTTCATATCAATCAATACTAAATATTTTTTTAATAATTTTAAGAATACATCCCATGTCAGCCTGATATTTTTTTTAATAAATAAATTTATTAGTATTTATTTATAATAATAAAATATAAAAAATAATAATTTTAGTATATTTTTATCTGTTGTACCAATTTCTTGGAATTAATCCCAATTTATTTTGATCGAATCATAATTAAGTAATACTTTTAAAGATATGGGAAAACACTGTAGCTTCCCTACGCCTTTCACTTATTAATATATTATATTATTATTATTATTATATTATATTATATTGTATTATAAAATTGTAGTTTTTTTTTTGTTTTTGTTTTTATTTTTTGGTTTTTTTTAATGAAATTTTTTTATTTAGTTATCAAATTTTCATGATACGGATCCCGGATTTGATGGGTTAACCTGATTTGACGAGTTAACCCGGATTTTTTTTCTTTTTAATTAATTTTTTTTGTTTAGTTTAGTTTGTTAATGTTAAATTTCTTTCTATTTAATTATCAGACTTTCATGACACGTATCCTGGGCTTGACGGGTTAACTTGGTTTGATGGGTTAACCCAGTTAATTCTAGGTAAACCCGTCAATTTTGTTTTCTATTTAGTTATCAAACTTTCATGACGCGAATCCCAGGTTTTACGGGTTAACCCAATTAATTCAGATTATTTTTTCTTCATTAGTTTTTTTTCTTCCTGTTAGTTTTTTTTATTAGTTTTTTTTATTTTTAATTAATCTATTTAATTATCATACTTTTATGACACGACCTTGTAGCCAGATCCACATCCAATATTCTTGGGTCCAGTGTTGCAGCCAGGCTCACTTAAACTTGGGTCATGCAGGTTTAATGTTATTATTAATATTATAAATATTACTCTTAGATTAGGCGTTGCAGTCAAACTCAAGACTCTTGGATTAAGCTTTGTAGGAAAACCCAAGACTTTTAAATTTTAGTTTTTTTTATATTTTTTATGTAAAAAAAATAACCCGTGATATCGCACGGGTTATGTAACTAGTAAAAATAATAGGGCGTAGATGATGTGAGTTTAAAACGATAAATATTCAGATGCTTAAAATGATACTTGGCTTAATGCCTTCTTTAATTACTTTAGAAACGAGCTGGGTGACCAAAACTGTCATATATTCCATTATTTATATATTTCTATAAATTATATTTCTATAAACATGTTATTTTAACTTTTATAAAATTATAATTTGAAATACAATTACATATAAAACACAATATAAAAAACAAAAATTATTTGACTAACCTATTTTTTTCCATGTGTGAGAGTGACCGACTCGTCCATGTGTTCCACACAGCAGTTTAGGCAGGCATGCTTGCCCATCCCGGTGCACGGCGAGAGCACTCCTCGTATCAAACTGAACCTGTATTGTGTTCAAAATGGGAGTTGTATAAAATTTAATTTTTTTAAAATTTTAAATTGGTTTAACATGTTAACATCAAAAATATTTTTTAAAAAATTTAAAAAATATTATTTTAATATATTTTTAAATAAAAAATATTTTATAAAGCAGCCGTTAACCAACTCTAAAAAAACACATTATAAAACACCCTCTCAATCCGAGATACACTGGCAAGAAAAATAATTTTGAAGGAACTCGTCTGCGTGTTTTAACATGCAGAGAGGAGTTAACTTATTAATTGATGTTCATGTCACCGGAATATATTAAGAGCGGTGACGATGGAATCCAACCTGGGCTTAATAAATTTGAACTCATGATCAGTTCGATACTTATTTGGGGTGTTTTTTTTATTGGTTCTTTTACCAAGTTATTTCATGCTAATAGTATTCAATTCCCTGACGGCGATGTTGAAAAGACCTCTTCTACGTGCTTGGAGAATATAAAATTCTTCTGTCAGTCAAGATTGAAATGTTCTGGCATTTTTATTGGAAATTCTGAGGTGGTACCAACGCTGATTCTAAGATGGAGATTTCCTTTCCACTTTTTTGAACCAAGATTCCACTTCCAGGATGGGAATCACGACGGCATTTCTCTGTGTACTGATGTTCTGTTTTCTGATTTTGTTTTCAGCAACAAGGCACGTATTCTACTGTACATCCATCGCCCCCCACTTCTTCTTATCGTCTTTCCTTTTCTTTTCACTTTTCTCCGGCAACAAGGCTTTGGACTGATCGTACCAATCGAGAATTGACTTGCGAAGAACGAGGTCTCGTGTTTTGTAATTCCGTTATTGCTATTTGCGAAAGAAAAAAAAAGGTTTTGACTGAATATATGTAAATGTGGTTTTATTCCCAAAAATATTTTCAACATTTTAGTTAAATTGACAAAAAATAATATTCCTTATCAAGAATGTGTTTGTTTTTTTTTATTAAAGTATGATTTTTAAAAGTATTTTTTGCTTGAAAATATATTAAAATATTTTTTTATATTTTATTTTTATTTTTGATATAAGTACATCAAAACCATTAAAAATAAATAAATTTAATATTAATAATTTTTTGAAAAGCAAATAGAAATAGAAGCAATCTCACTTCTAAACACACCATTATTTTATCTCGGAAGATAATTTAACCCATTTATATTGTGAGAATTTAATATTATTGTAAAAAGAGCAACTCCTCAACCTCAATCGGTCCATTTTCTTTTTCAATTAGTTCACACGTTTATTGAAAGTTGTATTGTTTGATATGATAATTTATATGAAAAAATGTAGATGTCCGGAATCAGAACGTGATAATATATATATATTGTAGCTGGATTCAAAAGCAAGAAAGAGGGTTGAGTAAGAGAGCCCATTTACCATCTTTTATGCTCAGGTTTTGCTAATGGATGGGCCTTGGCTGAGGCGTCCGAACATTATTCACAACCTCGTGTCTAGGCCCATACCTATGTAGTATGTACTTGCAAACAGGTTACGTTGAGCCACGAGAAATTCAATATATATTTTTTTATTTTCGTAAGAGAAAACAATTTTTTTAAGAAAATATCTAAGGAATAAGAGATTTAATATCATTAAAAATTTTAATAAATGGAAATGTTAAAAAATTGTTCATTCACAACATTTAAAATGTCAAGGAAATAAATAAAAAAAAAATATTTTTTTAAGATTTTAAGGAACAATTTTTTTAAAAAAATTCTTAGAAAAAAAAATCCTATTGAAATTTATCATTCTTTCCTCCATATTTTTGAGGAATTATAAATTAAAAAATATAAAACTAACAACAACTTTGTGAAGCAACAATCACCTCAAAAACTAAACCATTATTATCAAATATCAAACAAACCAAACCAGATTTATTTAAATAAATGGATTAGCAAAGCAAACCCAATGAAATTTATATTAAATCCGATCTGCGTGATGGCACTGGCCCTCTATATGACCATTGAAGATTGCGTTTTGATGAAAAAATCAGAGAAAAGAATGATAATTTACCCATTAATTTTAATTTATATTCTTTAATTTTTTATAATTTATAATTAAAAAAACCTAAACTTTTTTACTATAATTTTAATTTAGTTTCTTTAATTTTAAAATTTGGTAAAAAAAATACCAAACTTAACTCACTTCTATATATATATATATAATTTTTTTTTTCATGTTTTCTATTGCAGTTTCTCCCTCCCTCATGCTTTGGATTGCCAATATATTATCCCGTGGGCCTGTCATACTCCTTTCTTCGCTCCAACCCTGAGCATACGGATTCGAGCTTTGAACATCCCGGGTCTCTTTTACGGGCCAGTCTGCCAGAGCCCAATCGAACCTGTACGAGAGCCTGGGATGCTTCGATTGATTTGCTTCCAAAAAAGTCATGACGCAAGCACAAAGACTATTTCACAGTGTCAGCAAAACTTTCAAGCCATTCAGATTGAAACTAACACCGACGACCGTAGCTAGAACGTCCGGCGAAATTTGGGGAACCAGAGGGCCTTGATGACGTGGGGGTATGTGACTGAAGGGTTTACAGATCAGCTTGATTGGTGAAGTTTAAGAAGACAGTCTGGAAGGACAAGTATGCCCCATATTAATTTCTCATGTTTAGAAAACTAAATTTTTTTATTTATCTTTTCCTTTTATTTCAGTATTAATTTAGGGTCACAACAGAGAAATTCTTTTTGAGAGGATATTATGCATCATAAAAACAATAAAGGCAAAACTTGAAAATGCAGCAAATTAAAAAATAAAATAAAACTGGAGAGCAAATTAATACGTTATTTGAGGAGATGTGGAATGCATAATTTTATGAAAAAATTAAAATTGAAGGACCAAGTTACAAGATTTTAGAACTTCAGGGATGCCATGGCTTCTCCAAAGCATCTCTTAGTTCCCGGCCGCCCATGAGCTTGCATTTGGCAGTTTTGCATGGTAGCTACAAGCTAGCAACTCATTTTCATCACAATTGCTTAGTTTTAATTAATATTGGTTAGCACTGCTTATGCTATTAATATTTTTACTGTCTTTATCAAATCTTCTTTATCAAATTACTCATTTTTTATTTCTAATGAATAATTTTGTTACAACCCGATGCCTTGCACAAATAGAGCAGAACGATTAACAACAGAAAATGTGCTAATCAATCTCCTATAATGTTGACATATCAAAGTCTATCTTAATCATATCTATACTCATAATATATAATTCGCTTAATAAGACTCAAATAAAAAGCTGGGAGAGCAAGCTTGAACTGACCAACACGACTAATTGTGAAGAGAGAAATTGCACCCTTCCTTGTAGTTAAAGCAATTTCCGGGACCATAGCGTGTTGCATCCATTTGGAATGAACAGAAAGTGACAAAGAGGTAGTCTCAAGCACATGATAACCCATCAAAACACCCACAGAAAGCACGCTACTTTTCGTTTGTATAGTAACAGCATCTAAGTTGGCGTTGTAATTATTTGGAGAGAGAAAATACAAGAGGATTTCGAAGAGAACAAAGACTCGATCGTAACAAGTGATCAAACTTGCATGCAGCAAACAAGGTAACATCACGCTTGTCAAGTAAACTAGGATCGAGGCAGTCCCGGTGTCTTATAAATTAAGCTTGCACGCACAATATTGAAGTCATTTACACCTTATCAGCAACATGGGATCCATTGGCAACCAATTC
>Ga0307517_10014865_pt1 | contig 10406 bp, 13 predicted proteins | sample 23_EM_MG_FD_194515 | JGI IMG/M metagenome (GOLD analysis project Ga0307517, IMG submission 194515) | Populus trichocarpa ectomycorrhiza microbial communities from riparian zone in the Pacific Northwest, United States - 23_EM | ecosystem: Host-associated > Plants > Roots > Unclassified | place...
GACCATGATAACTTCATAAAATAAAAATAAAAAAATTATAAAGCTCGTTTTCCAAGAGATCTTATGTTGAAGGTTGAAATCAATAAAAAAAAATCCTAAATTTATGAGACCAAGATAACTGCAAATGAAGCAAATTGAAAGAAAAAAATTACGAAGTCTAATTCTTAAACAACTTAATATTAAAATATAAAAAAAAAAAAGAAGAAGAAGAAGATTGAGTTGTGGGTGTTGAAATTGAAAGAAAACATCAATTGAAAAGGACAAAAAAATAATTGATTCAACCCGGGTTAACTTGTCAAACTCATGACCTGTGTCATGAGATCGGGAAGATCACATAGAATTTTTTTTTAAAAAATATGAAACTCAATTTCCAACCAACATAATGTTGAAGGATAAAATTGAAAAAAAATTAATTAGGAAAAGCAGCACAAAAAAAGACTCGAGTCAACCCCAATTGATGTGTTAAACTTGTGACTTAGATCATGAGATCGAGAAGAATTTATAGAAAGCATATGAAAGCATATTAAAAAAAACTATGAAACCTCAATTCCAATAGATCTAATATTGAAGGTTGAAATCAAGGGGGAAAAAAAACTATACCCATAAGACCGGTATATAATCTAACAAAAAAAAATTACAAAGCAAAGTTCTCATAACAACTCAATATTGATTAATAAAAATAAAAAAAAAATCTTAAAAAAAAAGATTGGATTGTTAAGAGGTTAAATTGAAAATAAAAATTATTTTAATAAATAGTATTTATAATGATTTAGTTCATCCTTCAGTGTTTTGTTATTAGTGATTCTTTTGTTTTATTATTATTATTTATTATTTTGATAATTATATATAAAAAAAACTTTCTTTCAGTATATTTATTTTAAACCGCAGGTACCTTTATCATTTTTGTACCAAGACAGCTGCATGACAAGGCATGTCTAGGTGGTAAGATTATCAAGAAATTACTGTATAAGGGTGGAAAGAAAGAAAGTCCATGTGGTTCTTTATACTGAGGATCTAATTGTTGACCTTCATGGCTTCTTCATAATTGAGTTTTTGAAATATAATCAAGCTAAGCTACTACTACGTACTACCACCTTGTGTGCACCCAGGATCAACCCATCAGGCCATTACTTTTCCGATGCTGTCTTGCACGAACTTTGTTTTGCCTAATCCAACCTGTCAACACCAAGCATGCAATCATAGTTCTTGACTAAATATAAAGAGGGTTTGAAATTCAGATCATCGTTCTTGCCTTTTCTCGTTAAAAATGAGAAGTATCTGTTTACTTTGCAATCTTTTTCTTCATGAATTGCAACTTTTTGACCACCAATCGCTCGCTTGTTCATCTTTTCTTCGCGGTGTTGTATGGCAATTTTGGATTGTTTCCCCATACGCATATGCGTCGCCTCTTCTTGTGTCTCGTCAAACTTGCTTTATTCTCCAAACATTTTGGCCTTTTATCTTCAAAAGTATGCACATTTTCGGTGATTAGATTAGTATGTAGGGCATTTAATTTGACAACAATATATATAAGATCTAATATTTATTCACAAGCATTGAATGTCATCATCAAGGAAAAACCCAATTTGATCGAAGAAAGATCTACTATAATTCGGAGCACAACTCATTTATTATGGTAATGTTAATCATTGACACGGTAAGCATAGTGGATAAAAAATAAGGTTCTTGTGCCTTGAGATTACAACTATAGATAAAAAAATTTTAAACTAGATGAGCTTGACATATTTAGAGGACTCATGTTATCTATTCTAGTCATTGTTTGTGATATTTTTTGATGTCTTGGGTTCGTCTTGTTGATATCTTTCCAACACTATCGGTGATGTTGTTATCGGAGTTTTGATATGTCTTTAGAGTCTTTTTCTTTCTTTCTTTCCTTGTTCTTCTCTCTTTTTATTATCAATTATGTCCGTTTATGCTTAATCTTGGAGAGAATTGGAGTTTCGATATGTCTTCAGAATTTTCTTTTTTATTTTTTTCTTTCCTTGTTCTTCTTTTTTTTATTGTAAATTGTATCCGTTTATTTTTAATCTTGGAAAGAGTGGCGTATGATACTTGTGACTCGCGAGTCACGAATATCATATGCAACTTTCTAAATTGTTTTATTTTTTAAAATATTTTTTGTATTGTGCTATTTTATCTAATTTTTTTAAAAGTGCTAAAAAAAACAAAGACTCAAATATAATTTTATCGTTTTCTTTTCCGATAAGAAGTTGAATAGCGTGGAAAATGGAAACCAGCATGAATCAGTAAAAAGTGAATACAAGTCAGAATTTCTACTATGATGTCTTTATGGTGGGATTAACATGGCTTATAACTTCCATCTTTTCAGGGGATGTCGCCATATCATTTAATCTTTCACTAGTCAAAGATTGCCATCAGGCTCAGCCTCACACATGCACACGAGGTAGATCTTCCACTACAATATTGCCACTAATTTTCTAGCGTCCACACAAGGACATGGAATCGCTTTTAGGTGCAGATTATCTTTTGGTTCCCATTAATAAATAATAAGAGGGATTGGAAAAGTTAAAGATATTTTTTAACCATGGCTACTTTACGAAGAACAAAAATAATAAAAGATCAAGTGCTAAGTAATCATGACCATTAAAATCCTAAAATAAGCACAGGATGGAGTCCCCTTTCTCCCTTAGAATCTCTCCCACTGCCCTCTTCAATTGGTGAAGTGGGAATGTCTGTTACCTTTGAGGAAAGCTCAGATAATAAAGGATAGAATTGTAATGATGGTGTAGGGCAGATTGGGGAACAGATTGAAGGAATTTAAGAGATTTTGTGGTCAAAGTTAAACCCTTTTTGCATTATTGAGAAACATTGAGCTGGGTTTGTACTTAGCAGCCCTAAAAAGTAGAAAAGTGGATTCAATTATATAGACTTACTGTATTGCCAACATCATTCCACAGAATTTTATCATCAGACCTCTTCCCTCCATTTGCAAAATTTTCATTCTAATATGAGCCAAAAGGTCAATTTGACAAAAGTTTCTTACACTAGGGTTACAGACAGATAACTGGCCCCCACCCTTGTCCTTCATTGAATCCCCAATTTCCTCTACTAACACCTTAAAAAGAAAACATAATGAAAACTCCTGCCTTCACCCTTCCCTTTTCCTCCTTGAACACAGTCTTTTCTCCTTTTCCTTGGTTCATGCAAAAACATCACATGTAACCCAAAAACACAAGGGCCTCAGGTATCATTCCATGCAGCAAAAACTGGCAAGTGAGACATGGGGATTGCCGCTGGCCGCAATTGGGCAGCTTGGAACCAAGGAGTGACGCTAGTTGTAGGGCTAACGAACTTTGATGCCAGTGGAGGTTTAGCGAAGAGCATAGTGGTGGCAGTCTTATCGGGGCTAGGTTCTCTAGAACTGCTCAAACTGGTCACCAACGATGAGGGGTTAGAGAGAAGAGTCCCTAGCTTGGCTGATTCATCTACCACTAGCTGGCTAGAGTTCACTGAATGATCGATACCAATAAGATCTTGCAATGCCACTGAGAAAGAAGAACTTCGATAATTTCCAGAACTCATCGACTTCTGATCAAGTGATTCTCCACAGGCATTTGGCGGTTCCTGCGATGACTGGTATAGAACACCATTGTCGTGTGTTGATGAGTTATAATCAATGGCCTCAATGCTAGATTCCGTATCTCGATTTCTCCTGGCTAGCTCTCCTGCTAGAAGAGTGTTGCTGGCCATGATCCTATCAACATCATATCTTGTTATGTTAAAGTTAGTCACGGCATTAACCCCACGAAATTTGATCGCAGCAATATCATAAGCTTCAGCAGCTTCCTCTTGGGTACCTGAAATTTGTTTTAATCAAACACTTTTAGCACATTACAATATCCACAGCTTAGTATTAAAGGACTACGGTCACTTCAAAAATTTAGTCTTTAATCAAGCATTTTAGGCAGGAAATACTTTTTATTCCTCTTTAGCATCTTAACTGGCAAGACAGCCTTAAAAAAGTTCAAGTACTACCGGGAATCAGTGATGTATCGCATAGTCCCAAAGTAAAACCATAAATCAACAGCCTTATAAAAGCATCACTAGTCTTTAGTGGAGACATCAGGGCAGAGATGTCATAAATGAGTCCCTTTAAAAAGCTCTTTATGCACAGCAAGAGCCCAACAAAATTTGAACTTAAAATGAGTAGATGAAGAGAAAATGGCAAAAAAAGCATGGAAGCATTTAAACGTCTGCAAGAACTTACTGAAAGTCCCAAGATAAAGGTCCTTGTTTCCTGCAACCCTGCCTATCCTTGCTTGCCATCTTCCATGCTGGTGATGTCTACATAAGATGGAAAATTTGGGAACCGGAGAAGATTTAGAATATTAATTGGATTGAACTTTCTACAGTAAAATTGGTTGGTAGTAAGAAGTTAGGAATAATAAAAACCTCGTTACTCCTCTGTAGATCGAGGCCCCCCTAGAAAACCCGCTACTTTTTCTGCAAGGCAAAGGAGAAAATATGTGAACACCCTCGTAAACAGAAACCATTTGAAAGGTAAGCCATTGCCTTACCTTCGCAAATGCGCAACATATTCCTGGCGGCTCATATTCTTCATTTCTTCAAGTTCCTCCTGGTAATTTTCTAACTGAAAAAGAAAACCATGACTTTTAGTGGAACATAAAACAATCATAACGACAATGTCTCAAAGAGAGGATTAAATATTACCGGAAAATTTATATGGGTTGAAGGTCCCCAGTACTTAAGGGCAGCAAGATCATAAGCCCTAGCAGCTTTCTCTTCCATATCATAACCCCCTATATGTCAATCATTGAAATGGAAATAATGTCAAAAGTGAACAGCAAGGGTCTTTCTAACATGACCACCATTAGTGTTTATGAGAAGGCTTACCCAGATAAACTGAAAATTGCATGATTCCAAGAAGCATGTGCAAGCCAAGTAAGAAATAAATAGGAGGTCAGGGTCATGAAGACAGAGGGGCCAAGAACCCCGGGGAAAAAAAACGTAATACTTCCAAATAGAAATTGCAAACATCATTAGCTTTCCATGACAAACCTTGCCTTCCTTTCCTGGTCTGGCCCTCCTTCTTACAACTATTGTCCCAGAGATGGGCTTCATATCTACCAGTCCATCTGTGCCTAGAAGGGGGTTAATTCAAAACGGTTAATTGGACATGTAAAGGAGCAAAAGTATAAGGAAAGCACAGCCTAAAATAGAATAGTACAAAAAATAATTCAAAGTAGAAGTGATAACTGAACAAGAAATGTACGAGCGAGTGGAAACATCCAAAAGGAGGCATGAGCACAACTGTTCATCAATTCATTACAATAACGAAGAACTATGAAAATGTAGTGGGTTGAAGAAAAAGTTCCAGCTAACCTTGTAACACCTCTATACTGTGATGTTCTTTGGCCAAATGTGTCAATAGACTTCCTATGAACAGGTTGTTTTTGACCCACTTTTGCAGGACCTCGCTTCTTCGTTTCTATGGCCGCACATTCAGCGCCAGTAGGAGAGATCTGCCTCGGAGCTGTAATGCAGCTTGACTGCGAACCAGGACTCATAGACAAGCTGAGAGACTGTAAATCCCCACAGCCCATAGCACTAACAGAACAAGAAGACCCGCCATCATTAACCATACTACTATTAATCTGCTGCTCCAGTGCACTTTGGGAGGAATAGTGTCTAGCAACCCAGTTTTTTAAGCAAGGCAATTCATCGTCTCCCATTTGAGGAATATGTGAATTACAATCTGCAAGCTGAGTACCCTTGGTTTCCCCCTCCAGTGGGGCCTGATAAAGACCTTGGAATGCTATTCCAGAATAGTATGGGTGGGGCTGAACTGAAAACTGCTGGTCTTGCTGCCTAAATGGTTCGTGAAGGTCGAGCGAATGTTGTCTATTAGTTGATGGCTCTGAGTTTTGATGGTAGTACAAGCTGTCTAGGCTTAAGGCCATAGCTTCCCTTTCATGGCTACTGTACTGATGACTTTCTATAGTTGCACCACCTAGGAAGTCCTCCAGTTTCGGTGACGGACTCGACACCATTCCTTGAAAACACAAACGCATATGCTTTAAAGCAGTGTTTCAAACCAAGAGGGAAAAAAACACAAGGAACTAAACAAGAAATAAGGAAGCACAAAGCAAACCTTCAGGTTGTGATCTAGTGAGAGCTTCCATGATACAAAGAGACCCATCAGACTTGAGGGGCATAACAGACAGAGGAGAGTGAAAGCCATCATTTTCTCCAACTCCATAACTGATTCCAGGGCTGTTGTAGTGAGTGGTAGATAGGTAGAAACTTGTTGGAACAGCAGCGGAAACAGAAACAGCAGTAGGAGCATGGTTTTGATGATGGTACTGATGATGATGTTGGGGGTCAGAAGCAACCTCCATTTTCATGTGGGGTGAGAGAGAGAAGCCTAACCAGTTATTATTACTTCCATTGTTGTTATCACCCGTAGATTTCATCTTCTCCTCCTCTCACTCTACCTCTCTCTTCCTTTTCCTACTTCCGGAGGTTCCTTAGAAGTATCTCTCCCTCGCTGCAAGGCAACTCAATCATTGCCATAGAAATAAACTAATCATACCCAAAATCTTGCCTACTTCCATATGAAAGCTTGGTTTTTTCTTTTTCTTTTTTCCTTTTTTTGTTGTTGTTGTTGTTTAGCAGCCAGAACTCATTGCAAGAAAAAAAAAATTCTGACCCAAAACTCTTCGCTCTATGCACTCACCCACTAGCACAAAATTCTCCTCTCTTTCTCTCTCTCTAAATGAGAACAAAATTGGTCTCTTTAAACTAAACAAAAGGAATGAATACTAACAAGCAATGCTGGGTAGCACCCCTGCATTCCATAGGGATCTGTGTATATGAGAAAGACCACGTCTTTAGCTTTTTATCTCTCTCAACTCCCTCCCAACTCCCTCTCTCTCTCTACTAACCTCTTTTTTTTTTTCCCTTCAGAAGAGCGCCCCCTTAAAACCCTAGGAAATAAAAGAAGCCAGATCCAATATACCACCGAAACCTTTTTCAAGTTTCAACAGCTAACAAAATGAGTATATACTTTCCTCATTAGCCAGAAAAACACCCAGAAGATACTATCATAAAACTTTATTATCTCTCTCTCAATGACAGTTAAATCTAGTGGGTGTGTAGTAGTAGCCAATAGGGTGAGGCTGGTCAGTAACCAAATGGGTTTAGCTTTATTTTACTGTGCGAAGGGCCTTAGATAGATTTGATCGGCATGACATCTGCCCCCTGCAGTCACTTCATACAGTACACTGCCACTCTGCAATCCAACTTATATCTGTTGTTTTTCCTTTCAACTTAAATACTGCTCCAATTTGGTTCACAGCTTTCGATTCAAAAACATACACTTTACCGGTGGGACATAGGCGCAGGCCCCATCGGGTCACCTTCCTGCTGTGACCATGCATTGCTCTCACAGCCCCATCACCCACCGTTCATTTGGATTGAAAGCTTCTTATGCGGGTCATCGATGTGACCATTTTTGACTTTCTGCTTTATTCATCTGGCAGCATGATATTGGTGGTGACTGTTCCCTGTGAATTGCTAGCGTGACTTTTTGTTTATCTATAAAACATTAGGTGAAGTGAGCAACTTCGGCCCGTTCGGTGCTGGTGTGAGTTTCGATAAAATTTTAATTTTTTTATTTAAAATTAATTTTTTTATTTATAAATTATTTTTGATATGTTAATATCAAAAATAAATTTTAAAAAATAAAAAGTATTATTTAAATGAATTTATAAGTAAAAATACTTTAAAAATAACAACGCTATCGTACTCATAAATACCTCTAAAATATTTGTTTTTTAGCTTAATAAAGTTAATTTATAATTACAAAAAAAAAGTTAAAAGGGAAGTTCAATCAGAGAAATTAGTTCCGACCAGAATAAATAAAATATTAAAAAAAAGGGAGCTGTTGGTAAAAAAAACCATTTTTTTCAAAAATTTAAAAGATACATACAGAATGCTTTGGATAAAAAAACAGATGTCGGAATTTATTTTGAAAGGGATTAACGGTTTCATTGACGTCATGTTAAAGTGCAGGCAATATATAATCTCTTGAAATTACAAATGAAGAAAGGGTAAATATTTTCATTGAAAAGGAAAAGAAAATCACTTAAGATGATGTAAAAAAAACAAAACGCGATTGTCACGTGCCACGCTATATAGAGCGCGTGGTGTAAAATTATACCTTTTTCTTTTCGGATTTGAATATAAATGCGAAAAAGAACAGAGACTCCATTTGCTTTTTTAACGACTTTGGGTCATTCGGTGTGGAGTGAGCACCTGCTTCCACGGCAAAAGGTGGGGAAGTGGGTCTGTGATATATTTAAAAGATTCCGGGAATGATGATCAAAGGCCCCTCCGGGAGGATAAAGTCGAAATTCTTATTTTATTTTCCGATGCTGCGTTCGTAATCAAACGGTATCCTTTTCGTTGTTTTTTTTCAAGTGTAAGCTTGGAACATAATACTATTTTTTTCTCATATAATAAAAATAAATTGGATGTACATGTGAGTTTTAAGAAGGGATATTCGAGTATTAAGACACGTTATTTTTTCTAGAAAAGAGAATGTCTGAATAAATTTATTTACAGTTGATTTTATTGTAAAATGTAAAAACAAATTAGAGCCAAATAAATAAATAAATAAATAAAACCAAGCATGGTTAGGCCTGAAAGATTTTAGCCCATGTGCCCAGTACAAAACTATAAAAACCAAGTGCGTGTGCCTCGAATTTTCTTTGTTTTCAACATGTCTATTTCTCCTGTATATTTTTCTTTCAAAAATAGCGTGCATCATGGCTCTGCAACATTTTTCAACCACTACAGAAGGACAGAAAATCTGGTAAAAGTTTTATATTTATAGGAGACAACCTCTAACAATCATAATCCAATAAGATTTATAATTAACTAATTCAATAAGGATTTTAGACACAAATCCTTTTCTATCAAGAATTTCTACTTGGAATAGGATTTCAACTAATATCTAACTATTTCTCCTTTATATCGATGTTCTTGAACAATCAGTTTAATGATGAAGAACTCTCTTATAACCAAGGTCTTCATGTAAAAATATTGGTTTTACATTCAACATAAACCATGGATTTTGAGTTACCAAAGAAAAAATATTATTGTATCATACCCGGCAACTAAAACAAAAACTTCTTAGTAATCGACATCGTACTCTTGCTTGTTACCTTTAGTTACCAAGCATGTTTTATACTTGTCAACCTATCATTCCCCTTCAATTTTGTTTTAAAAATCCATTTTACATCAATGGTTTTTTGTCTTTTTAGAAGCTTCATTGATTTTCAAGTGTTGTTTTTTTTCAATAGCATCAATTTCATCATTCATGGTCTTGACGAGTATGGCCTAAAAAGTTTGGCATGAAACAACGAGATTGGTAACCAAGGTCCATCCTACGGTAGTTAGGGGAGCAATATGGAGTCCTGGTTATGTGCACGGGTATCACAATAGCGCGAGCGACCCCTGGAGGGACTTGACGAGTATGGAGGCAGAATACTCACTTGGAGGTCATTCTACCCAGGCTCTTATGGGTAGTGCAATGGGCTATGGGCGTTGGGAGCGGCCAGTGGAAATGGTGATGGGATCAAGTGTGTTGTCATAGTTACCAAGACTTGTTGGGGGTGGTAAGGTCTTATTTTGACCTTGGGTTACCAATACGGTTTGGGTGAGAAGTTGCATCTAACTTGTGAGTTGTTGAAAGTCTAGCTGGGTAGAAATGTTCGTGATAACAAGTAGATTTATCTTGCATCTTAACCCATGAGTGTTTTGGTTGTGTGTCATGCAATGACATGAAAGTGTCAAAAATAAGTTTTAGAAATTGATAGTTTTTTTATCAGTTCCCACATAAGGGGCCAATTAATGAGTAAACAAATCCAAGATGTTTATGAATAAGGTCAACGTGTCGGATTATTGGTTGATCTCTTAATTCAAGCAATTTGATCCATTCTTCATAGTCAAGGTATTTGGTAACTTGATATGGAAAGTTTTGAGGGTTAGTAAGTGATAACATGTGATGCATGGTAAGCTATGTGACCGGTAATTGTGGTAGTAGCAAGTGATGCCTGCTATGTCAGGTGACCGGTACCTACGAAAAGTCTCATTTGATGGATGTGGAGACTTTTCGATGATAAAATCAATAACTTTATAGAGAGAGAAAGTGCAATGATATTTTAGAGAAATAGACTCTAAAAATATATATGTTAAAAATATTAAGAAGAGATTGTGAACCCTTGACTTGAAGGATTCATGGTGTATTTATAGCCCAATCCAAAGTCCATCTACGAGCTTTTTAACTTCAACAACTTAAATATACGCTATTGGAGCTGGAATTACCGCGACTGTTGGCA
>Ga0307517_10014866_pt1 | contig 10405 bp, 9 predicted proteins | sample 23_EM_MG_FD_194515 | JGI IMG/M metagenome (GOLD analysis project Ga0307517, IMG submission 194515) | Populus trichocarpa ectomycorrhiza microbial communities from riparian zone in the Pacific Northwest, United States - 23_EM | ecosystem: Host-associated > Plants > Roots > Unclassified | place...
GGTCGTACCCGTCGATGTCCAGCTCACGGGTGAAGAGCCCTTTGTGGTTGCCCAGCAGCGGGACCGTGATCCCGTCCGCCTTCGCCTTCGCCACGAGGTGCCGGATGTACGCGTGGCCGTCCGGGGTGTCCGTGTAGAGCTCGTTCTCCACCTGGTACGCGATGACCGTGCCCCGGCCGTCCGTGAGCTGGTGCCGTGCGATGAGCGGGTCGATGCGCGACAGCCACTCGTCCGCCGCCGCGAGGTAGTCCGGCGCGGTGCTGCGGGCGTGGCCCTTCTGGGTGCTCAGCCAGCCCGGGAAGCCCCCGCCGTCGGTCTCTGCGTTGATGTACGGCCCCGGGCGGGCGATGACATAGATCCCGACCTCGGCGGCCATGTCGAGGAGCCGGTCCACGTCCCGGATCCCCGTGAAGTCGTACTCGCCCCGGGCGGGGGAGTGGAAGCCCCAGTCGAAGTAGATCGAGGTGGCGTTGAAGCCGCCCGCCTTCATCTTCTGCAGCACGTCCCGCCAGGCGGCGGGGCTGGGCAGCCGCCAGTAGTGGAACTCCCCGGACCAGATGTAGAGCCGCTTCCCGTCGATCATGTACGAGTGGTCGTCGTACGCGATCGTGTGCGCCGCCTTCGCCTTCGGAGCCGCGCAGGGCGCGGCGGCGGCCAGCATGGCCGCCCCCAGCAAGGCCGCCGCCATCGCTCTGGGAACCCGTCGCCGCGTGGCCATGGCCGCCCTGCCCTTCTTGCCGGGAATGCCCGGTGAGCGTAGGCACGCGCGTTTTGCGACGGCAACCCGACACGCAGGGCTGTGGGTGGCCCGTTCCGAGGAACGGGCCACCCACAACGCGGCTACCCTGCCGGCGCCTGGACGGCCAGCGCGGCCGTCAGAAGCGGCGTGACCTGTTCGACCTGCCAGGCGCGGGCGCCGAGGCCGGTCAGGATCTGGGCGACGGAGGCGTCGGAGGCCTCGGAGGGCGGGTCCCAGCACAGGCGGCGGACGGTGTCGGGGGTGATGAGGTTTTCCTGGGGGAGGTTGAGCTCCTCCGCGAGAGCGGAGACCGCGGCGCGGGCGGCCGAGAGGCGGGCGGCGGCGGCCGGGTCCTTGTCGGCCCAGGCGCGCGGGGGCGGAGGGCCGGTGTAGGCGGGACCGGGCTGGGGGAGCTCGCGCTCGGGGAGTGCGCGGACGTGGTCGATCGCGGCCTGCCACTGGTCGAGCTGGCGGCGGCCCATGCGGTGGCCGAAGCCGGGAAGCGCGGCGAGGGCGTGGGAGTTGGGCGGCAGCTCCAGCGCGGCGGCCACGATCGCCGCGTCGGTGAGGACGCGGCCGGGCGAGACGTCCCGCTCGCGGGCGATGCGGTCCCGCAGCAGCCACAGGTCCCGTACGACGCCGATCTGGCGCCGCCGCCGGACCTTGTGCATCCCGGACGTACGCCGCCACGGGTCGACGCGCGGCGGGGGCGCCGGGGCGGCGGCGATCGCGGCGAACTCCTGGAGGGCCCAGTCCAGCTTGCCCTGGGCGGCCAGCTCCTCCTCCAGCGCGTCGCGCAGGTCGACGAGCAGCTCGACGTCGAGGGTGGCGTAGCGCAGCCAGGGCTCGGGGAGCGGCCGGGTGGACCAGTCGACCGCCGAGTGGCCCTTCTCCAGGGTGTAGCCCAGGACGCTCTCGACCATGGCGCCGAGCCCGACGCGGGCGAATCCGGCCAGCCGGCCGGCCAGCTCGGTGTCGAACAGGCGGGCCGGCCGCATGCCGGTCTCCTCCAGGCAGGGCAGGTCCTGCGTGGCGGCGTGGAGCACCCATTCCGTCCCGTTCAGGGCGGCGCCCAGCGAGGAAAGGTCGGGGCACCCCACGGGGTCGATCAGCGCGGTCCCTGCTCCGGCGCGGCGCAGCTGGACCAGGTAGGCCCGCTGTCCGTAGCGGTAACCGGAAGCGCGCTCGGCGTCGACGGCGACAGGTCCGGTGCCCGTGGCGAAGGCCGCGACGATGTCGGCGAGCGCCTCCGGGCTGGCGGTCACCGGCGGGATTCCCTCGCGCGGGTCCAGCAGCGGGACCGGCGCCGGGGCTGCTTCAGTTGCGGTCTCTCTGGCGTCGGTCACGTGTAAAGGGTATCTGTGTACAGCAAGCGCCCGCCGACGGAACGTTCCGTCGGCGGGCGACTCGGGGTGTTGTTACATTCCGTGAACGGTTGGCGAGCGATACGTGAACACTCAGTGGATGATTCCGGTACGCAGAGCCACCGCGACCATCCCGGCCCGGTCGCCCGTGCCGAGCTTGCGGGCGATCCGCGCCAGGTGGCTCTTCACCGTGAGGGCGGACAGCCCCATGGAGACGCCGATGGCCTTGTTGGACTGGCCCTCCGCGACCAGCCGCAGCACCTCGACCTCGCGGCCGGACAGCTCGCGGTAGCCGCCGCCGTGGCCCGGGGCGCCGGGCGGGCGGCGCTGGATGCGCTGCCCGGCCGCGCCGATCGGGGAGGCGCCGGGACGGCCGGGGAGGCCGAGGTTGTTGCGGGTGCCGGTGACGACGTAGCCCTTCACGCCGCCCGCCAGGGCGTTGCGTACGGCTCCGATGTCGTCGGCGGCGGAGAGGGCGAGGCCGTTGGGCCAGCCGGCCGCCCTGGTTTCGGCCAGCAGGGTGAGGCCGGAGCCGTCGGGGAGGTGGACGTCGGCCACGCAGATGTCACGGGGGGTGCCGACCCGGGGCCGAGCCTCCGCGATGGACGACGCCTCGATCACGTCGCGTACACCGAGCGCCCAGAGGTGGCGGGTCACGGTGGAGCGGACGCGGGGATCGGCGACGACCACCATGGCGGTCGGCTTGTTCGGGCGGTAGGCGACCAGGCTTGTGGGGTGTTCGAGAAGAACCGACACCGGGCCTCCTGGGGGGAGTGGCTGGGACTGAAGGGTCACAGTTCCCTTCGGCAGCTCCAGCGCCCGGCTTTAGAGGAAGATCACGATTTGTTTAGTAACAATTCCGGCAATTCGGACAGCTTATCGATCGTTGCCGATCGAACCTCGCCCAGTCGTGATCAGCGTGACTGCTGCGGGCCGCGCCGGTTCGGCAGCGGCACGACGGCCCTGGGCCCGGCGCCGTCCGGCACCGGCGGCAGTCCGGCGCTCGTGCACAACAGGTCGCACCAGCCCGCCAGATGGGCCGCGACATCCGGCACCCCGCCGGTGCCCTCGCGCGGGGTCCAGGAGGCCCGGATCTCGATCTGGGTCGAGTCCTCACGCCCCGCCAGCCCGCCGAAGTAGTGCGATGAGCTGCGCGACACCGTGCCGCTGGGCTCGCCGAAGCCCGCGCCGTGCGTCTCCAGCGCGCCGGTCAGCCAGGACCAGCTCACCTCGGGGAGCAGTGGATCCGCCGCCATCTCCGGCTCCAGCTCGGCGCGCACCAGGGTGACGAGCCGGAAGGTGCCGTGCCAGGCCTCCGGCCCGGCCGGGTCGTAGAGCAGGACGAGGCGGCCGTCTGCCAGCTCGTCGCCGTCCACGACGACGGTCGCTTCGAGCGCGTACGCGTGCGGGGCGAGCCGCTTCGGCGGCGGGGTCGGATCCAGCTCGACCTCGTGCCGTACGCGAGCGCGCAGCAGTGCGTCGACCGCGTGCTGGAAGGGGAGAGGGGCGCTGTCCCCGTCCGAGAGGTGCCCATGAGCCGCTGCCATGCCCGGAAGACTAGGCGCAGCGGGGCCCCGCGTAGTGCACGACACCCGGGTAGGCGGGTCGCCCGGTTGGCGCATGCCATGATTTGGGCGTGAGTGCGCACCAGCAGACCGCTGCTTCCCCGTTCATCCGCGCGTGCCGACGCGAGTCCGTGCCCCACACCCCGGTGTGGTTCATGCGCCAGGCCGGCCGCTCGCTGCCCGAGTACCTCAAGGTGCGCGAGGGCATCCCGATGCTCGAATCGTGCATGCGGCCCGAACTCGTCACCGAGATCACGCTGCAGCCGGTACGCCGCCACAAGGTCGACGCGGCCGTCTACTACAGCGACATCGTGGTGCCGCTCAAGGCCATCGGCCTCGACATCGACATCAAGCCCGGCGTCGGCCCGGTCGTCGCCCAGCCCATCCGCACCCGGGCCGACCTGGCGCGGCTGCGCGACCTGGAGCCGGACGACGTCGGTTACGTCACCGAGGCGATCGGCATGCTCACGGGCGAGCTGGGCGCGACCCCGCTGATCGGCTTCGCCGGCGCGCCTTTCACCCTCGCGAGTTACCTGATCGAGGGCGGGCCCTCGCGGTCGTACGAGCGTACGAAGGCGATGATGTACGGCGACCCCGACCTGTGGGCCGACCTCATCGACCGCCTCGCCGCCATCACGACCGGCTTCCTGAAGGTCCAGATCGAGGCGGGCGCCAGCGCGGTCCAGCTCTTCGACTCCTGGGCCGGGGCGCTGGCCCCGCAGGAGTACCGGCGGTATGTGATGCCCGCCTCGGTCAAGGTCTTCGACGCGGTCGCGGGGTACGGGGTGCCCCGCATCCACTACGGCGTCGGCACGGGCGAGCTGCTGGGCCTCATGGGCGCGGCCGGCGCCGATGTCGTCGGCGTCGACTGGCGGGTGCCGCTGGAGGAGGCCGCGCGCCGGGTCGGCCCCGGCAAGGCGCTGCAGGGCAACCTCGACCCCGCCGTCCTGTTCGCCCCGACGGCCGCCGTCGAGGCCAAGGCCCGCGAGGTGCTGGCCTCGGCCTCGTCGGAGGCCGTGCCCGGGCACATCTTCAACCTCGGGCACGGCGTGCATCCGTCGACCGACCCGGACGCGCTGACCCGGCTGGTGGACTTCGTCCACACCGAGACAGCGGTCTGAGGGCCTGAGTCCTTCTCAGTCCTCCTCGGTCCCGGTCCTGGTCCCGACCGCCGCCGGGACGGCGACCGGCTCCGGCGCGGGCGGCGCCGGGGTGCGGCGGCGCAGCGTACGCCACACCAGCCAGCAGGCCGCCGCGAGTGCGGCGAACGGCAGCACGGCGGCCAGGGCGATCAGGATCGCCCGGAAGGTCGCGTAGAACGCGTGCCAGCCGGCGCCCAGCGCGTGGCCGACCGACGCCCACACGCCGTCGTCCTTCTTCGGTGCCGCGACCGCTGTCGGCTCGGTCAGCACCAGGGTGATGGTCGCCATGCTCGTCCGCTCCTTGAGCGAGGCCTGCTGCGCCTCCAGTGCCTCCAGGTCGGACTCCCGGCTGGTGAGTTCGCTCTCCAGCGTCACCACGTCGCTCAGCTTGGTGGCCTTGCCCATCAGCAGCCGCAGCCGCGCGATGCTCACCTGCTGGGACTTGACCCGGCTCTGGACGTCCACCACCTGGCTTGTGACATCCTGCGCGTTGACCTTCCGGTCCGTCAGCTTCCCGAGGTCCGCCAGGTCCCCCAGCACCTGGTCGTAGCCGTCCGCGGGCACCTTGAGCTCGACCCGCGAGTGTTCGAGGCCCTCCTCGTCCAGCGAGGTGCTCTCGTCGCCCACGTAGCCCCCGGCGCCGGTGGTCAGGGCACGGGCCTTGGCGAGCGCGTCGCCGACGTTCTTCGCCTCGACGGTGAGCGTCGCGGTGCGCACGATGTACGAGGTCGCGAGGTCCGTCGTCTTGCTGCCGCCGTTGCTGCTGCTGTAGCTGCCGCTGCCACTGGCGGCCTCCGGGGCCTTGGCGTCGCCCGCGGCGGCGCCGTCCCTGGCGGAACTGGCGGCGCTGTCGTTGCTGGACCCGCTGCCGCACCCCGCGACCGCGAGCGACGCGGCGAGCAGGGTGACGGCGAGCCCCGCGAGTGATTTGCGGCCGGCCGTGCTGATCGGGCTGTTCATCGAGTGTCCCCCCAAGGGCAGATGGCGCGATGTCGCCTGTTGCGGGTTCGACGTGACAGCGCTGCGGCGGGTTTCGGATCTGCGGTTCCGAAGCGATTACGGTCCGGACACGTCCGTACCACGCCCCTGTTTTGAACATGTTCAATTATCGGCTAGGCTCCTTCCCGGAACGAGGGGGGACCCCATGAAGATCGTGATACCCGGAGGAACCGGGCAGGTAGGAACCGTCCTTGACCGCGCGCTGACGGCCGCCGGCCATGACGTCGTGATCCTGACCAGACGGCCGGCGCGAGACCGCGAAGTCCACTGGGACGGCGAGACCCCCGGCCCCTGGACGGCCGCCGTCGACGGCAGCGACCTCGTCATCAACCTCGCCGGACGAAGTGTCAGTTGCCGCTATACCCCGGCCAACCTCCAGGCCATGATGGATTCGCGGGTCCGCTCCACCGAGGCCGTCGGCCGGGCCATCGCCGCCGCGGCCCGGCCGCCCCGCCTCTGGCTGCAGATGAGCACCGCCACCATCTACGCCCACCGCTTCGACGCCCCCAACGACGAGGCCACCGGCCTCCTCGGCGGCGGCGAACCGGACGTCCCCGGCTACTGGGCGTACAGCATCGACATCGCCCGGTCCTGGGAGCGGGCCCAGGAACTCGCCGCCACCCCGCACACCCGCAAGGTCGCCCTGCGCTCCGCGATGGTCATGAGCCCCGACCGCGGCGGAGTGTTCGACATGCTGCTGCGGCTGGTCCGCCTCGGCCTCGGCGGTCCCGTCGCGGGCGGCGCGCAGTACGTCTCCTGGATCCACGACCGCGACTTCGTCCGCGCCGTGGAGTTCCTGGCCGGACGCGAGGACCTCACCGGCCCGGTGAACCTCGCCGCCCCCGGGCCGCTCCCGCAGCGGGCCTTAATGCGCGCGCTGCGGGCGGCGTGGGGCGTCCCCGTCGGGCTGCCCGCGATGAAGTGGATGGCCGAAATCGGTGCCTTCGCGCTGCGCTCGGACACCGAACTGCTGCTGAAGAGCCGCCGGGTCGTGCCCGGCCGCCTGCTGGACGCCGGCTTCGCCTTCGACCACGAGGAGTGGCCCGGGGCCGCCGCCGACCTTGTGCGGCGGGTGCGCGGCGCCGTCTGAGACAGTGGGGGCATGAACGGAACGCAACCCCCGCGCGGCCATGTGATCGTCATCGGCGGCGGGATCTCCGGACTCGCGGCGGCGTACTTCCTGGGGGAGGGGGGTGCGGCGCGGGTGACGGTGCTGGAGGCCTCCGGCCGGCTCGGCGGCAAGCTGTACGCGGACGAGATCGCGGGCGTGCCGGTCGACCTGGGGGCCGAGTCGATGCTGGCCCGGCGGCCGGAAGCGGTGGCGCTGGCGCGGGCGGTGGGGCTCGGCGACGACATCGTGGCGCCGGAGACGGCGAAGGCCTCGCTGTGGACGCGGGGGCGGCTGCGGGCGATGCCGGGCGGCAGCCTCATGGGTGTGCCGGGCGACCTGGGCACTCTGGCGGCCTCGGGGGTGCTGTCCGCGGCGGGGCTGGCGCGGCTGCCGCTGGACCATGTGCTGCCCAGGACGAAGACGGGGGAGGACGTCGCGGTCGGCACCTTCGTGGCGGCGCGGATGGGCCGCGAGGTCGTGGACCGGCTGGTGGACCCGCTGCTGGGCGGGGTGTACGCGGGGAACGCGTACGAGATCTCCATGCGGGCGGCCGTGCCGCAGCTCTACGAGATCGCCCGCTCCGGGCGCTCGCTGATCGAGGGCGTACGGGACCTGCAGCGCAGGACCGCCGCCAAGCCGCCGCAGGCGCAGGCCGGCGCATCGGTGTTCGCCGGGATCCGGGGCGGGGTCGGGCGGCTGCCGGTCGCGGTGGCCCAGGCATGCCGCAAGGCGGGCACGGTCATCGAGACGGACACGGCGGTTCGGGAGCTGCGGCGTACGGAAGCCGGCTGGCAGGTCGTCGTCGACGGCCCCGACGGTGCGGGGCGGCTGCTCACGGCGGACGCGGTGGTGCTGGCCGTGCCGGCCCCCGTGGCGGCGCGGCTGCTGGCCGGGGAGTCCCCGGTGGCGGCGGGGGAGCTGGCCGCCGTGGAGTACGCGAGCCTGGCGCTGGTGACGATGGCGTACCGCAGCCGCGACCTGGCCAAGGTGCCGCCGGGCAGCGGGTTCCTGGTGCCGCCGGTGGACGGGCGGACGATCAAGGCCTCCACCTTCTCCAGCGGCAAGTGGGGATGGGTCGGCGAGGCCGACCCGGACACCTTCGTGCTGCGCACCTCCATCGGGCGCCACGGTGACGAGGCCGACCTGGCCTGGGAGGACACCGACCTCGTGCGGCTGTCCCGGGAGGACCTCATCGAGGCCGTCGGGCTGACCGCCGCCCCCGTCGCCGCCCGTGTGACCCGCTGGGAGAACGGGCTGCCGCAGTATCCCGTCGGCCATCTCCCCCGGGTCGCCCGGGTGCGCGAGCAGGTCGGCAAGCTGCCGGGGCTCGCGGTGTGCGGGGCGGTCTACGAGGGCGTCGGCATCCCCGCGTGCGTCGCCAGTGCCCGGAAGGCGGCTGATCGGCTGCTGGGGGCCCTGCGAGAATAGCCCCATGAGTGACGACGCCAAGATCCCGAACGCCGGCAAGAAGGCCAAGGACCTCAACGAGGTCATCCGCTACACCCTCTGGTCGGTCTTCCGGCTGCGCGACCTCCTCCCCGAGGACCGCTCCGGCTACGCCGACGAGGTCGAGGAGCTCTTCGAGCAGCTCGCCGCCAAGGACGTCACCGTCCGCGGCACGTACGACGTCTCCGGGCTCCGCGCCGACGCCGACCTCATGATCTGGTGGCACGCCGAGACCGCCGACCAGCTCCAGGACGCGTACAACCTCTTCCGCCGCACGGCGCTGGGCCGCGCCCTGGAGCCCGTCTGGTCCAACATGGCCCTCCACCGCCCCGCCGAGTTCAACAAGAGCCACGTCCCCGCCTTCCTCGCCGACGAGACCCCGCGCAACTACGTCTCCGTCTACCCCTTCGTCCGCTCCTACGACTGGTACCTCCTCCCCGACGAGGACCGCCGCCGCATGCTCGCCGACCACGGCAAGATGGCCCGCGGCTACCCGGACGTCCGCGCCAACACCGTCGCCTCCTTCTCCCTCGGCGACTACGAGTGGATCCTCGCCTTCGAGGCGGACGAGCTCTACCGCATCGTCGACCTCATGCGGCACCTGCGTGCCTCGGAGGCACGCATGCACGTACGCGAGGAAGTGCCGTTCTACACCGGGCGCCGCAAGGCGGTTGCGGAGCTGGTGGCGGGGCTGGCGTAGCGACTTCGGCTCGCGCACGCGAAAGGGCGCCCCGCACGTTGTCTGTGCGGGGCGCCCTTTGCCGACGGTCGTCAGTCGGTGATCAGCACTTCTTGCCGCTGTTGATGCACTGCACGGCCTGGTTCATGAGCTGCTCGCTCATGACGTTGATGAAGTCGTCGTGGTCGGTGCTCGCCTTGTGCAGCTCCGACTGGAAGCCGTCGACCGCGTAGTTCGGGCCGCTCGGCACCGTGTAGACCAGCCGCATCGTCAGCGTCGGGATGGCCACGAAGCCGCTGGGGCAGACACCGGAGGCGGCGTCGGCGAAGGCGACGTGGGTGCGGTGGTTGGCGCTGTCGGTGTTGGCGCCGTCCCAGCAGTTCTGGAAGGAGAAGGACCGTACGACCTTGCTGCCCTGCGGGCAGATGGGGTACTGCTCGGTGAGCTGGACCTTGTCCTCGAAGCCGGTGCAGCTCCAGTGGGCGTTGGCGTTGCCGAGGCCGTTCGTGAGCGTCTTGGCGTCACCGGTGATGATCCGCAGGAAGCGCGGCATGGCCACGACCTTGGAGGCGGGGCTGCCCTTGTAGACGATGCTGGCGCTGTCGGCGACGAGGATCGCGCCGACGTTGCCCTCACCGCCGCCGCCCTGGGCGAGGTCGGCGTCGGCGCCGACCTTCGTCAGGTCGCGCAGCACGGGCCAGTAGTACGCCGACTGGTCGCCGTTGCTGCAGGAGGTGCCCTCCGCGGCGAGCGACTCGTTGGTGGAGGCGCCGCTGACGTCCTTGTTGCCGACGTAGTCGTGGATGTGGTGGGCGCCGTTGACAACGCCGGGGGCCACGATCACGTTGTCGGAGTTGTGCTGGCCCTCCGCGTTGGTACCGCAGTTGGAGGTGAAGGTGCCGGTAGCGGCGTTGCCCTGGTTGGCGGGCTTCCCCTGGACGTTCGCCGAGACCTTGGTGATGTCGACGAAGTCCTCAGCGGCGGGACCGGCGACCCGGGTGGGGGCACCGTTTCCGGTGTCCGCGCCGCCGCCTGCGCCGGCGCTCGCGCTGGCACTGGCCGTGGCCGTGGCCGTGGCGCCCGCGCCGGCGTTGTTGTTACCGCCGTTGCGGCCCTTGTTCCTGCCGCCGTTGCGCCTGCCGGCCAGCACGTCCGCCGAGGACGTCGCGGTGGCGGTCGCGCTGGAGTCCGACCGCCAGTGGGCGGAGGCGGTGCCGGTGACGAGGGCGAAGGTGCCGCCGGAGCCGACCAGGGCCAGCACCGCGATCATGACGAGGTGCTTGGAACTCAACCGGCGGCGGCGACTGAACTGTTGTCGGGGCATTAAGGAGCTCATTTCGTCACTGCGACGTCTCGGGGG
>Ga0307517_10014867_pt1 | contig 10405 bp, 7 predicted proteins | sample 23_EM_MG_FD_194515 | JGI IMG/M metagenome (GOLD analysis project Ga0307517, IMG submission 194515) | Populus trichocarpa ectomycorrhiza microbial communities from riparian zone in the Pacific Northwest, United States - 23_EM | ecosystem: Host-associated > Plants > Roots > Unclassified | place...
ACCTTCAGATATCCTTGTGTTCTTTATGAGAAAATAGCTATGATCAGTGAGTTGGTTCACTTACGGTAGGAGTAGGTCGGTTGAGTCTTGGAGGCCTTCTCAAGGAAAAAGCGGCGTGGTGCTTGGAACTGCATGTCGCCTCCTATAGCTGATATTCGTTTGTATTCTGGACTGAGCAAAGATGGGTAAGAAAACCGTCGAATGCTCAAAATCTAGGACGTACGTTATGGCATTAGCAGTTCCAGTGCCGAAAGGCGAACCCTGCCAGTGTTATCATATTTAGATGTAGGACACTTCACACCAAAATAAAGAGTGTCCGTTTACCTGAGTAATATCGTCTGGATAGGCGACTTCAAGAGCCTTCAATTCTTTATCTGTTGCGTAGGAGAAATAGCTGGAAAGTGAATCAGCATCTGCATATTCCCCGGCTGAAAACACGAACTTTGTCCTCATGTATTCGACAAACTGAGCATTCGTTCTGAAAAGTTTTCAGCACCTTTTTTATTGGAAAAAAAAGCATCTCCACGCACGTCACATTCAAGGAAGAGAGAGCGAAGAGGCTGTCGATGGAGGTTTCGAATATTCAGTACTTGGTAGTCGAGAATCGGAAGCGGTACTCACGTTCCCTCGTCCTCGCAATCACCAGTTATGAAAGGAATCTATGTGATGATTATAACTTGGATCATATAAAAGCCTGAACTGGCTTGCCCTAGCATATTTTCCACTTTCGACGAGCTGCATAGGGTTGCGGTGAATCAGAGCTCCATCAACCACCGGGGTCCAGGCGATTCTCAGACTTTGGTATGAGGTTATTGGAGGCGAGGCATCAACAGCGCTCTGAAGTGCTGCGTACGGAGCGTATTTGAGGCATTCAAATCGATCTGGTGCATCCGAACAATTTGTCGCGATGGCGAGATTATCAAAGTATATCTGTTGGTCCAGGACGTTTGGCAGACGTATCGGCGAGCCCGATTGCTAAGAAAACGTCAAAGAATGTTCACTCGAGTGCAAGAAATGGAAGTTTACCATGATGGCGCCAGAGAACAAGTCGCATGTTTCACCTTCGTCGAAAAGCATATGTAGACCGATTGAAATCGCTCCTGCACTTTCACCCCAACTGGCATGATGTAAGAATCAGAATGACATTCGTAAAGTTTGAAGATGGTCTGACATTGTAACCTTTCTTGGATCACCTCCAAAAGCAGCAATGTTTTGTTGAACCCATTTGAGAGCAAATCGTTCTACAGGATTGTCAGTTGGTCAACAAGGCAGAGTCAACGGGCTTACGATCATAAAGGCCGACATTTGTGAGTCCCTTTTGTTTTACTTCCTTGCTAGCTAAAAAGCCGAATGCTACAAGAATATGGATGAGACAATGATTGGGCAGTAAATCTTTGCAATACCGTTCAGGCGATAATTGGCTGACACATAAATAACTGGTTCGCCCAATGCCAGAGATCTATTCACCAGGCTATTGGCTGGGAAAAGCGAGGTATCACCGATGGTAAAGCCACCTAGAAAACGATGGGATTTGTCCTAACGCGGCAGGGGAGAAAGCGAACCTCCATAAAACCACTGAAGCCATGTTTGTTCAGATATCTGGGTCATTGAACGTTCATTCACTTACAAAAATAACCGGGAGTGGTTTCTGATACGAAACATTCGCGGGACGTACAACATTGATGAAAAGACCTGTAGACTTTGTGAGCTCGGGACGAAGATCTGAAGGATTTCGTCCTACAATCCTCTGACATATTCTTCACAGGGACAAAGTATTTGAGTGGAGAATCTGGAGGGAAATTTTGTGCTTGCTGAGGACATGGTGCCCCATATTCCGATACTCCACGGATTCCAGTGAAAGGTATGGGAGGCTCCGGAAAACCAAAGCGACGTTTACCAGTGCTGTGTGTTCAATAACCAATGAAAATGCAAGATAGAGATGAAAGGGCCAGCAACGTACGGAGGGGCCGCAAAGGGCATGCCTAAAAACTGTGCAGTGGTCCCAACGACTTGTCCACGAAAAGATCCATATGGAAGTGTAACGACTGGACTTGAACTAGTGTCAAGGGACTCTGCGACCACAACTTGAAGAGACAAAAAGGTAGCTAATAAAGAGAATCCGAGTCCGCCAGTGAGGAGCATTTTCGGCAGCTTGTGCACTCATTCTTTGACGACTAGAATTTATACGATTTACCACCACATCGTCTTGACTCGGATCAAAGTTACCAGTAGCCAATAGTACATGTGGCGAGGATATTACTCGGGTCGATGCGAGTGACCCAGAGTTAAATACATGAAGTTTGCTCTGAAACGAGAGGGTGTAATCAATTATCATCGTGGAATGTTTTCGTGAGAGTCATGGACAAAACCGGTACCAGATTTGCTAACTTATTTTTGAATAGTAGAACCGTACAATTCAAGAGCACGCCACGAAACCAGAAGCCATACACTTCGATTCAATTGAAATCATTCGACTAACTTCAACCAATACATCGGAATTCATCGATCAGCAGGGTAGTAGTACGGGGTACAATATCTGGACAAGTTGAATTTCTCTGGTCCTGCAAATCATTCATCAATATCTACCTCCTTCCATTGCGCAGTAATTGCACATTGAGAATAAAGTATCCTGCTCGTCGGTTCCGCTTCTATACCGCTCGCTGTCGATTGCCTACAACAGTTGGGGGTCAGAAAGCCAAAAAATCTATCGCCAGTTCAACGTTCGTCTTATTGCAACGCTTGATGAATCAAAGCGAAGATGATCTAAACTGGAGTTTCGGGTGGGCTCATCCATCTCCACCACCCTTAAGTCTCATTCATATTCACAGTCTCGTAAATCGTTACAGACTTGTGTCCTGCAACAGCCCAAAGATATCAGCCACTTCAAGAAAGCCCAATAGAAGAACACCTACTATCTGAAAATACATAGCCCACCTCCAAACTTCGAAGATATGAAAACATTAATTCTCAGCTCTTTACATGAGGCAAGGCATCCCCCGAAAGAGATGTTGCGTCCTCAGAATTGCCTGGTGGTGTTGTCGTCGCTGATAAATTCGAGGTATTCAATCCTAGTCCGCCAAGCGCCCACTGCTTCTCGATGCTACTTTTAATACTCCACAACCAAACAAGGATGAAGACAGGTGTGCTAATGAGCACGTTGAGTACCGGATAAAGATCCGGATATCGAGACGGAGGTTTCAACAAAAGTTCAAGGATGTGCAAAGTACCCGCTGCTGCGTATACACCCTATTCATTGGAGATGTTAGAGAAGAAAAAATTAACTCTTTGAAAGTGAAGTACCATGGAAACAACCTCTATGAATGATTTTGGCCGTAGGCGGAAAGGATTAAAACCTAGAAGCCTATTCCAAAGTATTAAAGTCGCAACGTATTGTACTTCGAGATGGTCTCTTTTTAATAACGGCCACATGCTGGGGAAAAGTTAATCGCATTGACAATTCGCCAAGTCGAAGACCCACCTGAAGACTGAAACATTATTGAACAACAAACCCCAATGGTACTCTGGACTATCGAAATTTGCGTTCGTCAGAAGGAGCGTCATGGGCATGAGAGGCAGTAAAATTGTCTTCTCATGCACCTGGAAGGAAAAAAGAAAGAAGGACATTGAACTTGTCAAGAGTGCGTAGGGTAATAACCGAAGAAATGTTGGTATTTCGCTCGAGAGTCCGGGTTTTTGCAAGGCTCCTTCTGGAGCAACTTCATTATTTACTGTAGTAGCTGGCGGCGCAGTCATGATGCCGGCTCTTAGAAGCGTGGCAACACTGGGAAAGAATCCAAGGGCAGTCAGGAGCGTTGACAGTTTTACAAGGTTGCTGGGTGATGCCTTTGTCTTCCATTTGACTAGAACGTTGGAGGCACACCAGAAGTTTGCCACTTTATCCTCGAACAGCCCGCGGGAGAATGGGAATATCCGGATGATAGGTTTGAGAATAGCCGAGGAAGATGCGAAAGGTGGAAGCCATGGGAGGAATAGCAGGATAAAGGTCGAGAGTGTAACAATTGCGAGTTGAAGAAAAAGTCGACTCCTAGAATTACGCGATTGTAAGCCGACATTCAGGAATTCAGAATTAACACACCCTTTGACAGTCCCAAGGTAAAGACATTTCGCCAATAGATAAGAACCAATTGCTGGCGCATAGTAAAGTGCCATCTGCTTGAATCCGAGACTAAGAACAAAACAGAAGGCGCCGATAGCATCTTCTCCCATGGCGAAAAAATCCATTGCAAGCAATGTTAGTCCTAAACAAGTTGAAATATGAGTTCAAATCTACCATCAATGAGGAAAACTGACCCAGCATGACGGAATTATATTGGAAATGTCCAAAATCGATTAATAACAGTGAAGGTTGAAAAATCAGTGTTAAAAGAGAGCGATGTTGAGTTCGCTTCGAGCGGTGTGGTTGCCATGTCCAAATGAATAATAATAGAGAAGGAATGTAGGCTAGCCAATCGAACATGACGACGCTGAGACGCAAGAAGACTTTGCTTTCCGTCGTTTCTATACCTCGAGAGGTGTCAAGTGCGACCCATGAAGGGTTGATCAAATGTGCCCTGTATATCCAGAGTAACTATTAGAAAGTGTTCAACCAGCCAGCGAACAGTAGCGCACATTACCCCACACAGCCAGGATACGTAGGCCGTCAATGGGGGATAATCAAGACCCCAATATTGTAGGTCATAGGTGTACCATTGTTTCACAGGAAGGTGCCTGGTAATCTCCATCCAATGTCTTTGGGCTTCGTAGTCGCCATACAAAGGTGGTGTCCCGTGGCCTTAAGAAAAGAAACAGATGTTAATACACTTTCTGATAGATCTAAGCAAAAACATACAGACCAGAATAAGATCCTAAACCAATCATCAACTTAACGATTATTGATGCACCCAAAATGCCTGGGATGACACAGTGCTTCATTCCTCGTCTGTGCATCCACCGTATCCACCGTCTCCCCATGGCTGGTTCCTCTGGTTCGGCGTACACTTTTAAGCCTCCCGTTGCGACACGAGAACTTCCATACTCGTATTCCCCATTACCACGCAAATTTGGCGACGCAGGATAAGTACCAAAGTTTTGAGAGTCACGACCGGGTAATTCAGTTAGTCGGTTCTGTTTCGATACCGAGCTGGACAACCTCCGTCTGCGCAAAATATTAGAGGGTGAGGTTTTGTGAAATGAAACGGAGGGGGTGGGTGAATGGGGGAGAGGTCCTGTGCGATGGGGCTGGGAATACACTGATCCTGGCACCTCATGAGAATTGCTACCACTTGGGTGTGGCTGTCTGGGTGTCTGCCAAAGGGGTGAAGAGGAGCGTGATGAAAGAGGAGAATGCGATGTGTTATGCAGCCAGTGTTGACTTGCTGAGTTCTCAATGAGGTGTCGCCGCGGAATCGGTGCAAAGATGAGAGGAATTTCAGATTGTATACTGGAGACGAAGATGAGGTAGAAAAAGGTGGATATACGATTCAGTGACAATCCCTATATTTCAACATGGAAACTCACGCCGCAGCAGTGCTGACACCCAATGGCCTCTGCTGGTGGTTATTTGAAGCTCGCCATTCAGATCTGTCTGTCCGCACTGTTGACGGACTGTCATGACGGCGCTGGCGAGGAGATGTCTTCCAGTTCTCTGGTGGTAGAGCAGAGAGTTCGTCCATGAAATGGGTAGGTCTGTGATGCGGTGGTGGTGGCCAAGTTCAGAGTCATAATTGATGGTTGATGAATATTATGTAGTGTCCCTTGAAACACGCGAACTGCGCTCCTTGCATGAAATCAAGTATACACGACCAAGTTTTACATATATATTCAATCAAGAGACTTGGGCTCGTCAACAAGACTCTCAACTTCTGTCTCTCCGTCCTGGCTCAACCTGACATTCTCCTGCAATACACATGGTGACACATACACTTGAAATAATATATCCGACACTCACCGGATGCGAGGAGGACTTCCCAATGTACTTTGTGTGGTCTGCGCTTCAAAAGAAAACATAAGAACTGGAGAAACCAAGGTGGCACTGCCAGTGGCACAACGCACGACCATAGGCCACCAACTCTCCGGCAGCGTTTGTAAAGTCTACTCGTGTGTAGGCGAGTTGCTTGCCTTGGGGTAATGGGTAAGGAATTCAGATTTCCCAGCAGCAGCTGGTTTCCACATTACCCATCGCAGTTACCAATCCCTTCGCGTAAATTACGTCGCCGACCCTTCCAGCTGGGCGAACGAAGGATGCCCCAATGTCAGTCGAAACCCCAGTCATAAAGTAACCTTTCGAGGCAATTGCTAACGAGCCGATAGTGTCGGTTAGCGATAATATCAGGCCTCCATGAACTAAATGCTGGGATGGTCAGAGAAATAAAGGCTTTACGGAATTCCGTCCACACCTGTCTGTACGAATTACAGATAATTCATGCCCCGAAATGTGGAATTCAGATATTGTAGGCCACATGCGAAAAACTCTGATCATACCCCAACTCGGTTTGCTGACACGAAAAGACCACGGTAAGTCAACCACAGCGCGAAGGAGTTGAACGACGCACTGTTGTATTGTTCCACCTTCAACGAAAAGTCTACAACACCAGGAGCGGCACGCTGAATGACAAGCTGAAATCTCGATTTTTATGTTTCTGAACAATGAATCCCTGCGATAGCTTACATACATTAGGAAAGCACTGTGCGTCATGGCCTATTATTCAAAATTTAAGTCCCACAGTCTCTAGGATTCGGTTAATCATGGAACTCACCTCTGTTAGTAAGGAAAGACTGCCAGACCTGAAAAGGTTTCAATCCACAGGTCAACGACTGTCTAGTGCTGACTGGTTGAAGCTCACTTTACGTGTGAAGCGCAAGCTTGCTGCCATGATCACTGCTGATGGTAGCTGTTCAACCTGCCAATGAAGTGGTTTATTGCTCATATTACATAGGTGTTCGTGATAGTATGTAGACTCAGCCCAAACAGCTGAAAGGAAGAAAAAATTAAGGCCCGTGTTTGACTCGACATAAAACGCCTAAAGCGAATCCTGAAACATTGTTATCAGTGCCCTGCTCTACACAGGTCCACCTCAGGCCAAGGCAAGTCCCTCCATAGGCATCGTAAGACACGTTGCACTTGCCAGCATCGAGAGCTAGCACTTTTGGCTATTATCCGACTCTTCCACCGACCCCACTCCGACCCATTTCTTGGGTGATTCCGAGTGTTGAGAAGTGACTATCGATCCTCTCCACAGATTGCAGCAACAAGGAGGGGTATAATCCGACTCGACCATTTTAGGCGTCGCCGAGCACAACTCATTGGACTCGAACAGGAGGAACTCTGCCCAGTATGCATCAGATAGTGCGAACACGTCTCTGATAGATAGGCAGAGGCGATACCCACGGCTATGGCCATGAAGTAGGTTTAAAAAAACCCGTATTATGTCAAAGAAAGAACACAAGCTGACACCGTAACGGTTGTCACTGTCAGCTTTTTAAGTCACGTTGGTTAAATTTCGGGCCGGGGCCACAGACGACAATCATGGCAGTAATTTCTTTACGTCCTCAAAATGCTCATGAGGAAGGCAACCACAAAATTACATATTGATACGAAAGAAGAACAATTACAGTCGATAGAAATACTGGTCATGGTTGATAGGCAACGATATGGCACCTTGAAAAGTCTCAATAAAATAATAATAAATCAAAGCCGAAGATCGACTCACCCAAGCATCCCTCGACCTCCCCAGCTTTTACGAGGGATGAGTGTCAGAGGTACAACGACTCCAGCACGCAGGACGCGTAATGTTATAGATCGCTGAGTTTTGAATCAGTCAAAGCCAATTCCAATATACCATTGTAGCAAGCACACGCACATTCTCGCTCTCTGCAACGAGATCTCCCACTAGTTGGAGCGGGCGGTTTTTAATTGAGGTCTCATCCAAATGTCCAAATTGCAGCAACAAATCTCCTTGCTGCAGACCCTGATATGTCAAGAATGGATTATCTCAAAAGCGGATAATCATACAGAAATGACCTACCGCCTCAGAGGCGGGGCTGCCTGGGGCAACACTGTCCACTTTCGAAAAGGGTTTTGGGGCATCCTGTACTCTCTCGTTCCTCGAAGAATCCACGGTACTTATCGAAGGGTCATATACTCCCTCTAGTACCTTCCCAATTGCATCCACAATGTCTCTCAGATCATTTCTCAGCTCAATAATCTTGACCCTTGCAGTCCTGATGGCCCAAACGTCAATATCCGCTCGAGGAAACCCTTCAGGATCCACCAGTGGGGTTTGCATAGTGACATTTTCGGCTTTCAGAATAGATAACTGCGTTTCGAGTTCCAGTTCGAGAACATCCTTCCGTGCCATAAGACCTCGTGCTTTCTCCAAGGCATTATCTTCGTCACTCATTGCGCCGTGTTATTCGGATGTTGAATCATAAAATCTTTGGCAAGATCTTTGGTTACGTTGTTATTTGTGCCCGAAGTAAGTTGCCATCTGTATGTAAATAACGCGTAAACAACACGATTGTTTTATGTCTGGCCCTTCCAAAGCTCTTAATTATAAAGAGCCCTACACCTATCATTCACCTACTCCAACAGCACCTGGCCCATACATTCTCGGAGTTGCCGAGGCTGGTAGAGGACCCGTGCTTGGTCCGCTTGTTTATGGGGTCGCATATTGTACCAAGAAAAGTTAGAAGAGCTTGGGTTTGCTGGTACATTTTTTCACATAATAAATCAAGTGCCTATCTTTCAACTTTGTGCATATTCTAGATTCCAAAACTCTGAATGCAGTTACAAGATCAACCCTCCTCGAGACTCTTATAACAGCCCCCAAGCCATTTCGAGTGGCATGTTCCGTCGTCCTCCCACCAACCTCAATCGACAATCAGAAGAAGCAACCATCCTTCTCATTCATGAAGTCCTCGCAAGAGGTATCGATCTATCATAGGCAAGCACTGAAATTCCCAAGTTTTGTCTTTGATTCTCATTCGCCAAAAAAAAAAAAAAGGTATACGTTGATGCTCTTGGTACTAAAACGACCACACACGAACGATACCTTTCATCCTTCTTTCCTACTATCAAATTTATAGTAACCCCAAAGGCGAACTTCAAATTCAAGGTTATCGGAGCAGCAAGCATAGCAGCCAAAGTGACGCAAGATTGCTGTCTCGAAGGATGTTTCGAGGAAAACGAACATGGTTTTTGGAGCAACGAACTTGGCTCGGGCTATCCATCAGGTGCGCAAGTATGCCTTGCCGTCTGTCATTAAGAGAGGCATTATTTATTTACCAGATCCCAATACCCAAGCGTGGTTGAAAGGCGCTATGATCATCGTCGTCCTATACTGTGCGGAGACTGTATTAACCACTGGTAAAATCTCCGACTTTGGTCGGATCCCGTATTCGGTTTTCCAAAAATCGTGCGTTTCTCATGGGCAACTATAAAAGTCATCTTGGAAAACAATGCCTATAAAGTCAAGTGGTAAGAAATGTTCTGCGAGTCACAAAAAAAACGAGTTCTCAACTCTTTCTTGCATAGGACAGACAACGGTCAAGCTTCGTTGATAAAAGCTTTTGAGATTGGCAAAGGGCTTGACAAAGGCCGTTGTGCAGTGACCAAAGATTTATGTCTACGTAGTGTCGATGTACTATGAACCCACTACATGGCATTGGTATCATTGTTTCTCGGAGGATGGTAACAAAGTGAGCATTTTTATTCAAGCGGAATAGGTACTCACAATTATCTTCCTCAACGTTCAGGCCCGAGTAAAAGGCGATTTGGATCTAAGGTTTTATCAATGACCTCAGTGTTCGTCATATGGACAAAAACGTTCACCAACGGGCTTTTGAAGTGGAGGCTTTAGAATGAGTTGACCAAGTTGTAGTGTCATTTTTGGGGGGCCTTTGTACATGAACGTGGGGTGTGCGTGGTTTCCGGCCTTACATCACTTTGAATTCGATGAACAATAAGGAGAACCCTTTGAATAGACGCACCGTCCTCCAGCACTGGCAATGCATTGAATAGCTAAGACGTTTATCCATAAGGCAACCGGCAACCAAAATGAGACACCGGCTTTATTCGGGTCTCCAGTAAACCAAATGTAAGAGATTCATATCTTGGAATTACACACCACACCCCACCACCTACCCAATGCCCTCGCTGAATTTCACAACAGATGAAAATCCCCTATCGTTGGACAGAATCCGTTCGGTACTGGTCAGATTAGAGGACACAATCATATTCTCCTTGATCGAACGAGCCCAGTTCGCTCACAATCCTTTAATATATCAAAGGGGCGCTTTCCAGGAGTTGACCGACCTCGGGTTTCCTGGAAGTTGGCTAGAATGGTTTTTGAAAGAGACCGAATCTTTTCATGGTGTGTTGTTTCCCCCCCCTCTATCGATCGAGTTT
>Ga0307517_10014869_pt1 | contig 10405 bp, 13 predicted proteins | sample 23_EM_MG_FD_194515 | JGI IMG/M metagenome (GOLD analysis project Ga0307517, IMG submission 194515) | Populus trichocarpa ectomycorrhiza microbial communities from riparian zone in the Pacific Northwest, United States - 23_EM | ecosystem: Host-associated > Plants > Roots > Unclassified | place...
TGTTACTTTCTCTAACATATCAGTAGAATAAAAGTAATAAAAAAGAAAAAAGAAAAAGACGTTATTCAAAGCTTGTAGCAATTCTGCCATAGAAACACAACTTATAGAGAACCCTAAGCGATCCACCTAATAAATAATTGAAATTTCATATATTTACTATTGGGGGTGAAATCGCATTATATATCAAATTTGGGCTTATTTTAATATCGTTTTCTTGAGGTTTCAATTCAGGCTTTAATTTTACCGCAAACTTATCATACACGGATTTTGATAACTTGACATAAGATAAAGACCTATAAACTGAGATCTATAGTTTGTTGGTTATCAGGGTATTACATATTTAATTTGTGGTTAGTCCAATATCGCTAGGTCTTAGTTTCAATTTCGAAGCTTTAAAATTACGTAACAGGTCAAATTTGTGTCAAATTTCAACACGTGTTTGTCTACTATTTGTTTTAACCAAATCAGTTTGTTTCTATTATATTGGGGTATTTAGGATTCAAACAAGTTTCTTCATTAATTTTCCTTTCTGTTTTATTTCGCAACTTTGTTTCGTCCACAATTCGTATGAATTTGCATTGATACTCACAAAATCATAATTGTAGTTTTGTTTTGCTTGATTTCAGTATATTTATTGATTATTGAGTCTATATTCATATTTTGAATGCGTTGCAAAGGCCTTTGACTTTGATTGGTTGGATTTTGAATTTCAAAAGAACCGAAAGAAAGCAAATTGTGAGGTAAAGGTGTAGTGAGTTTATTGGACCGAAAAGCCTAATTTTGAGTGAAATACAAGCGACATAATAAATTGTTTTTATAAAACAACCAAGTTTTGCAGGTATAATCATGTCATATCAAAATAACACGCCGCCCCCTCCCGAGGGTAATGTAAAGGTCTAAATTCAAGCCTTGATAAAGATGATGGAGAGGGTGAATTTTGTGATGGGGAATGTGTGTGACAGACTTGAGAAGGTGATGTGGATCAACCCCATATACACCAGCAAGAACCCATTAATGTTAATGGGCCATCGACTTTGTCCAAGACAAAGGTATTAATAGAGGCATCAAATGGGTTTCGACCAAGTCAGATTTGAAGGGTTCACTGGAGTATCAAGAAGAGGCCTTAGTACATCTTATTCATGTGTAAGAGGGGCCCAAACCAACCTTATTTGGGCCATAAGGTGAGGACAACAAAGGAAACAAAAGATTAACTAGCTTCGTGGTGTCATTTTGCTTCATTCCAATAGCGTTGGTGCCTTAAAGCAGGTTTTTATTGTGTCACATTCCTATCAGACCTATTTCAGCTTTCCAGGATCAGATCTTAATCTTGATCGTGGGTTGTATGATCACGAAATCACAAGGTTCGCATCAGTTGGTATCAGAGCTAGGCTTCGAAACATGTTCATATCCTTCATGGTCCCTAGGCGTCCCAAGCTCCTCTAGGACCATCTTTCTCCATATGTTTTGAACAGGTCCATTCAATGCCTTTTTAAGGTTTTTTGTCCTAGCTCTTGTAACCGGCCCACTTGGCACCTTCAATGCGTCTTTGGCATTATTAAGCTTGGTGTTGGGCTGATCCTTATCATTTGTGCGAAACCATTATTATAGGGATTTGTAATTGATATTACAAAGTCTCGATCAGAGTCTAAGTCAATGGATGAGTATTATAAGGAAATGGAGATCGCAATGATTCAGGTCAACATAATTGAGGATAGGAAGGCCACGATGGCTATATTTTTTTGCTGAATATAGGACATTATGAATGTTATAGAATTACAACATTATGTGAAATTGGAGGACATGGTCTATACAGGCAATGAAGGTGGAGAGGCAAATAAAGAGAAGGCACAACACATGTTTTCTAACCAAATTGACTTCATCTTCATCAGCATGTAGGCCAAATCAGAAGAGAGACGGGGCTGCTCAACCAAAGCCTTTTTATCCTAAGGGATAAGGTGGAAACCTCTACGAGTTTAAAAGGCAAATCTGACTCTCAACCAAATAAGAGGACATTATGCTTCAGAGATGTTAAATGTTTTTGGTGTCAAGGGCTTGTACATTATGCTTCAGAGTGTCCAAATAAGAGGATAATGGTGATGAGAGATAGTGATGATGAGAGACAATGGTGATGTTGAATCTAAGAGTGACAAATTAAATTGTGAAGACATGCCACCATTGAGGGATTGTACTAAGGATGAACTGGCATTACCTGGTGAGGAGTCCTTGGTTATAAGGTGCACACTTTAGGTTTAGGTCAAGGAAGATGATAGTGATCAGCATAGAGAAAACATCTTCCATACATGATGCTATGTACAAAACAGGGCGTGTAGTTTGATTTTTTATAGTGGAAGTTATACTAATGTGGCTAGCACTACCCTTGTTAGTAAACTGAATTTGTGTACTATTATGCATATTAGACCATATGGATTGCAATGGTTGAATGATAGTGCTGAAGTGAAAATGCCTGAACAGGTTGTGGTTTCATTTTCAACTGGGAAGTATGTAGATGAAGTTCTTTGTGATGTGTTACCAATGCAAGCGAGTCACATTTTATTGGGGAGGCTATAACAGTATGATACGAAAGCACTTATGGGGTTAAAATACGTATACTATTTTAAAAGATCATAAAACCATCATTATTGTACCTCTTACACCCAAGCAGATGTATATGATAATCAAATAAAGCTAAAAAGTGAGTATAAGGCTATGGGGAGAGAATCAAGGTGAGGAACAAGAGGAGATAAAAAAAAAAGGGAGTAGAAGACCACCAGGTTTGGCTAGAAGCCAAAACACTACTACAACCCATTTAACCACCCATTCAAATACAAACAAACATTCGGCTCCGACCATTCGGCCACTACCCAAAAACACCTAATCTGGCCGAGAGTGGAGATAAGACAAGAGAAGTGAAGAAAGTCAGGAAGTGTGACGAGAATTGTATGGGAAAAACTAAAGAAACAACCCAATTTCTATGTTAGAAAGGGTGAGGTCAGATCTGCATTTTTCATTAACAAGCTAATGATTTTACTTATGTACAAAGAGGCCTACTTTAATACTAACGATCTTAATTATATTGTGCTGAGTGTTGCTATTTCTTTGTTACAAGAATTTAAAGATGTGTATCCTTAACGGATTACCACCTTTGAGGGAAATAAAACATCAGATTGATCTTGTACCCGGGGTTGCGATTCCTAATCGACCTGCCTATAGAAGCAAATCCAGGGGGGACAAGAGAGCTTCAAAGACAAGTTGATGAGCTTATGGAGAAGGGATACATTTGTGAGAGTATGAACCCGTGTGTTATGCCAGTGTTACTTGTGCTTAAAAAGGATAAAACATGGAAGATGTGTGTTGTTTGTTGAGCCATCAACAATATGATGCAGATCAGCTCAACACCAAGTTTAATCATGCCAAATCTGATTCTAGCATATATAGGATAGTAATTTGTGGATTTTTATTATCTTTATTATTTTCTTCTTTGTCTTTAGATTATTATTACTTATTTGGTTCAATTGTAAGTGGGTCTCATATAAGTCCACATAAGGGGTTCATTAGGGTTTGTTGTAGTCTAGAGTCAGTTTAAATAAAGCTATAGCCAGACACGTGGGAGGCTACAAAATTTTAAGATTAATAAACATCTTGTGTCACAACTTTGTTGAGTGAGTGGTGATATAATCACACTTCCTTGGTTCTCTAAAAAACTAAAACGACTTATCGAAGAACAACTGATTTCATGGCGTCATCCTTATACTTCTCGTTCGTAAATTAATATTCGTTGAGTGGGGGTTTCTGTTTCCAATAGTGTTGTTGCCTATATACAAGTTATCTGATGCGAACCTCGTGATCCCGTGGTCACACAATCCACAATCAGGATTCAGATCTGATCCCAGAAAACCGAAATAGATATGATAGGAGTGTGACATAATGAAAACCTGCCCCAAGGCACCAACACTATTGGAATAAAGTAGAATGACACGACAGAGCTAGTTAATCTTCGATAAGTCAGATTCAATTCGTTCAAGAACTGAAGAATGCAAAAATCACTCTTACACGTTAAAATTTAAATATTCAGAAGTAATATTCATCAATGGCTGCTGAAATTTAGGTTACATGTGTTTAAATAGTTTTTAAAAATTAACCTAATGGATCTACCCTTGTGGGTTGAACTGACCTACATTCAAAACTGACCCAAAAACTCTGAACTAAAAAGCCCATAACTTGATCCAAACAAACCTTGGATCCTAGCTCAAAACAAAGTTTTAATTAAGCCCAAACATGAAAGAAAATAATAAAATAACTAATCTATCATTAAATAGCACCAGCCCTTCTTTCCTTGTGTAGTTAGGATGAATAAGGAATCCTTATAAGAAAAAGATTTTGGAAAATTAATGAATCGTTGCCACTCTTGAAAATTATGTTTCAACTCATTAAAGATTCTTGTGGAACTAGAACATTTCCAAAACAAGCTGCCACATCCTTTTAGAAAAAGATTCCTTGCCAAATAGAAAATCCACAGGTCTAAAGGAAGTAAATAATAAAATTCATATAGCCTGTTCTGACCTATATTGCAAGTCATTTCCGAATTCCGCTTCACCTTAAAATTTACCCCAACATAGACAAATATCTATGGAGTCGTCTAGTAAAGTTTCAGCTCCAACCAATGGTTGGATGTGGAGGTATGCTTAATAGCATAAAACTGGACGGTAGAATATTTTACGCCAAAATTCAAATCTGACCTTGCTTAGGTCGTATCACAAGGCTGAACCATATCATTCCCTCCCTCTTTAAGAAGATTCTCCCTCAAATATTGAATAGGATTAGTAGCGACTTCATTAGCCTCTTGTTTAAGCCTTCAGAATTCCCTTATTGCTAACACCTTTCTCCAACAACACTGTATGGAAGTAGTGACTGACAAGAATTTCAAATAAGCATGCTGTACTAACCACTTGTGTACATACTTTTAAATGATAACAACAGCGGCTCTCCTTCGTCTATCATTTTTTTGGTGTTGTACCTCCTTTTCCCATGAAGCTTGAAGATCATAGAATAATCTTTTACACTTATCAACTTCTTGTTCTAAAATCCTCAAACCATCGCTTAGTTTTTCGCATCCTTGAGTTAGAATCCTCCTTCATTCCCTCTCCCTTGCTGAATACATGACACAAATAGGAAAAATAGAAGAAGACAGACACAACAAGAATAGAGTTTATGACAGGAAGAACACTGATTCAGACTCGAAATTACAAATCTGACTTTTGTTTGGACCAGAATTGATCGAAAACAAACTAGTGTGAAAGTGATTAAAATGACTCAAACAACCAAATATCCCAAGTATGATGATAATATATTGGCAGGAACAAAATCAACAAAAACAAAACAAGTTTTGAAAGATAACGCAAAACAAACATGTTACAGCAAGATAAAACCTAATTTTGGAACCTAAAGAAAACACTATCCAAATGACCTAGAATTCAATATATTACTCTTTGGATTCCAAGAAAACAACAAATCTCAGTGTATAGGTCGTTCTATTATGTCTAGGTACCTAAACCCCTCATATGATCAGTTTGCGGTAGAATTGAACTTCCAATTAAAACCTTAAGAAATCGATATCCATATAAGCCCAAATTTAATATATGGTACGACCAGACTCCCAATACACAAAATATGAAGTTTCAATTTATTCTAAGTTGGTTTTCATATGGTTCCCTAAGAGTAGTGTTTCTACGGCAGAATTGAACATCAAATTAAAATCTCAAGCAAATGATATCAAAATAAGCCCAAATTTTATATATGTTGCGATCTCACCCCCAATAGATAGGATATGAAGTTGTAATTGATTATGAGGTGAGTTTCTTATAGTTCACTAAGAGTTGTGTTTCTGTGGCAGAATTGAACCTCGAATTAAAACTTCAAGCAAACGATATCAGAATAAGCTCCAATTTGATATATAATGCGAAGATGAAATATAACCTCTTTTTTTTTTTTTTTGCTTAGATGACGCGGACAGAGAGAACAAGAAGATGAACAACTTAAACACTGAAAAATTAAAGGAACACTAAAAAAATGAAATAAACAGAAGGATATGACCTTGTTTCGGAGCCTAACTTAAAGAACCAAAAGAAAGCAAGTTATGAAGTAAAAGGCGTAGTAAGCTTATTAGAGTGAAAAGCCTTGATTTTTTTTTTGTGACACACAAGAGGTGTGAGGATATATTTTGTGCTACTAACCAAATTTTGCAGATTGAAAGAATGTCTGAAAACAACGAATCAACAACACAAAACACTGACGTTGCTTTCCAATTGCGAGCCATAGGCCAACAGCCCGAGCTGTTGTCTAAGACTTGCAAGGATCTGAAATATGAGGTGAATTCAATAAAGCAACAGAAAAGTGGGGCTGATCGCCGAGGAAATACGGTCCATAGGGCCGTACGGAATGTCAGATCTGATTTTGAAGAGTTTGTTGATGAAAACGCAGATGCAGGTGGAGATGGCAATGATTTTGCATATGTTAGCCAAGGAATTAAGTCTGGACCGAACAGGGTTAGGAGGAATGTGAATTTCCATGGAATGGGGGGTATTCTGAACAAAAGAAGGTGAAATTGGTGACAATTGAATTTACGGAGTATGCAATGATTTGGTGGGATCAGATTGTAATCAGTAGGAGGAGGAATGAGGAGCGACTCGTTCACACATGGGGGGAGATGAAAGTCTTAATAAAGAGACTTATATCTGAAGCTCCAAGTCTGAATCAAGGTTATGTCAATACATGAATATCACAAAGAGATGGAGATAGCAATGATTCGAGCCAATGTTGTTGAGGATAGAGAAGCCACCATGGCTAGATTTCTTAATGGGTTGAATCAAAACATTGCCAATGTTGTTGAGCTACAGCACTACGTGGAGGTAGAGGACATGGTTCACATGGCTATGAAGGTGGAGAGATAACTTAGGAAGGGACATGTTCGACTAGCGTGTAATTCAGGTTCTTCATAATCTTGGAAGCCAAATCTAAGGAGAGAGGGTACTGTCCAGTCGAGGTCCTTTATTCCTTCCAAAGCTGAACCACTAAAGGCTAAAGTTGATGTCCCTACTGGTGCCAAAGCTAAATCTGAAACTCAACCTAAACATACTCGTGATGTTAAATGTTTCAGGTATCAAGGACATGAACATTATGCTTTAGAGTGTCCAAACAAGAGAATCATGATGATTAGAGATAATGTTGATATTGAATATGAAAGTGACAAATCTGATTGTGAACGCATGCCACCATGGGAGGATAATGATGGAGATGAGTTAGCATTACCAGTTGAGGAGTCCTTGTTATAAGGCGAACACTTTAGGTTCAGGTTAAGGAAGATGAAACTAATCAACAAAGGGAGAACATCTTTCATACGCCAACCTATGTACAAAGCAAGGTGTGTAGTTTAATTATAGATAGTGGAAAAAGCTGTGTTAATGTTTATAGTACGACCCTTGTTAGTCAACTGAATTTATATATTGTTAAGCATGCAAAACCATATAGATTGCAATGGCTGAATGATAGTGGTGAAGTGAAAGTGACTAAAGAGGTTGTGGTCCCATTTTTTTATTGGGAAATATATTGATGAAGTTCTATGCGATGTGGTACCAATTTAAGCAAGTCACATCTTGTTTTTTTGTTTGTTCTTTAGGAACTGAAATCAACAAATTAAAGTCAGTAGCCTTCGTACTGCACTCCAATTATAATTTTCAGACTCAAGAATCAATAAATATACTAAAAACAAAGCAAAACAAAACAATGATTTCGCGAGTAACATTACAAATTCGTACGAATTGTGAACTTAACGAAGACACGAAATAAAACAGAAGCGAATATTAGCAAAAAAAATTAATTGAATCCTAGATCACCCAATTATAATAGAAACAAAAAGATTTGGACAAAAACAAACAATACGGATCTCGTTTTGAAACTTGACGCAAATTTAACATGTTACGCAATTTTTACGTAACAGAATTGAAACCCAGACCAAAAAATCTCAACATGACCTCAAATTCAGTATTTTGTATTCTAATACCAAACAAACAACAACTATCAATTTATAGGTCGTTTTTTTATGTGTAGGTACCCAAACCCCTTGTGGATCAGTTTGCGGCAGAATTGAACCTCCAATTAAAACATCAAGAAAAAGATATCAAAATAATCCCAAACTAAGAGTTGTTTTTCTGCAATAGAATTGAACTTCAAATTAAAACCTTAAGCAATTGGATACTAAGGAATTTTTTTGCAGAAACAACAAGAACAAAAATTTCAGAAGGAAATAACCTGATTAATAGAGCCAAGCTATGATACCAAATGATGCAAACCTCGTAATCATAGGGTCACGTAACCCACATGCAAAGACACCAATTCCTGAAAAGCAAAGTAAATCAGGTTTGATAGGAGTGTGACACAAAGATAACTTGTACCTAGGCACCAGCATTGTTGGAAATAGAAAACCCTCACCCAAAGAATATTGATTCGCAAACGAGAAGTATAAGGATGACGCCACGAAGCTAGTTGTTCTGCGATAAGTTGTTTTTCAGTTCTTTAGAGAACCATGGAAGGGAGATTATCTCACCAACATACACACAGACATAAAGTGCAGCCAACAAGAAGTTTTATTAATCTGAATTGTCTAACTTACATGTATGATTATGCCTTTATTTATATTAACTCTAGACTTAAATAAACCCTAATGGAACCCCCTTTAGGTGGACTTATATGATGCTCACTTACAATTGACCCAAATAAGTAATAATAACCCAAAGACTAAGAAGAAAATAATAAAAATCTGAAACTTACCATCCTAAAAAATGCTAGAATCAGATTTGTCACCCTTAAAAAGTCCCAAATAAACTAGGAAATCTGATTTCAAGATAGAATTAATTCTAAAGTCTTCTTTCCTTGTTGTAGCTAGGATGAATAAGGAATCCTTGTAAGAAAAGGATTTTGAAACATTTATGAATCCTTGCCATACTTGGAAACTATATTGCAGCCCATTAAAGATCCTTGTAGTGCTAGGAGATTTTCAAAACAAGCTATCATATCCTTGTAGGAAAAGGATCATTGCCAAATAGGAAGTCACCAAGTCAAAAGGAAGTAAATAACAAAATTTGTACAGCCTTTGTTGACCCGTATTGCGATGCCTTCCTGAACTCCGATTGACTTGAAAGTTTAATCCAAGGTAGGACAGCATGTTAGGAGACGCCACATAAAATTTCAGCCCGATCCATCAGTCGGAATGACAATTATGACTGTTGTCGTAAAACTAGATAGTTGCATATTTTACATCAAAATCCGAATTTGACCTTGCCTGAATCGTATCACACATCCTTTTAGAAGAAAAGATCCTTGCTAAATAGGAAGTCCACAGGTCAAAAGAAAGTAAATAACAAAATTTATACAACCTATTCTGACCTATATCGCAAGTCCTTTTTGATCTCTGATTCACTTGAAAAGTTACCCCAACATGGACAAATTCCTCTGGAATCGTTGGTAAAGTTTCAGCTCCAGCCAACGGTTGAATTTGGAGTTATGCTCAATAGCATAAAACTGGACGGTAGAAAGCTTTACGCCAAAATCCAAATCTGACCTTGCTTGGGTCATATCACAAGTAGAGTTTTAAAACCCGGACCGGCCCGACGGGTCAACCCGGGACCCGGCCGACCCGGGCATGGGACCGGTCCGGGTGGAGGCAAAAACCCACTTGGGAGTTGGCCCGGTGAAACCCGGTCGACCCGGCAGGTCGACCTGGAACCTGGGCCACCCGGTCAAACCCACCTGAGACCCGTCTCTTTTCTTTATATACTAATAGACGTTAAACAACGTCGTTTTGGCCTTGATTTGCGCCACTGCTATTGTCGATGATAAAGCTGCAAATTTGACACAAAAACATAAGAACCACAAAAGGGTTGTTCTTAGTTTCTTGAAAAAGTGGATAAACAAGTGGGGTTTCTGTCAATTACCTTGTGATATTGTAAAAAGCGAAGTGTACACCAACAAGAAGATAGTGGAGAGAGGAAGCTCAGAGAGTGCCATAACTGAGGAAGAACTTGAGTTTCACCACTTCATCTCCTGGTTCTGGTTCAGCTAAAGATTCTTGCATTATCTTGTAGGGTCTTGTGGTTCTCTTTTAAGTGAATTTTTTAGGTGGGTTCTGGTTTGTCTTTGGAGTTTGCATGCTGGCCTCAAGAACGAAGAAAGAATTCCAAAGAACTCTACTTCTGACAAGAGTGAATGATATTGCTGGCCAAATCTTAATAATAGCCCCCAACTATGTAGCTAATAACAATTTAACAAAAGGGGGAAGGACTGGAACAAGAGGAGGAGCCTTAGGCCCTTATGGTAACTTCACCTAGGTTGACATGGCGAGTTCTTGAAGTGA
>Ga0307517_10014870_pt1 | contig 10404 bp, 7 predicted proteins | sample 23_EM_MG_FD_194515 | JGI IMG/M metagenome (GOLD analysis project Ga0307517, IMG submission 194515) | Populus trichocarpa ectomycorrhiza microbial communities from riparian zone in the Pacific Northwest, United States - 23_EM | ecosystem: Host-associated > Plants > Roots > Unclassified | place...
AGCCTCTCAAATATGTTACTCAGTTTCTCTCAACACTATTGGCTAATTCTGCAAAGTACCCTAATGCAAGATCCTGCGCTAAATTTCACTCAAAATTCTTGTTTTTAACTTTGAATACCCTTAGTACAAGGACTCGAGCACTCGAGAATGTTTTTTGTGTCGTAATGAAAATTTTTCATCTTGCGCCATTCTGGCTCTATCCCAACCCGCAAACCCTTTACCAGATTTCTACTTTCACCGCAACTACTGATACCAAGGCAGCTGATATATGGTCTGCCCCTACAAGCTTTTTGGCCAAGAGAAGTCTAGCCATGTCAAAGATTGAATTTCGCAGGAAAAGTGTGGTTTTTTCCTATTACTTTAGGTTAAATAGAAAATATTTTAATGTACCGGTATGGGATCAGACACACAAATGCTCCGCATTATGCTATGACGGACCAACCCTAGGTGAGAGGGAGGGGTTGGGGAAACAAAGTAACGACCAGTTAATTTTGGGTTCCAACAGCATGAATCCGAATAAGAAAAATGTGCTGGGACGTTGGAGTTTCTCTTCCACGCTACCCCGGGGAAAATACCTCACTCAGCTCTCAGTTGAAACAAAAAAAAAAGGAATACAAGTATACACTACGCCATACTGTACTAGGAGAGGCAGCCACACCCTCCTTGAAAATTTTTCTTCTCATTGAGTTTTTCCCGGACTTAAACAACAGCTCAGACTCGGGCCGAACTGGTACAAAGGCTTCTACCCGTACCGTGTACCGGTAATACAGAACTACGCTTCCCTAACCTTGAAAAAAAAAAAGAGTACAAAGGCGAAAATACGGTATACCGGTATCACATTCCCGCCGTGTGCCTATAGCGGAGATTACTCCCGGCCTAGACTCCCGAGAGCCTCCAATCGGGAGAAGAGTCCACCCGAGGTCGCTAAAAACAACACCGTGGGATGCACTGGGCGGTACAGTACAGCCATCCGAGGGTGGTGGATGTAGCCCATCATCGGTGTGATCCGGCTGCTGTGGAACACCACCGCCTGAATATATTTCTCTTCAATCCATTCAATTCCTCCCGCCCCGGATGCCCCTCATTTCCTAATCCTGTATCCTATTGGCAAATGCGCAGTTCAATTCATTGTCAATGGTCCTGCCATGCAGGAAGAATGCAACGCCTGCGACCTAGGATTGTCTTCTAGGCTCCAGTCAAAAAATAAAACCATAAGCGACCAGCTCTGGGATCTGCGGATGGATACGCGAATCTCGCCTGAAACAGGAAATACAAGTTACAGGCATGGGGAGCCTGGGCGCGGCGATAGAGAATTTGTATGGCAAATTGTCTGTGCGTATCAGACCGCCTAAACAAACTTCGGACTCGTGTTCGGGTTCCACCGTATCTGCCCGTAACCCGCACACAACTTCATCATGAATTGAAATCTTGCATGGGCAAAGAAAAGCCAATGTCGACATATCTCCTGGACTGCTGAGGCATTGCAAAATTGTGCCGCCCCTGTCAGTATCTAAGACAGAGATGACTAAAGTGATGCCTCAGTCCTCTCCAGCGATGATGTGTGTAGGTACGATCACATAGCTAATATTGGCTATGGTCTGAAGTTTGCGCATCTGCGAATTTGTAGTAACTAACCAAGAGTCGCTTATTAACCTGTGTCTCAGACACTGACAGGGGTGGCACAAAATTTTGCAATGTCTCAGCAGTCCAGGAGATAGCCGGATACTTTAGGTTGTTTAACAAGGCATCAAGAGTCCCCTCAAGGATTGCATCAATTCGCCACATCCTCCACAAGAATTAATGTTTGGGGGATGCGCGGAAGAGATAAGCAGGAACCCCAATGCCCCAACCCAAAACTCTCTGAAAACATACAAAATTCCCAATTCCCAATTCCCTCGCAATTTACTGTAACGCTAAGAGCCATCATGACACATCACTCGCTTGGAAATAGGGCTCAAAGGGCAAGGTACGATACGGCACCTTACGGTAACGCCTCTAAGCAGATTAGCGGAGCGACGGCGACGACAACCAAACGACTACCGTGAAACGAAACACGACGAGTTCACACAATGGAAATGCCATCTCCTGCGTGCAACTCAGGAGAGGGGAAGTTTCTCAATCAACGCCCATCTCTATCGACAAACTAACGGTAAAGACAGGAGCGTATGTAACCCACAACGAGGTCATTCTCCTACCCATTCACCGGTCTCCGTCCATCCTCTTCACCGCATGTTCCCCTTTCCCCTTTCCATACTCCCATGATAACAAAGGAAAGACAGAGACTCGCACTGTTTTCTTAGCCCCCGTGCATCAGCCCCCCCCGTGCACCCGGCCCCGCCCACGCCCGACTCCCTCACGCTTTCTTCCAACTCTTCCGCCTCCCTTCCGCGTTCCTTCCGGCGGATGCACCAAACGCATTCCCGAAGCCAATACTTCTTCCTGAAGCCGAACAATGAAACGACTATCCTAAGAGCATGCCGAGCAGTATCTCGCGATTTCCAACAAAAGTACGGTAAACTCTCCAGGTGTCATTTGCCAGCGGTCGTCGAGCTTCGGATTATGATATTGGGTCTAGATCTTAGTGTGATACTCATGGGGTTGCTAAGAATACCTAACCTAACAGATATTTTGCGGGGGCTGTCGTTATTTCATCAGTTCTTCAGTGCCTCCCATCCTTTTTCTCTTCGCGAGGTTAGGTTCGCAGAAGCATTTACACAAAAGATACTATGGAGAAATGTCATCACTGAGGGTCTTTGTGAGATGTTTGTATGAGGTGTACCCCAGCTTTGTATGAACTGTTTTTAAGCATGCTGGAATGCGAAGTATTTGTCACACAGGGGCAGACCGGAAGGCTGGAGGTTAGATTACTTTCACTTAGCGTAAGCACATAGGATGGAATACAGGATTCCCTAACGTTAGAATTTAAGGTGTGAGATACCGTTTTCCTGTATTTTATCTTCCTAGTGTAATTTAGTGTAATTTTCCGTATAGTATCAATCGGGTAAGGTACAGTGGTGTACCGTATTATTGGAGAACTGCCCCGGGGTCTAAGAGAGCTTGAACCGTACTGCAAAGTTAGTGTTCGTATATGGTTTCTTTCTCTTCTCAAATGCTTCCCTCAGCTCTCTATGTCTTTCATGCTCGATACTGGAGGAGGGTTAATGTGTGCTCTTTCATTGCTCCCTTTGCCCCTCCCAGGTGGCTTCTTTGGCAGCCCTTGCTTCCTACTTTCCTTGTAGAGGGATCCCGGTTGTAATAGCTGGACTGAACAGCTGTACTATAGCTGCGCTATGTCTTTCTTATTCAATTAATTGAAGGTTGTCGCAATAAGAGATCTTGACTTTATCTATTACTACTTCGTCCAAGTACCGATCGTATATTGTAACAGTTAGATCACCTTAGATATCATACCGCATCATATTCTGTGATGTCGTCCGGCAACCCTTTAAGCGAATTAATAGAACGACCGTGACAACCAAACGAAACGCCAAGAGTTGACACAACAAAATCTGATCGCCAGTGAAACTGGTAGGAGTGGGGAAGTTCGCTCGTTCTCTTCTTCAGCTTCGCTATCTATCGCTCACTCTATCGCAACTAACAAACGGCAAAGACAGGAGCGTATATAAACCACGATGAAACCCGCCCATCCTTCCGTGGATCACAAAACATATCTATTTTCGGCACCCTATGTCCCCCTGTCCCTTTTCCGTACTCTCGTGCTGACAAAGGAAGTACAAACCCCCCTACTATTCATAGTCCACAGACATCCATCTCTTGCACGCTCCTTTCCGGCTCTTCGGCTTTCCTTCGGCGGATGCATCGATTCAAAACCTAAGCGCATTCTCGAAGCCTTAGCGCGTTCCCGAAGCCCTAGCGCATTCCCAGAAACTATGCGAATAATGAAACACTAGCGCGAGCCTGCCGAGCAGCATCTCACGATTTCCAAGACAACCTATCGTTAACTCGTCAGACGCCGTAACTCGGGCTAGAATGAAAAAACAAAAACATCTTGGCTGGCAATAGAGATGCCGAGGAGGAGGGGGGTTACAGCTGGACATAGGAAAAGAAGCGAAACCCCAATTTAAATTTTCAGGAACACAATCGCACTAGCCCGGATAGGAGGATACTGATCCCACTTGGGTCTTCTTCAGTAGTATGCTCCTGCACACAGCCGTCCTCACATGTTACCAAATCTTCGTAGTTAATTCCTTCGCGGAGCCATCCCCCAATCTCGCTTCAATTTCTATCCCAAACCGACTCGAATCAGGGAGCCTACGGAATCGGCCCTTACCGAGGATTTGGCCCCTACACCAGAGGATTAAATCCTCTGATATCAAGCTTTATGGTTACCTCCCTCGAGATCGTACCATACTGTGAGTTCAGGTATCAGTGGTATGATATACAATATAGTGACCCCCCCACATTCGAACTCCATGTGGAGTTAGTCCGGAGCTGTAAACGTACCCCTCGTGACTGATGATACCTTGATATAATATTGGCACAATTCGCCAACATCCAGTTTTAAGATGGCGTTGGGGCAATAAGGGGGTGTTGCAGATATGGAGACATGTGTCGATTCCCCTCCACTAATGTCCCTCTTTCACTGCTGCAGACTCCCGTGCTAACAAAAGAAAGACAAATATTACAAAGACCTTCCGCTTTCGATAGTCTCCGCATTCCTTCCAATGCTGGATCTATCCTAAGCGTATATCTGAAGGCTTTGTCTGAACGATAAAGAGATAGGTTGTCCATAGGCTGTGCATGTCAAGCAGCATCAAAGACCTCCAGTACTAAGTGGTAATTCCACCGGCGATTTTATTTGGTCTACTCGGTCGGCCCCCCGTGTCCGTTTACCTCCCTCCGATGTTACTGCAAAAATCTTTGGATTCTATCATAATCACATCTTATCACTCGAAACCCTGCAGATATCTGTAGTCCGGCCCGGCCACCCCCGAAAAAATCCCAGGCCGCCCGTCCTGGACCTCAAGCCCGACCTGGCTTGCCGCTTGCGAACACTGGCCAACCGTTCTCCATGAACTCGGCTCTGTTGGTCCCTGCCATGCGCCCAAGGGAAAGCACAAAAGATGAAGCGAACGAAAGTGCGAGCACAGTAGACTCTAAGCGGAGCGGTCAAGGATGGAGAAACGGTGGACTAGATAGCTGCTCCCTCTCTAGCTAAGGACAAGCCAGGAGATATATCTCTCCGTCTAACTAACAACAACAAAACACTCCCGAAACCCAACGCACTCTAAAGAAACACATGTAGCTAACAAAACCTGATCTCTAATGATCACAAAAAAATTAGGCCCATTCTGATATCCCATGATTCTCCGTGATCCTAAGACCTATGCCCTGCCGGTGTGCCAACTCCCATATGCTTAGTGACATAGGGTATGAAAGAAACAATGAAACCAAATACCCGATACTCCTACACTATGCCTAGTAACATCAACAAAACCATGAAAGAAATACCCTATGCCTGGCCTCATATGTGAGAACAACAACCCACGGGAGAATACCTAACAGCCGGAAATCTGAAAAGTCGCATGCCCTATAACCGTATCTCTCCTGGCCGCATATCCGCATACATGCATATCAGCACAACGTCCTACCATATACCCTATAGGCAATCCAACAATTTTCGGTGGAGATCAAGATAGCTTGGAGAGCTCCGGGGACAAGGGCTCTATTGATTGTGGCCTTTCTGGATATTTGGGAATGAAATTCGTCGGCTCCACCTATCCGCCACATGGGGATTAAAGCTGTTGAGCATCCTCGGGACCCCGCGGTGCCCACCAGAGAAGGTTTCGATGCCACCTACCCGGTTTGTGGGGCTTGACACCGCTCCGCTCTAGCAATATTTTTACGACATCCTCATGCTCACTCCGGGAAGCACGCGAGAGCGGTGTTCTACCCAAGAAATCCAGTTTATGGGGATTGACGTCGTCCCGCCCCAGCAGCATTCTTACGGTCCCCTCGCGCCCACTCTTGGAAGCCCACGAGAGTGGTGTTCGACGCCACATATCCGGTTCGTCGGCATTAATATCGTTCCGTTCTAGCAACATCCTTACGAGCCCCTCATTACCATTCTCGGAAGCCCATGAAAGTGGTGTTCGATACCACCTATCTGGTTTGTTGGGGTTGACGTCGTTCCGTGCCAGCAACATCCTCACGGCCCCCTCATTCTTACTCCAGGTGGCCCATAAGAGTGGTGTCCGACCCGACCTATCCGGTTTGTCTGGATTGACATCGTTGCGTTCCAGCAGCATCCCTACGACGCCCTCATGCCCACTCCTGGAAGCCCACAAGAGTGGTGTTCGGCGCCACATATCCGGTTTGTCGGGATGGACCTCGTTGCGTTCCAGCAGCAGCCTTACGATGTCCTCATGCCCACTCCTAGAAGCCCACGAGAGTGGTGTTCGATGCCACTGATCCGGTTTCTCGGGATTGACGTCGCTCCGCTCCAGCAGCATCCGTACAATGCCCTCATGCCCACTCCAGGAAGCCAACGAGAGTGGCGTTCGGCGCCACATATCCGGTTTGTCTGGATGGACCTCGTTGCGTTCCAGCAGCAGCCTTACGATGTCCTCATGCCCACTCCTGGACGCCCACGAGAGTGGTGTTCGATGCCACCGATCCGGTTTCTCGGGTTTGACGTCGCTCCGCTCCAGCAGCATCCTTACCATGCCCTCGTGCCCACGCCAGGAAGCCAACGAGAGTGGCGTTCGGCGCCACTTATCTGATTTGTTGGGATTGACGTCGTTCCGTTCCAGTAACATCCTTCCAACCTCCGTATTCCCAATCTCAGAAGCCAACGAGAGTGGCGTTCGACGCCACTTATCTGATTTGTTGGGATTGACGTCCTTCCGTTCCAGTAACATCCTTACGACGCCCTCATGACCTCCCGCAGAAGCCCACGATAGCGGTGTTCGACGCCACCTATCCCGTTTGTCGGGATCGACGTCGTCCCGTTGGAGCAGCATCCTTACAACCCCCTCATGCCCACGTCCGGAAGCCCACAAAAGAGGTGTTCGATGTTGCCCATCCAGTTGGTCGGGATCGACGTCGTTCCGCTCCAAAAGTATCCTCACCACCCCTTCATGCCCATTCTCAGCACCCCACAAGAGCGGCGTTGAGCCATATTCGGTGCCAGGTGTATCGGAATTGGTGTCACTCTCTTCCAGCAGCGCCCTCAATACCTCTTCATGTCCCCTCCTTGAAGCCCAAGCAATTGCTGTGTTACCGTGGAAATCGGTGGCCTGCACATCACATATATTTGCCTCCAGTAAGGCAACTGTTAGCTCAAGGCACCCGAAGTATGCGGCACCGTGAAGCCCAGTAAATCCCGTAGGGGTGTCGTCCGGATCAAATAGCTGCTCCTCCGCTCCCACACTGTGCAATAAGAGCATCTTCGAAGCTATGTGCTTGTCGTATCCATCGAGTAGTTCCAATGCAAGAGTTTTCACACTTCCAGTAGTCTCCCGCCCAGCATGTGTGCCCCAGTAGCAAGAAGCATATTCGACAAAAGGGGCGGTTGGTTGGACGGAACGAAGGGTAGGCGAAAAGCTCCTCACGTGCGGAAAATTGAGGTAAGTTAAACAAACCTCCGCAATTATCGAGTGGGGGTTGGGGAACAAATTGGTGTTATTGGAGAGGTGTTCTTGAAGCGTGTAGTGGACAAGCCGGACGGTAGATGAGGACTCCTCGACAGTAACTAGCCCTAGAGAGCATGCTAATAGCGTTTCTATCGCAGGAATATTCCCAGTATCCAAGTCGTTAGACCCTTCTACCCCCAGGGCGTGGCGTAACTCGTCGACATGTAATGGCCGTTCTGCATGCGATACCCACATTAGAACACTCATTCCGAGTTTTAATCTGCTTTCGGGCTGCGCCTGCATTCGTGATATTGTTTCCATGTATGCGTCTCCCAGGCCCTCCCCTTTGGTCATCTCCTCAAGCTTCTTTCTTCTCCGGGTAAGAGTAATCTCACCCAGGATTGCATCCATGTTTAGAGAAACTAGGAGAAAGCTAGGTGCCACTGTTAGCGAACCACACCTTGCACCTGGCTTGGGACATTATTTGATATTCTTACATTTCCGAGATCTTCTCGGGGATGATTCTCATAATATCCTCTCGCAATTCGTTGTCCATTGCACTAGGAGTAGAGTCACCATCTAGCCTCATCTCCAGATAACTCTTAATATCGCCATGGGTCGGAGTGAGAGGTATCCGGAGGGGGCTGCTAAAACATCCTACAATCTCGTCGTCGATATGGGGCCTCCCAGTAAGGAATATCCGCGTGCCCGGTGATATTCGAACGATTTGTCGCAGCGACTCCATGAGCTCCCGTCGATGCTTCGGAGCACATTCGTCCAATGCATCGATGCATATAAACAGCCGCGGTAGTGATGTAATGGCCTTCTTTAACACATCCACCATGTCTGGAAGTCGGAGACCCCGGCCACCAAACTCTTTTTTAGCCTCCTGAAAGGCCTCCCGTGTATGCTCGGGGATTCCTCCTCTGCTGGCAAGTTGCTTAAGCATAGCGCCCAGCATATTTGTGGTTGACTGTTCTTGTTGGGCATGGAAATCGCAGTATAGTCCCACGACAGCAACGTCTCTCCCTCCGGCCTGGTCGCACAGACTATCAACAACCAGAGAACTGTTATTTGCTGATTGTCAGCAACATCGGTGTTATTTTGCTCCAGTTCACTTCGTACCTGACATAGGTTTTCCCCACCCCGGGATTCCCGTAACAAAACAACACCGGCTCAACACAGCCATCTTCCGCGTCCCGCCATTTTTTGAACTCGCTAGTTTCTAGTACCCAGTTTCCCACGCCGTCGAGTCGATCGGTCCGCACACCTTGGTGCCGTTTCTGTGGTTCAAGTGGCGATAGCCACTGCAGAATTTGATGCCCCTCCTCGTCTATTTCTGTAACGAAGTTGACAATATTGTTGAACGAATTTATATTACCGGCGAACTGCTGGTGTCCTGGCGACATCTGCGCTATGGGCGGTGGTCTGAATTTCTTATGAGAGGTAGAGAGGGGCCGTGTGCAGGGAGAATATGACTTCTTTCAGAAGGATAGCGGATCTCTTAGACTTGAAGAAAGAGGGGGTTGTAACTTATATGGCTCTGGCATTGCCCAACTGTGCGCTGGCCCAATCACTATTAGCAGTGCTCACAAGATGCACTAACGACGGACTAGGCTTCACCGACCAATTTTTCCACGAGAGCTGCCTTGGATCTCAAATATCAATACCTTTAGGTGGAAAAAAAAGAAGAAAAAACTCCAACTACCCGCACCACACCTAGCTCTCCTCATTTACAGTTCTATAGGGAGGTATCTTTTGACAATCATGTACCCGTGGCAAGAGTAGATTATTGGAACAAGCCGGGGCGGCTGGGGGCACGTGCAGAGTAGCATATTCGAACTGACCAAAACGATGTCGAGAGCGCCTTGTACTTGTATGTAAAAGAAAAATAGCTTTGCCTGTTTAAGTAGATTCTCCGCAGATCAGATGACACAGTGGCCTAACAAGGAATACTTGTTCTCTTTGCAGACATTCATCCCCCCTACAAGTAAGATGTTCTACTCGACTTTTTCATTTCAGAAACTCGCAAACTCAATGTGGGATGTTTTCGCACAGCAAATTTAGGTTGATCCGCCAAATTATCCCTGCGCTGTTCGAAAACCTTATCCTTGAGACTGGGACCGTGCGAGTTCGGCACTCGAACCTGTACTACATAAGCACTCAAAGGGGTGAGCATTGCCTAAGCGAAGAGTTTACCCATGCCGAAATTCGGTGAGTATGACGATCAGGGGGGCCGATCTTAACCCAACTTTCCTTGGGAGAAAAAGGTTCCGTATACGAGTTCGTGGTAGAGTATGATAGGTTCACAATGCTCGTCCTATGGCCCAATTAGAGCAGGCTGGCTTCACTGAGTCTTAGCCTGGGCCAAGAAGAGCCAGCAGCTCTCGGTAGCAAGCTGGGACGAACATAGATATGCCGATCGATACTTGTAACTACAGTACTCGAGTACCGGTATGTGGATAGCAGCATGCCTGTTTCAGGACGCCACAAACATGGAGATGTTGCCTACAGAAGTATAGCTCCTAAATTTTGTAAGATCAACAAGGGGTAAGGGCGGCAAACCTCGCTTGTAGAACTACAAAACTTAGGCGCTACAGTATGGTATTCGAGTACCCGTAGGGATTGCCCGTCAAGCTCCCTTCCCTCAATTCTCCTACCCCGCTTTTCACCTTCCTATTTGGGAAGGTGTAGGCGGAGTAAAACACCACACACACACCAAATCAACCTCACGATCCTGACCTGCCCCTGAACTTGGAGCTTCATAAGGGTGCTGGAAAGGCAATTTCGCGAGACAAACACACCACGA
>Ga0307517_10014871_pt1 | contig 10404 bp, 9 predicted proteins | sample 23_EM_MG_FD_194515 | JGI IMG/M metagenome (GOLD analysis project Ga0307517, IMG submission 194515) | Populus trichocarpa ectomycorrhiza microbial communities from riparian zone in the Pacific Northwest, United States - 23_EM | ecosystem: Host-associated > Plants > Roots > Unclassified | place...
CGCCAGCGTCTCGGCCGCCATGAACAGATCCTGCAGGGTGTCCACGCGCAGCATGCCGGCGCGCCGGATCGCGGCGTCGAACACCACGTCCGAGCCGGCCAGCGCGCCGGTGTGCGAGGCCGCGGCCTGCATGCCCTTGCCGGCACGCCCGGCCTTGACGACGATCACCGGCTTGTTGCGCGCCGCGGCGCGTGCCGCGGACATGAACTTGCGCGGCGCCTCGATCGACTCGATGTAGAGCAGGATGGAGCGGGTGCGCGCATCGCTGGCGAGGTGGTCGAGCAGATCGCCGAAGTCGACGTCGGCGTGCTCGCCGAGCGACACCATGTGCGAGAACCCGATCTGGCGCGTCTTGGCCCAGTCGAGCACCGCGGTGACGAGCGCACCCGACTGCGAGACGAAGGCGACGTCGCCCGCGAGCGCGTCGGTGTGCGCGAAGCTCGCATTCAAGCCGAGGTGCGGCGTCAGCAGGCCGAGGCAGTTCGGGCCCAGCACGCGCAGCAGGGTCGGCCGCGCCGCGTCGCGCATGGACTGTTTCTGCGCGGCACTCAGACCCGCGGTCATCACGATCGCGGCGCGCGTGCCGAGGTGGCCCAGCGTCTTGATCAGCTCGGCGAGGGTCTCGGGCGGCGTGCAGATCACGGCCAGGTCCGGTGCGCTTGGCAGGTCGGCGACACTGGCGAAAACGGCCTGGCCGTCGAGCGTCGTGTGGTGCGGATTCACCGCAACAATCGGCCCGGCGAAGCGACCGGCGCGCAGGTTGCGCCAGACCGTTGTGCCGACGCTACCGGCACGGTCGGAGGCACCGATGACGACGACGGACCGAGGTTCGAGCAGCTTGTCGAGGTGGCGGATGCTCATGTCGGTTCGGCTGGGGCTTCGAATCAGGCACCGGCGAAATCGAGCACCACCCGCGAAGGCACCTCGCCGTGCTCGAGTCGTTCGAACACGTTGTTGATCGCTGAGAGCGGCTGCAATTCACTGTCGGCCTTGACCTTGCCCTCGGCCGCAAAGGCCAGCGCCTCGGCCATGTCCTGCCGGGTGCCGACGAACGAGCCGCGGATCGTGATGCAGTTGGCCACCACGTCGAACAGCGGCGTCGGGAACTCGCCCGGCGGCAGGCCGACCAGCACGCAGGTGCCGCGCTTGCGCGTCATGCCCACGCCTTGTTTGAAGGCCGCCAGCGAGGGCGCGGTGATCAGCACGCCATGGGCGCCGCCGTCGGTCGCCTGTCTGACGGCCTGGATCGCGTCGCCGGTCTTCGCGTTGACGATCGCATCGGCGCCCAGCTGTGTCGCATGCGCGAGCTTGCCGTCGTCGATGTCGACCGCGCAGACGTGCAGCCCCATCGCCTTGGCGTACTGGACCGCCAGATGCCCCAGGCCACCGATGCCCGACACGACGATCCATTGGCCCGGCTTCGCGGCGGTCTCCTTGATGCCTTTGTAGCTGGTGACGCCGGCGCAGATGAGCGGCGCTGCGTCCTGGGCGGTCAAGCCCGCCGGCACGTGGGCCACGTAGTTCGGGTCCGCGACGATGTAGTCGGCAAAGCCGCCGTTCTTCGTGTAGCCGCCGAACTGCGCCTGCGCACACACCGTCTCCCAGGCCGCGAGGCAGTGTTCGCAGTGCCCGCAGGCCGAATACAGCCATGGCACGCCGACGCGGTCGCCTTCCTTCACGGCCGTGACGCCGGCCCCGAGCGCCACGACACGGCCGATGCCTTCGTGCCCGGGGATGAAGGGCAGCGTGGGCTTGGCCGGCCAGTCGCCTTTGGCCGCGTGCAGGTCGGTGTGGCACACGCCACAGGCCTCGGTCTTGACGAGGATCTGTCCGGGCCCGGGCGCAGGAACGTCCAGTTCCCGGAGCTTCAGGGCTTGGCCGAATGCTTCGACGACGGCAGCTTGCATCTTGCGTGACATGGTCTGTTCTCCTTCACGCCGGCGCGTCGAGGTGGGCGGTGCGGACGAGTTTCTTGTTGACGAACTCCTGGATGCCCATGTTGCCGAGCTCGCGGCCGTAGCCCGAGTCCTTGATGCCGCCGAAAGGCAGTTCGGCGTCCGTCCAGTCGATGTTGTTGATGAACATCATCCCGGTGTCGACTCGGCTGGCCACGCGCTTGCCGCGGGCCACATCCTTCGTGAACACGGAGCCGCCCAAGCCGAAGTCGGAGTCATTGGCGAGGGCGATGGCCTCGTCTTCATCCTTGACGCGGAAGAACGACACCACCGGGCCGAAGAACTCGTCGCGGAAGGCCGGGTTGTCGGGTGCGATGTCGGTCAGGATGGTCGTCTGCATGAACGAGCCCGGCCGGTCGATGCGCTTGCCGCCCATCAACAGCTTGGCGCCGTGAGCCACTGCGCTGTCGACCTGCTTGAGCAGTTGCAGCAACGCGCCCTCGGACGACAAGGGGCCGTGCGTGGTCGCCTCGACCATCGGGTCACCCACCTTCAATGAGGACAGGGCCGACGTGAACTTCTCGAGGAACTTGTCGGCGATCGAATCCAGGACGATGAATCGCTTGGCCGCGCAACAGGTCTGACCGCCGTTGTACATGCGTCCCCACACGGCCCAGGGAATCGTCTTCTCGAGGTCGGCGTCGTCGAGCACGATGAAGGCGTCGCTGCCACCGAGCTCCATCGACGATTTCTTCAGGTTCTGCCCGGCCCGCGCCGCGATGCTCCGGCCGGCCGCGACGCTGCCGGTCAGCGCGACGCCCTTGATGCGGGGGTCGTCGATGACATGGTTCGCCTGCTCGTGCGAGATCAGCAGGTTGGTGTAGGCGCCCGCGGGCGCACCCGCATCGAGCAGGAGCTTCTCGAACGCGATCGCGCATTGCGGCACGCAGCCGGCGTGCTTGACCACCAGCACATTGCCGGCCATCAGCTGCGGGCCGGCGACGCGTGCGAGTTGGTAGAACGGGAAGTTCCAGGGCTCGACGCAGAACAGCACGCCGAACGGGCTGCTCTCCATGTGGGCCTCGCCGACCTTGGGGTGCAGCTTGGTCGGCGCCAGAAAGGCTTCGGCGTTCTTCGCGTAGTAGGCCAGGATGTCGGCGCTGAACTTCACTTCGCCGCGCGCCTCGTCGATGCGCTTGCCCATCTCCAGCGTCGCCAGCTTGGCGTAGTCGTCGACGTGCGCATGCATCAGGGCGGCGGCCTTCGCGACGATGGCGGCGCGCTCGGCGTAGCTCGTGTGCTTCCAGGTCTGGAAGCAGGACTCGGCGGTGGCGAGCGACTTTTCAAGCGCGACGCTGCTGAGATGCTCGAAGCTCTTCACGGTCTTGCCGGTGTTGGGGTTGACGCTTTGGTAGGTCATGGGGTGTCCTTATTCAGTGGATTGCGACATGGCGGGTGGCCGTGCGCAACAGAGGCGGTGAACCGGGCCGCGAGAGGTTCGTTCCGGGCACGGTGCGCGCCGGAAAGACAAAGGTCTGTGCGGCGACGCACGCAGCGAGGTATCGAAATGCAAAGCCATCGAGGCGCTGTTTCAGCGGGCCGATTGTTCGGCCACGAACCTGCACCAAGCTTGCGCTGGATCAAGGGCCGCCCGCGTGTCGAGCTTGATGATGATCAAGCCGCCAATCCCGACGACCGGCCCGATCCTGCCTGCTTGCATGAGCCGGCCAACCGCACGCCTGAAAGGCTTTCTGATGGCACCGCTTGAGGTTCAGCTTCTGCTGGTTGACGACGATCCGTCCGCAATCCAGGTCATGAATCGGATGCTGTCGCAATATCCCAATCAGCGCTTCGCCACGTCGGGCGAAGCCGCGCTCCAGCTGGCGCGCGAGGCCACGCCGGACCTCATCGTGCTGGATGTCGACCTGCCCGGCATGTCGGGCCTCGACGTGTGCGAGGCGCTCAAGGCGGACACGGTGCTGGCGGGTGTGCCGGTCATCTTCGCGACGAGCCACGACCCCACGACCCTGCTGCAGGTGACAGCCTTCCAGAAGGGCGGCTCCGACTTCGTCACCAAGCCGCTGATCGCGGCTCAGTTGACGTCCCGCGTGCGTGCCCATTTGCGCGCCAAGCGGCTGCTCGCCGACCTGCGACGCGACAGTCTGGCCTCGGGTGTTGTCACGCCTGCGCCGCTGGGCACGCAGACGCCTCGGCTGCTGATCGTCGACGATGACATTGCGTCCATCCACGCGCTGCGCCATGCGTTGGAATTGATGGGCGACTTCCATTTCGCCAAGAGCGGTGAGGAGGCGATCGAGCTCGCTCGCCGCATTGCACCGGACCTCATCTTGCTCGACGCTCAGATGCCGGGTATCGATGGATTCGAGGTCTGCAAAACCCTCAAGGCCGAGGCCGCCTTCAAGCACGTGCCGATAGTGTTCGTCACCCGTTTCTCCGACCCACGCAACGAGATGCGCGCGCTCGATCTGGGTGCGGCGGACTTCATTGCCAAGCCTTACACCCAGGCCGTCCTGGTGGCGCGCGTGCGCAACCTGCTTGACCTGAAGCGGCGTGCCGATGCCGAACTGCAGGCCGTGCGCGAACATTGGCGGCGGATCGGCGATGCGCGCGTCACCGACATCGTCGACTCCGCCTCCGACGCGATCGTGACCTGCAACGCACACGGCGACGTGGTGTTGATCAACGCGGCGGCCTGCCGCATGTTTGGTGTCGGGCACGCGCAGACGGTCGGCTCGCCGGTGCAGGCCTTGCTCGGTGACGTGGCGTCGAACGAAGAACGCTGGCAGAGCGGTTCGGGTCGCGCCACGATGACACACGCGGATGGCAGCAGCTTCCCGGCCGAGGTATCGGTGTCCAGCGTCGGGGAGGGATCGGATCGCCTGACCACCGTGATGCTGCGCGACATCAGTGACCGCGAACGACTCGAGGCCGAAACACGCTCGCGCATCGAGGCCGAGACGGCCAGCCGCACGAAAACACTGATGCTGTCCTACATCGCGCACGAGATGGGCAACCCATTGAACGGCATGCTGGGATTCGCCCAGCTGATGGCGGCCGATGTCGACAACCCGCTGCCTCCGAATCAGGCCAAGCGCCTGGCGCAGGTTCTGGCCAGCGGCAAGCACCTGGCAGTCCTGATGCGTGACGTGATGGATCTCGGCCGCTTCGAGACGGGCCAGCTGACGGTCGAGCTGCGGCCCATGGACGCCGGCCGTTGCGCGCAGGACGCCGTGGCGGCGGTCACGGCGCTGGCGGAGCAGGGCGGCGTGTCGCTGGCATGCCTCGTGGAGCCGACATCGATCCGCTGCGCTGCCGATGCCGACCGGCTGCACCAATGTCTGGTGAACCTGTTGACGAATGCCATCAAGTACAACCGATCCGGAGGGTGGGCCCGGATCGACGTGAGCGGCGCTTCGCAGCGCGTCGTCATCGCAGTGCGCGATGGTGGCATGGGCATGGATGCCTCGCAGCGCGAGCACCTGTTCGAACCGTTCAACCGCCTCGGCAGACAGCGGGCAGTGGCGCCCGGCGCGGGCCTCGGGCTCGTGATCACGCGTCAGCTCGTGGCGGCCATGGGCGGCGAGTTGCGCGTCGAGAGCGTACCGGGCCTCGGAAGCTGTTTCACCATCGTGCTGCCCGATGCGTCGCAGGTCGCTCAAGACCCTGGTGGGGTCGTCTCAGCGGCTGTTCTCCAGCCAACCGACACCGCCACCGTGTCACATCCCGAGGAACCCCATCAAGACTGACAACTTCAGCTGGTCGATCGACTACGCCCGTCGCCTCACGAGCCGAGACCGCACGGTCGAGAGCAACAGACATCTCGGGTTCGTCCTGGCCTTCGTGGCCGGTGCGACCAATGCGGGCGCCTTCCTGGCAGTGAAGCAGTACACCTCGCACATGACCGGGATCGTCTCGTCGATGGCCGACAACCTCGTCCTCGGCGACCTCGGCACGGTGCTCGCGGGGCTGGGCGGCCTGCTGTCGTTCCTGGCTGGCGCGGCGACGTCGGCCATCATGGTCAACTACAGCCGGCGCCGGCAGCTGCACAGCGAGTACGCGCTGCCGCTGCTGCTGGAGGCGGGGCTGCTGCTGTGCTTCGGCCTCCTCGGCAGCCGCCTGGCCGCGATCGAAGGCCTGTTCATTCCGGTCACGGTCATGCTGCTCTGCTTCATGATGGGGCTGCAGAACGCCGTGATCTCGAAGCTGTCGAATGCGGAGATTCGCACCACCCACGTCACCGGTGTCGTGACCGACATTGGCATCGAGCTCGGCAAGCTCGTGTACTGGAATCGGTCCTCGCCGGCTCGGCGGCCCGAGGTGCGCGCAAACCGGGCGCGGCTCCGGGTGCTGGTCACGCTGGTCGTGTCGTTCTTCGCCGGGGGCGTGTTGGGCGCACTCGGATTCAGGTCCGTGGGTTACTCGCTGACGATCCCGCTGGCCCTGATGCTGGTCATGCTGGCGGGCGTTCCGGCCATCGATGACTTCATCAGGATGGCCCGCAAGCCGCGGAGGGAGTAAAAGGGCCATGAAAGCCCGGGGCTGGACACACCGATCGGCTCCACGCGCCGACCGGAGAGGGTCTACCGCAGTGTGTTCGAACGAACAGACGGGGCTTGCCAGCTCGCCTAGATTGCGTGGAGGCAGTGTGCCAATAGTCCGCTCAGGACAAAGGAGACATCATGAGCATCACGAAGCTCGGAGCGTTTCGCGGTACCGAATGGCGGCAACTGTTTGCTGAATGGCTGCTGAAGTCTTCGCCCGGTCTCAATCCGGACGCGGCAGATGAGCTGTCCGATTCTCAATTTGTCGCGTTGGCTGCACTGACGCCGGAGCAGGCCGTCAGCCAGTATCTTGCGACCGAGGCGTCGCGACGGACCAGCACATGCGCACCCAAGGCTGACGACGACGCTCTTCAGGGGTAGCGGCGCACTGATACCGGATCGGCCGATGCTCTGAGTCAGGCAGTACAGGCGGAACACGTCCGGAGGACGTGCTCCCACGTGAGGTCGATCCTTCAAGCCGGGGGTTATGTGTGCCAGCGAACAGAAGCGGCGCCATGTTGCCGCGATAGTTGAGCGGCGAATGCTGAATGCATTTGAAGGACACCGGCCTCGCGTCGGTGAACATTGCAACCCGTGCGGAGCGATGCATGCAGAATCCCATTTTCACCGTCGACTACACCCGCGCCGATTGGGTCAAGAGGTTCGCGTATCGCGCGATGTTGTGCCGCAACGAGTTGGATACCGAGGCGGCCATGCTGCTCGCAGACCGCCAGTTCGATGGCCTGCGCGGCAACAACCCCGAGGCCGCCGCAGAACGCTGTGTGGGCGGTACGTTCCAGCCATCTGCGCACCAACGCAGGCCCTATCGAGACGCACCGAATGCCGTGCGACGTTCAGCCGAGGTCCCACCGGCCGCGCAGGTCAGCAAGATTCGAGCGAACGCCGCCGCAGTCGAGTGACGGCGATCCAGGTCGCCTCACTGGCATTCGATGCGCTCCAGTGCGACATGGGTCAGGCGACTGCCGCGACGGTAGGCGACGAGAACTCATTACCGACGAGCGCCCGGGCATGGAAATAACTGCTGCGGCCTCGATCGCTGAGCGCGTCAAGCTGCACGTGCCCTTCGGCGTCGCAGGGGAACGCGTACCCGCAGCGTCTGCTGAACAGGTTGAGGAAGCGCAACTCATAGTGGGCAGCTTTGCGGGCTGCGAGTCCGGGTGCTTGGTTCATTGGGCAGTCTCGGCTTGACGCCGAGAAAGGCACGGCGGAGCGCCGGCGCTCCGCATTCATGCCCTGCCCGCCACACCGACGGTGCAGATGAGATGAGGCCGCGCCTTCGCACAATGTGCGCTTCGATCCGCCGCCTGTCTGTGCGCTGCCGCACTGTCACATCCTGGTGGAATCGCCCAGTGCTCCCAAGCAATTTGACGCTACCTGCAAGGTCTGACAGGTGCTCAAACGAACGATACCTGTTGCAATGGTTGCATCGGACGTTCCGTCGTCGAGCACAACCAAATCCGGACAATTCAACTGGCCACAGTTCATCACTCGCGTGCAGTCGCTGGAGCGATCTGCGCACCAATCTCGACCACGCCCTGGTTGACCGGGCTGGGCTGTCCGTGAAAACGACCAGTCGCCGAATCGGGCGCGCGCGCGCCAGAACGCTTGGCAGGCTTTCGCAGGCCCAGACCCAGTTGTCGCGCACGCAAGCGATCCTCGCGCAGGCGAATCAGCAAGTGCTCGAGGCGACCGAACGCCTCGCTGCCTGCGAGCAAAGTCAGCTCGTGCGCGAAGCGAACGAGCAGCTCGTGATTTCGGCGCTGAACGCCCATACCGCGGCCGAACTCGCCGAGCGCTCACGCCGCGACGGAGCGACCTCATTCGAACGCCGGGCGCGCAGGGAGCTGCGTGCCAAGGACGCCCTGGCCGCGATGAACGTCAACTTGGAGGATCGTGTCTCCGAACGCACCCGGCAGCTCGAGACGGCGCGCGATGACGCGCTCGCCGCGGTGCACGCCAAGGAGGAATTCCTGTCCAACATGAGCCACGAGCTTCGCACGCCGATGAACGGCATGCTCGGCGCCCTGGAGCTGTTGACAAAGTCGGAAGTGACGCCCAAGCAGGCGCACTACCTCGAGGTGGCGACGGCGTCGGGCGAGGCCTTGCTCGCGATCCTCAACGAGGTGCTGGACTTCGCGAAGATCGGCTCGAACCTGCTTCACGTGGACCGCACGCCGATCGACGTGAATGCCATTGCGCGCTCGGTCGCGGCGCTGTTCTCAGCACTGGCCGAGCGCAAGACCATCGACCTGCAGTTCATCCCCGATCCCGACATGACGGAGATGCGGCTGGGCGATGCCTTGCATCTGCGCCAGGTTCTGCTCAACCTGGTGGGCAACGCGATGAAGTTCACGTCGCATGGCCTGGTGACTCTTCGGACGCGGCTCATTCACGATGGCGACGTCGAGCGTGTTGCCTTCGAAGTGAAGGACGCCGGCATCGGCATCGCCGCATCGCAACTGGAGCGGATCTTCGAGCCTTTCGTTCAAGCCGACGACCCCACCCACGAACGGCCGGGAGGAACAGGCCTGGGGCTGTCGATCAGCCGGCAGTTGGTGCGGGCCATGGGAGGTGAGTTGACGGTGACCAGCGTTCACGGTCAGGGCTCGACATTCGGCTTCGAGCTGGCGCTCGACCTGGCCCCGGTGACCGCGGCCATTCCACTGAACGCACTCGAGGACGAATCAGCCGCCGAGCACCTGAGCGGTCGCGTTCTGCTGGTCGAGGACAACCTGGTCAATCAAGTGGTGGGCGTCGCGATGCTGGAATCGCTGGGGCTCGATGTCGTGTCTTCGGACAATGGCGAGGAGGCGCTGGTCAAGATGGCGGAGATGTCATTCGAGTTGGTGCTGATGGATTGCCACATGCCCGTGATGGATGGCTATGAGGCCACCCATCGAATCCGCGAGGCCGAGACCCGCGAGGGTCGTTCCCGGATGCCCATCCTCGCCTTGACCGCCAACGCATTCACGAACGACGTGGATCGATGCCTGGCCGCCGGAATGGATGCGCACTTGTCGAAGCCCTACTCGACGAAGCAGTTGCGTACTGCGCTCGCGCCCTGGCTGCGGCCGACTTAGAGCGCTCGTTGCAAGGCGCAGCTACTGATAGCAGGCGATCTCGACAAGATTCCGGTCCGGATCGCGGATGTACACCGAGTTCATCAACCCTCTGGCCCCGGTCTGTTCGACAGGTCCGACTTCGATCACGACCCCCTGTGCCGCGAGATCCCTGACGACTTCCTCGATCTGGCCTTCACAGACGAGACAGATGTCGCCCGTTCCCGGCGCCGGGATGTCAGCGTGAGGCAGGTACTCCGCGCGAAACGGATGCAGATTGATTTTCTGGTTTCCGAAGTGAAGCGCGTTGAAATTGCCCTCGAACACGACGTGCTCCATCCCCAGGACCCGTTGATAGAACTCGACTGTCCTGGGTATGTCGCGCACCGTAAGAACCAGATGGTCGATGCTCGCAATTCTCACGAGTGCACTCCTTCGAGCGGTTGTGATCGCCGAACGATACCGCGCAGCCCTGCCCCGGGGACGGCCTTCCCGGTTTGAGTCAGTTGGGGTCCGCTTGCACGAGAGGAAGCGAGACGACGAATCGACTCCCGTGTCCTCTGCCTGCGCTGGTCGCGTCCACGCGTCCTCCATGGGCCTCGACAATGGCGCGCACGGCCGTCAGACCGATCCCCAGACCGTCCTTGTTGAGGTCCCCGGCGCGCGGGTCCCGGACAAACGGCTCGAAGATCGTGCGCAGGGCATCGGGTGAAATTCCGATGCCGTTGTCGGAAATGTTCAGCTCCACGGCATCGTTGACGACTCCGGTCGACAGCCGGATCCTGCCGCCGTCGTGCGTGTACGCCATCGCGTTGTCGAGCAGGTTTTTAACGACTTGCGCGAGAAGGATGGGATCCGCGTGTACTT
>Ga0307517_10014872_pt1 | contig 10403 bp, 11 predicted proteins | sample 23_EM_MG_FD_194515 | JGI IMG/M metagenome (GOLD analysis project Ga0307517, IMG submission 194515) | Populus trichocarpa ectomycorrhiza microbial communities from riparian zone in the Pacific Northwest, United States - 23_EM | ecosystem: Host-associated > Plants > Roots > Unclassified | place...
CTTATAGAAATTTTAGTCCTTTTTATAGAAAAAAAAAATAATGTGGTCCAAACAAGAGGTCAAAATCAAGTTACAATAGTGTTATTGAGGTTTCTAAGAATATTTTTAGGTTAAAACAAGTTGAAAAACATATTTTAAAGATCTTACAAATCAAATTCTAATTTTTCAATCATCTCCGATGAATAAAATTTGTTCCACTGGATGACACGTCATACATTTACAAAAACTCAATGAACAACATGTCGTTCTCTCATTTAAAAAAATATCATGTGTAGGCCTGGTTTTCTAGGCTCACACATACGAGAACTTGTGTCTAGCCTTTTTTAAATGGTTCATTAGTTTTTTATTTTTTTTAGATTAAAATTATTTTAAAATAAATTTATTTCTTAAGAAAATTTGGATTAAAAAATCCTTTTTTTTTATTTTTATGGAGTGGTGTCTCCCCTTCGCATCTTGAAGGGAGGGGAGCAATAATTTAAACCGTAGTTAGCCCATTAGCAACAGCATTCATATATTTTCAGTTTTGTTGGGTTGGGAGGCCTTATTGCTCTGCTACATCAAAACAAAGATAGTGGCAGGCAGACTTTTGTGGCAAAAGGATAATTGGAGTCATACGTTGCACATACAACTTATCCTCACATCAGCCACTGCATTTGCTTCAAGATCTCATCCATTCAAATCCCATCATCCCCCCAAAAAAGAAAGAAAAAAAACAAGCCATAATACTTGCATTCTTCTGTTTCTCGCTTCCTCCACTGATAAAACCTCCCTCTCTTCACAACCACCACCATCATCTCAACCATGGCAGCTGCAGTGACTGCTGCGGTCTCTTTTCCTTCCTCAACCAAGTCTACTTCTCTTCCTTCAAGAACCATTCTCATTGCACCAGAAAGAATCACCTTGAGAAAGGTACTGCCTCTTTTGACATAGCACTCCTCATGTTTTACAGGGAACTTAATTATCCGAGGTTTTTTTTTTGGGTTGGCTATATCTTCAGGTGCCAGTTCACTTCAGGGATGTGTCTGCTAGTGGCAGAGTGATTTCCATTAGAGCTCAAGTTACAACAGAGGCTCCAGCTAAGGTTGAGAAGGTATCAAAGAAAAATGAGGAGGGAGTGGTTGTTAACAAGTTCAAGCCTAAGAACCCTTACACTGGAAGATGTCTTTTGAACACTAAGATCACTGGTGATGATGCTCCTGGTGAAACCTGGCACATGGTCTTCAGCACTGAAGGTATATACGTATGCCCTTCAACTTTCATCTAGCTAAATCATCTGCCAATCATTTAAGGTTGATTGATATGGAAAATGTATAATTGCTGAACTGCCCATTCGTTTTACATGCAAGTGTGGTTGAGGAATCAAGCTGCTGAATGTTGATATGATGTAACGAAAATCTAACAAAGCAATCTCCTCCTCTCTTTTTTTTTGGTTTTAGCTGAATCATTAGTATATATGAAATGATCATGTTGGGCTGATTGGTTACCTGGGGTGGTTTAGGAGAGGTTCCGTATAGAGAAGGGCAATCAATTGGAGTGATTCCAGATGGAATTGATAAGAATGGGAAACCTCATAAACTAAGATTATATTCAATTGCTAGCAGTGCTATCGGTGACTTTGGAGACTCCAAAACTGTGAGTTTTTCGTCCAATTTCCATTTCATAGTTTTCTTTCCACATATTAGTTTCTAACTTATTCTCAAAGAGATGTTGAGTTCATGTAAAAATTGATGAATGTTCAACAGATGCCAATTTTGCAAGCTCAATTAATTGTCATAATGTTCCACTTGCTATCCTTTTTGTTAGTGATGTCAGGATTAAGTTTAACTCATTTCGGTGGGGATGATCCATCCTTGTTCAGGTTTCTTTGTGTGTGAAGAGGCTTGTGTACACCAATGACCAAGGAGAAATTGTAAAAGGAGTTTGCTCAAATTTCTTGTGTAAGGCTGAATGATCAGAGACTATATTTATGAAAGCATTTTGTTTGTGTTTAAGTTTAAAAGGAAGTAGCTTGGTATCAAGATCGTTGGCATGTATAATGAAAAGAAGGGTTGTGATAAAGTAAGAACAGTGAATCAAGATGCCTCATCTAACATCCCAGTAATGAAATGAATTACATTTTAGGTGACTTGAAACCTGGAGCTGAAGTTAGTATTACAGGACCAGTTGGGAAAGAAATGCTCATGCCTAAAGATCCCAATGCCACTGTCATTATGGTATCATCCCCTTTTTCTATATTAAGCAAGTACTTGAATATTATCCATTGAACCATTCCTCAATCTAAGTTTCTTATGCATTTTAGTATTGAACCTGCAGCTTGGAACTGGAACTGGTATTGCTCCTTTCCGATCATTCTTGTGGAAAATGTTCTTCGAGAAGCATGATGACTACAAGGTAAAACAGAAGCCACTTTTTTCTCTTTTTTTCTTGAGAATGCAAGGATTTCGTTAACTGATAATTATCATAGAATTAACTCAGTTATTGATTGCAATGATTTGCAGTTCAATGGTTTGGCATGGCTCTTCTTGGGAGTCCCAACAAGTAGCTCATTGCTTTACAAGGAGGTGAGGCAAACAGATCATTTCACTAATCTTACATTAATTACTCCCAGACCTCATGGAAACGAAACATTGAAATGCTAATATCGGCCTCTATTCTGTGGACAGGAATTCGAGAAGATGAAGGAGAAAGCCCCTGACAACTTCAGGCTAGACTTTGCGGTAAGTAGAGAGCAAACCAATGCCAAAGGTGAAAAGATGTACATCCAAACCCGGATGGCAGAATATGCAGAAGAGCTATGGGAATTACTAAAGAAAGACAACACCTACGTCTACATGTGTGGATTGAAAGGAATGGAGAAGGGGATTGATGATATAATGGTGTCTTTGGCTGCTAAGGAGGGTGAGAAATAATTACAAACCACTCTGCACACACACACACACACTAATGGTTTCTGCTTTACATGAAACATGCTTCCAATACCATCGTTGGTTTTTTGCTCTATTCTGCAGAAATTGACTGGCTTGAGTACAAAAGAAGCTTGAAGAAAGCAGGGCAATGGAATGTGGAGGTCTATTAATGTGATTACTTGTACAAATATGTCCTCTTTTTTGGTTACTACAAGCAATCGTCTTCCTCCTGCTGCGTTGTTGTAGATAGATATAATTAAGATGCATGTTCGTAATTTTTGGCTAAAAATTTCTTTTTCCTTTTTTATGAATGAAGGCAATGTAATGTCATAGCATGCATTTACAAATGACAGGAGTTGTTATTTCTTAAGGAATCATGGTATATTTGAAATATATTTTTATTTAATTATATAAAAATTAAAATAAATATAAGTAAGAAAGGAAATTATTAAAATTCCGGAGAAAAATATATTTTTTTAGTCAAGATTGTATTCTCAGCTCATTCATGTAACATTTTTTTATACAATGACATTGTCTTTTTTATTATCAACATGATTTACTGAACAATGACAAATAACCATTAAAAAAATATTCTTAAAAATTCTAATTACTTTAATTGAATTAAAGAGGAAAAAATATATCTTTTAAATAAAAACTCTCTTTTCTTAAAAATTCTAATTACTTTAATTGAATTAAAGAGGAAAAAATATATCTTTTAAATAAAAACTCTCTTTTCTTATTCAATTTTTTTATATATAAAAATATGTTTCTTTTTATGCAAGCATTGTTTTTCAAATAAAAATTAATTATAATCATGAAAACGAGTTTCATTAAAAAAAAATTCATGAATTGATTATTTTTACGTACTTATATCTGAATAAATCTAAAAATAATAAGTTTGATAAAATTAAAAAAAAAACATTATTAAAAAATAAAATAGATATTTTATTCTTATTGAATACTAATAAGTAATTAAAAAAAATCAACATATTATGTTTATATATAATTATTCATAAAAATCTTAAATATTACCATAAAAGCCTAATCTTTTTGAAAACTATGAAAAAAATGGATAATTGTTTAAATATCATTTTAATAAATTTACTTAGATATAGTTTTATTCTAAAATTAAAAAAGGAAAAAAAAAGTTAAGTGTTATTTAACAAACAAGTTATATGCGTCTATGTTTGTAAGGATAAGCTCAAGTATCTAATTTTGTTTTTTAAATAACAAACAACATATCATCCACTTCAAATTATTTTGTTTTCTAATAGAATATACAAACCTGTAAAATAAATTTATTGACAAAAATAATGATAACAAACATTTTTCTTTTCTCTTAACTTCTAAGGATTGAAACGTGAAAACAAATATTTTAGGTGTTTGTTTAGTTTTTAGAAAAAGGCGAGGCAAAATTTATGTTGGATATGGAAGGGGTAGGTGCAATTGTTTTGAAGCCACAGTTGTCTTGGTAAGTTTTCTTCTTTCCTTTACCTTCTATTTCGACATTGTGAATTTTAGCTTCCTTTCTTCGTCCAACAAAATCCCTTTTCTCACTAGTGTCTACAATCCTACCCATTCGAATGACATGTTCGATCCTTTTAGCTATAACAATCAATTAGAAAAATTTCTGCGTAAAACTTCCAACCAAATATTCAAAGTATGGTGTTTTGAAAGTGTTGGAGAATAAACCTATTATCTTTTTTTTCCAGCAATGAAGGGCTAACCTGTGCAGCAAATTCACGCCACCTTGGGGTGCATTCCTTTACAAACTCTTTGTAGCCCTTTTCCATAACTTGTAAACTTGATCTATCTAGGGCCACATCCATATTGAATTTATATTGCCTAATAAAGGCGTTCATCAGGTCCTTCCATCCTTTTACCTTGGTATTATCCAAATGCATATATCAAATGAGGGCAGTATCACTCAAACTATCTTGAAAAAAGTGAATCAACAACTTCTCATCATACACTACCTTAGCCATTTTATTGCAGTACGCCTTAAGATGGGTTATCGGGTACTGAGTTCGAGTATACTTGACAAACTCTAGCACTCTAAACTTTTTATGAATGACTATAATAGACACTAAACACATCTCAATGGCCTTTATAGGATTATACAAGTTGTTCCCCTTGATTGCCCTTATTCTTTCTTCTAGAGCAGCCAGTTTTTCCAGACCATCTTCTTCCATTATTTTATCCCTTTGAGATTCCTCCATTGTCAAGTCAATAGTATGGGGGATCCTTATTGGATATACTGGTTGAGTGGATAAGAAATTAGCAGTATGCTAGGGTTCAGGTGACATCATATTTGCCCCTATATTTGGTGAATTGAAAGGAGTTATAGGCATTGGCAAAAGCTAAGTTGTAAATGTTGGTTGAGAAAATGTTCCTTCTCTAGATCTAGACCTCAAAGCTTGTTCGAGCAAACTAGTAATCCTTGTTACATCCTCCTTCAAACTTTTCAAGTCTTTTTGGTGATGGGTGTCTACCTAGGCTTTTTTTTTTTTTTTTTCATTTGTCTTTTATGCAATCGAGTATTATAGATGTGTTTCAATGGGGGACCTATATTTCACCTGGATATGCAGAGTATGGCAATTTATAAGCATATATCTAAGATGCGTGAGTATGGATGTAGCATATTAGATATGGATTTGCTATTTGGGGGTGACAAATGGTTTTCATACCCTAGATATATGGTCAAGCCAGAATTTGATATCATTGTCGTGATGCCGAGAGGAGATCTGCTTAGCCTTTTGTCATTTGGGCTTTCGGCCATGTACACACATTTTTTTGGAATAAAAAATAAGGATCTCAGCTTTTTTATTAATCATCTAGAATTTTTACAATGGAAAACTGTTTTAATCTATTACAGGAGTAAAGGCACTGCCTTTATTAGTTATAGCTTTTAAGAAAAGATCGGTGTTATCCATGCTTCTTTGATATTTCATAATGTCTCCTCCAACTTGGCGAGCCTCCGCTCATAGCTAATGTGCTTTTGTAGCAACTCGATCAATTTGCTCTTGTAGTTCCCTTATCCTTTCAATACGGATCAAATTGTTTCTAGATAGGGAGTTATTAGCAATATCCAGTGTTTGATTGTGATTTTCTATCATCTTTTAGCTTTCTATCAACTACTTAGTCTTCAACTTCTCCTTAGCCAGCTTAGTTCTTAATGTTTTTGCCTTAATCTTACTACTGCTCAATTAAGCTCTCAGATCTTGATGGATTTTAGTTGTCTTCTTGGTGTTAAATAATTCAGCCTCAATTTCTTTTAATTGTTCTTTAAGTTTATCCAGATCTGTCAAACGCATGTTCAGTGTAGCTTGGGTTTTGATAGCTAATTCTTCTCAATACTTTGTTTTTCCTATATAATATGTCATGTCCTGATCGATTGCTTTTTGTGCCTCCAACTCATCCATTGCCTTCATCCAGTCTTGACCCACAAAGTCCATTTCTTCTTCAACTATTTTTCTTACAGCCTTTTCTTCGGCTAACTGCTTCTCCAAAGACATTCTTAGTTCTTCCTTTATTTTGAGTTCAAAGTAGTTGAAGAAGAACATTTGAACGACTTGTGGTTTGTGACAACCTAGCTTTAAAGCAAATATTCAAAATAAAAAAGAATATATAATCTTAAGGTAATCTTCGCATAAACCTTAAACAATTCTAGATTTGTCTAACAAGATCCTTGGGACTCCCAAATAAATTTAAATAGAGAGAGAAGTAGGCATATTTTTTTCTCTCCTCTCCCTCTTTTCCCTATCCCATGCACTATATTGTTCTCCTTTATGGCATGGCCAGTCATTTCCCATCTCAATTAGCTGACAAATCCTAGTTGAATAGAGAGAGAAGTAGGCATATTTTTTTCTTTCTAGATGAAAAGTAGGAAATGATTTGCTCTCACACAAAAGAAGGATAAACACATGTGGTAGAGAAGCCATATAACTCTAGATCCAAAAGCAAATAATAATAACAATAATAATAATAAGACATTGTGTGAGTCCATAACAGTATGTGTTTATATCTGCAGTGAAAAGCCGACAACATTTAATTTTTTTTTCCTATAATAGCTCAACACAAAAAAACCAATTATATATATGTTTTGACTTGCATCAAATATAATATGCCTTGGATAGAATATTGTCGGGTGATTGTTATTAATTTTTTGTATAACCAATCTCTTATCCTTATATTTGAACAAATTAATTATTTAAATTTTTTAATTAGTGACAACTTTTTTTCCAATAAAACTTGTCATGTTTATTTTTTTAAATGGTTTTTCTTATATAAAAAGTGATAATTAAGAAGGAAAACTTGTCAAATTTTTAAACATAATTAAAAACATTTTTTAAAATATAAAAACAAATAGGAAGTAAATCCTTAGCTATCACTTCACTCAAACAATCACATTAAATTAAAAGGTACTTTAAAAAAAAAAAAATCATACTTCCGTCATAATTGCTCTCCCACTTCAATATTTTAAATACGGTAAGCATAATTAATTACAATATATCTTTTTAATATTACATGAATACATCCCAGTAAATTGCTCTCACATATCTAATAATTATAAGACTTTTAGAGAAAAATATTTTCATAAAATACCATTATTTCTTATGGCAAGCATACCTTGTTTTAGAAGTTTCTTGTGATTAAGGGCTTAATTATAAGCTCATAAAATAAAATAAAATAAAACAACTAATGGTCGAAGGTCGGTGCCTAATAGACTGTTAAATTTGTCCTAACCAGGCCATTAGGGTTCCTTCTCCTTATATTAAAGGGACTCTCCTCTCTCGATAAAGGCACCCATGCCCTTGTAAATCTTCTAGATCTAAAGAAAAAAAGAAAAAAGAAACCCTAAGTTCTCTTTCTCCTTCGATTTAATCAATCATCAATGGCGGAGGAGCAAGCGGCAGATGTGGCGGCAGATGTGGCGGCGACAAAGGAGGAGAGATCGACCGGCAGGGTGGTTCGATTCAGCGACAAGAAAGGATTTGGATTCATAAAACCTGATGTTGGCGACAAAGATCTCTTCGTTCACCACTCCGCCATCAAATCTGACGGTGGCTACCGTACTCTTTACGAAGACGACGTCGTTGAGTTCACTATTTTACTGACTGAAGACAAGTATCAAGCTATTGAAGTTACTGCCCCCGGTGGCGGACCTATCAAACGCCGCACCACCACCTCCGGTGGTTTCAGCCGCCGCAACAACAACAACAACAACAACGGTGTTGGCTGTTTCAATTGTGGGAATCCTGGCCATATTGCGAGGGATTGCAACAATAACAGTAGTAAGAGTTACAATAATTACAACAACAACAACAACAATCGCGGTGCCGATTTTGGTTGCTATAAGTGTGGTAGCAGTGGGCATTTTGCGAGGGAGTGCACGAAGGGGAATAACAATGGATGTTACAGTTGTGGAGGGATTGGGCATGTGGCAAGGGACTGTCCGGGTGGGAGTGGAGCTTGTTATAACTGCGGTGGGTATGGGCATTTGGCTAGGGATTGCACCAGTGCAAGAGTAACTGGGGGTGGAAGGTTTGGCGGTGGTAATAGTGGTGGATGTTTTAATTGTGGTAATGAAGGGCACTTTGCTAGGGATTGTCCTGAGCAGTCTTGAATAAAAGAGGGATGATGGTAACTGTTGCTGTTAATCTTGGGTTTATCTTTGGTTGGTTGTTTGTTTTTTGGGGGTTTATGATATAGATAGGATTGTGTTGGGGTTCCTATTTTTGTTAGGGGAAATTGTTTTTTCCCAGTTTTGACACAATATATACATGGTCGTTTCGGATTAAAAGTTAATTTTTTTCTAATTTCTATTACTGTTAGTGACATTTGAGTAGTTTTCTAATTGAGCGGTTCTTATTTTTGTCAAGTGTGAACTATGGGCTTTAATGCGAAGGTTTAAAGCTTTTTTTCTGGTATTGTTGTTATGGGGAGTTCATTCTAAATTCTCTTGTTTGATTCAATGATATGAATGCTCCGACCACAGTTGCTTTTTGCGGTCTTTGCTTGCTTGGGCGATTGTTGAAATGTATCTGTTCCCTATTCAAGATAAGTTGATAGGTTTTGATGCCATTATCTCCTACCTGAGAATCTTAATGTAGCATTTCTTTTCTTTTTGTGAGTATATAACTGACAATTTGGAATAACTATTTACAACTCCCGATGTTATGGATTGTGGAGTTTAATTTTGAAAGGGAATGAGAATTGCAGAGAGCTTCTATGCGAGATGGTTTTATTTACAGAAGTTTATTTGACAACCAAGCATGAAATTCAAGTGGCAATGTTCATGTCCATGGCAGGCTTGGATGGCTTTTCATGCATTGCATTTCCCATGTTTCCAAAATACTGTTAATTCTTGGTTGATATCGTTGATTACTTAATGTGATTTTTTTTTTATCCGATATGAATGAAGAATGATATGATTCTACAGTTTATTTTTTTCTTTCATCCAGCAGGGTGCTTTCTATACTAAAATCTGATGCTTGCATGCTTCAAGTAGAGAAGCTTTTAGGGCTATTTGAGTTTTGCTTTTGTTGAGAGCTGAGTTTGGGCTGTGAAATTGCATGGAGTCATAAGGAAGAATGTGAATGCCGCCATTCTTTAGCTTTAGTTGTTGATCTGCAAATATAATGGATTTCAGTTTGTTCAATTATACAATTTTAGGGTTTGCGGTGCGAATGATGAAGCTTCAGGCAGGCCCTGATGTTGGAATTGTTGTGCCACAAAGGTAAGCTCTCCTTGTGCATTGAATGACCTTGTCACTTGTCACAGAACGCCTTAAGGATTTGAAGGTATATCTTCTTTGGCTTTTGAATGTTGATGATAGATAGATCAAACTTGTTACATGTTGGGATGGATTTCCTTTGGATATGGGGGAATTCTTTCTAGTTAAATGTAACCTTGTTTCCTTGAAAAATGTTCCTGCAAAAGTGAAAATTGTTTCACCGTAAAAGATCCACTTCAAATTTTGTAAACTAATTCAAACACAATTTTCCAGTGGAGGTGTTGTCCCCTGTGCCATGCTCATGGAATTCATGTTTGTTTTTGCGTTTTAAAAGTATTTATAAAAAAAAATTAAAATTTTTTATTTTTTTCTTCACTTTAAATTATTATTTTTTTTGTTTATAGATCATTTTGATGCAATGATGTTAAAAATAATTTTAAAAAATAAAAAATATATTATTTTGATATATTTCAAAGTAAAAAACACTTTAAAATACAACTGCAACCACACTTCCAAACACGCAGCGGGAGGAAACTAGATTTTTATGATGTTAGCCTTGTGGGTTGGATATAGACTCTGCATGGTTTGATATGGTGATCTATTTTGAAAAAAATTTATTATTTTAAATTAATTTTTTTGGATTGTTTTCATGTGTAAATATTAAAAATAAAATTTTTAAAATATATATTATTTTAATATATTTTTAAATAAAAAATATTTTAAAAAATAATATATACTAAACTTTCAAACAATCACAAAAA
>Ga0307517_10014873_pt1 | contig 10401 bp, 9 predicted proteins | sample 23_EM_MG_FD_194515 | JGI IMG/M metagenome (GOLD analysis project Ga0307517, IMG submission 194515) | Populus trichocarpa ectomycorrhiza microbial communities from riparian zone in the Pacific Northwest, United States - 23_EM | ecosystem: Host-associated > Plants > Roots > Unclassified | place...
TGGCTGGATTATACAACTCACTCTGGGACTCCCGTCTTTATAAATGACCCCTCTCAGATCCACCCAGATCTACCCCAGATCTCCAGATTCGTCCCGGTTTCCCGAGTCCGCGGGACCCCCCCCCCCTCTTATTTTAAATTCGAATATGGTAATCCCCGCGCCCGCTCTCGGTGGATGCCGTCGTCGTCCATCATTCCAACCACACCTCGACATCCAACCATGCCCCCAGGCGCCTCGCACCGCCGCAGGTCTCGGGCACAGCGTCGAGGTCCATTAAAACAGCGTCTGCACCGACACCGCAATCCGAAACGAGCACACGTCACGAGCCTTCCTTTCTTCTTTCCATTTCCAGTAGGTGCGACACCCACTACTGGTACATCTATTATGATTGCCCTTTGTATCAGCGAAAGGAAAAAAGATCTACGACGTAATTACACCATGAAAATCCGCCACATTTCCTTACACCGAAAATTCCATTTACAACGACCCTCACATGATTCGCCTGCCCCCGCCTCACTGCTGCACGCTTCTCAATCACCTGCCCGCCATGCCCCCAATTTGCACCAACACCTTGGGTGCCCAATCGATCATCTCCAATCAGCTTAATTCCCCTCCGGTCCGATTTTTCGAAAAGACTTCCCAATTGAGGTATACCCCGACAGACAGCGCTACCTTAAATGCATTTCGTAAACACGTTTACCCCGCTTTTGTCGTAAAAAAAAAATGTAAAAATTGATGACATATAGAATTGATGGGTCGCTTGATGTGATTGATGAGGGGCCTTGGAACATCTGACGGAAGAAAAAGAGAAAAAAAAAACACACACACACCGCCTTACAAGCGTTTAACAGTACACTGCAAAGTTGGACCAAATGACCGAAATGAGGCTGCAAGTGAGATCAAACTGAAAGTGCACTGATGCCTGAATATCTCTTTTTACTACTTACGACAAATGATACTTACTTATATGGTCAACGATGGTTGATTAGATTAATTTCGGCCCGCACAACCACACTTTTTTACTAGTACCATTCATGTATCATGTCAGAAAATGGGTTGGAAAGCTCGAATTTGAAATTACACTCATGGGTCTGCTTAGCTTGGAAGCTTGAATGACAAAAATGATGCTGGTATCGTAGGCTACGTTTTTTTACAAACACTTTCTATATCAAGGTACTCTTTTTTTCTTCGGCTGACCCACAACGATTACGGGGATCCTGTGAACAACGAGCCCCCTCCGACCTCTTTTCTTTTTTTTTAGAATCAGATATTGGGATAAGTGGCCGGTGAAACGAAGACTTGGATACCACAAGGTCAAACCGGTCAATATTGTGCATGTGATGAACAACAACAACTCCTCAACAAATGTGTGATTTAAAAATGTGAAAAAGATGCCAAATCCCCTATCTACACAAGTTGCGGCGCAGCCAGTAATTAATACCTCAAGAACGGGAAGAAAGAAAAAGAAATCTCTTTACAACACATGTACTTACTTCATAGTAATTCAGGGGTTATTCGGACGAACAGTTTTCAAAGTACTGAGTCGCCTCGAACAAAGTCTAAGAGATCATTAATCATTGACGTACTAGTAACCGTGCGCTTAGCTTGAAGATGCCAAATCCAGATCAGCGCCACTGGGCGCGTAAAGAAAAAAACGTTGCTTGATCACGCTACTCAGTGGCCACGTTCTTCCTCATCCCCGCCTGACTACGGCCTGACACCAAAAAAACACTGATACCGATTAAAAGTCACGGTGCCGAAACCTGCACTGCAGATCCTCGCATGAGGGGACGCCATGCTGTCTCATACATTTCGAGACGGCATCATTTGAATGGCTTCGTATTCGTCCTATCCAATTTGTTACTTTACGACATAGATAGAACATCCGGCGGGAAACTATCCGACCATTCCAAGTTTGAAATACATATACGACGTTTTGATTCAAATCTTATTATTCAAATTTTACATGAGAGAGAGGGGGGAAAGATTTCGATCGCCCCCTCACAGTTATTAAATCTGAAACCCCTTCATCCAAACACCTGGCAGAAAAAACCCAGCGGCTCTGAGCGGGGACCTTTTTTCTCCTCACCAACGCGGAGTTTTAACAACGGCGGCATCGTCTTCTTTAGAGGTGTCATGATAGGTCATGCGGAGTCGAATAGTACCACTAGGGTGGGACTGTTCCTGACCATTTATGTCTAGTCGCATATCAGTGTACGTATTATAGACGTAAAGTCTCCGCAATTTCAAAAAGAAACCTAGAGAGAGAGAAAGAAAACGATGTTTTGACCGTTCTATTCAGCAGTGTTTAATTACCGCTTCAGAAAAATCAGGCTTATCAGCCTTCAGGCCCTCCAAAAAATTTCGTAAAGTACTTTAAGAGTGATCGGAGACAACCTTGACGACAATCGATCTAGTTTCCGTAAGCGATCAAGCAACCGATAACACTTTTGACGGAGCGAATGAACGCTTAGCCTAATAGCTTGCGGCCGTGCGGTACGAAACTCCTTTGCAAGTGGACAAAAACGGAAGGTACGCCGTTGTGGGCTTTTTGACACAATGACAGTTACTGTAAATGGGTAAAGTTTATCGAGCAGCTGCAAAGCCAAGCCTGAGGCTATAGGACCCACTTCAGTTCCTTATATAGGCCAGAGTCTCATATCCGAAGCTGAGGAAGCTAATGGAACTAGATTTTTCCACAACTTTATGTTCATGAGGAGCCATGTAAAATATTTTTCGCACAACCAATATTTGGAGATGATGGAGACGGTACCGGTGGCATAGGAGTCGGGGATCAGTATCGCCGTTCAAGTTGGGGAGAATTGGCAAGCCCTAAGCATCTCGGTCCTGAATTTTAATCGGCGGGCGGGATAATAATACTGCAAGTGGTTTGTTTCCGTTCGGTAGCGTGGTCGAGACTCGAGAAGACGTCGTTGTCACATGGATCACACGCTACTTGATGTCCTGTCCATCTCCTCTGAGAAAATCAAACACTGCTAGAATAGCTAGAATCCACGATTCTTCTCTGTAACTGAAAATCATCATGATTAGAGGAATGTGCCGTATTACTGGGCGCGGTGAGAGCCGGGTTGATTCTGCAAAGCATGCATCGAGTCTGGTGCCTCTGAATCAGGCTCATCAGTTCAACGGTCACTGCTGTTCCGTTGCCACATGGAATTCGCGATATCGGATCCGCGAACCATATAAGAATATGCGGTTGTTTCATGTTCTTTTTTTTTTTTTCCTTCCGGTACATATACATTATGATCCACGATCGTAACAGGACGGGTGTTTGGCCACGAATAATATTCGAATTGGTCCGTCTTTTTCTTTTTACATGTGAAATCTGAGCCATGTGGCAAGTAAGCGATCTGCGTTTTTCCATGTGTGTTTTTGAGGTGTCATTGCAAGGTGGTTACGCTATTGCTTATCTGTGACGGTTGGCATGTTGGGGGGCCCGTTTAACGGTACCTGATAGTGTGGTTGATGTTGCCATAAACTGGTTAAATGACACGGCCCCAGCTGCTCTGGCTGTCAATGTGGAGAACATTGTGATTTTTAAAAAAAAAACTTTAACGTTGCTTAAAGTTGCCCGAATTTTTTGATCTCTTCGATTTTCAAGTTCTTACATAAACACGTTGCAAGGAACAAAAGCACCCACATGCGACGCAACCGCCCCCCCCTTCCCCAACTTGAACCTTAAACAAGTATGAGTCTGCCCCATTTTTGGTAATTGATTGCGTGCCAGACGTCAGGTGTGTCGGGACGATCCCCAACGTATTTATGATGACGATGAGGGTGATTACCCTGAAAAGTATTTCAAAAAGATGACACAATACTAGTATTGGGTTTTACGGTAGACTCATTTGTGTCACAAGACTCTAAATTCCATGAGGCTGGATTTATTTAGCCTATAAGGAATGCAAGCTGCATTTGTCTTTCGCGAGGCAAAGCAGCGTCGTACTACCGTGGGGCAAGCGTCCCATTAAGGTTTAAGTTTGCAAGCATGATTACGACCTATGATGCACAACTGTGTAATTCGTACGACTTGAATTAAAGCCTTTGGCACGACAATTCACTTACCTGAGCAGGAATGACCGGGCCGATAGGTAGACGCTGGGGCGCTAAACTAGTTCGTTCAGGATGGCCATCGATCCCGCCTTCGACCAATGAAGTGCTAATTAAGTGGGCAGCCACTAGCCAGCAGCAATATCGCTCGGGGGGGGCATTTAGGGGTCCAAAAGATAAGCACGCCGGCAAAAGTGAATAAATGGTAGATACCACGATTGCAAACCACATGATCCACATTTGACAGATTTCCAAATGCGTAGCAAACTGCCCTTTGAGAAGTTTCTCCTTAGCGGGGTAAATGAACCAATATGAGTGATGTGGTTAAGCGCCAGTCATTATCCGCCCGACTGGTAGCAGCAGCGGCGGCTAATTGATCCTACTACTCACAGCCTTGATGATCCCGATCCCGGCCTATTAGACCTAAAATCATGAGGTCTCATCTCGCATGTGTGGGGTTGTCGGGCGTCAACGCCGATGTCGGCCTAGTGCCAGAAAAAAGTCGGTCAGCTTGTGACCTACTAAATTCGGCGATTCATTGCATGTGCATGAAATCGAAGGATCCAGACCAACAGCCGACAGATCCGGCGGGGTTGGAGTCCTTGACTAGAGCATCCTGACAACCAAACTCCAATAGCATATATTTAATAATAATACTAGTGTGGGCGGCACTGCTAGCAAGACCACATCGAGATTAGTGCCAAGTCAAGAAACGGCCGTGGAGGGCTGCCCAGATGGATGCCTGGTAGTTTCGGCTACGACACCAGAGAGTACGTCAGAACTGAACGAGCAAGAGACTGGATCCACAGATGATGACCTAAGGAGAAAGATAAGCCTCATGGTTAGTCTCCATCATCCACAACCGAATGAAGGCCAAAAGGTTTGACTGGTCATCTGGCAAAACCTTGATAGACGTACTTCATGCGATAGTGTATTCGTCGAGCAACAGGTGAGTGGCACCTTGGTAAAATAGATTGGACATTGATATTGAGACGCCAGCTGAAATGACCAGATATCCACCTGACGCATCCGCATGTTGCAGTGCATGCACCTCGAAAGCGACAGCTTGATTCAGTTGAACGTGGAGTCGAGATGTCTCGAGAACACGTGGACAATTGATTTTCTGATTCCGATTTGCGCCGCGAACCCATTCACGTCCTCCTTCAGCTTCGTTGTATAATGTGGTATATGTGTTATCGAGACTGGACCTCGTATGGTAACTCCGTCCGGGTTATCTGACCTTCCCCGAAGAGCATATGCTTATGTAGCATAATGGATGACCCATGAAGTCCACTGCCCGGGCAAGCAATCATTGGATTGAGTCCGAGTCACAAGTTTCTATCAGTCCGGCGAGTCGGAGGTACGCTTTCGAGTTTTCAATTGTGCATAGAATATGATCGCAGGGGGTCCTTTCGCCAAGATGGCTTTGGCCGTTGTTGGACCGTTGTAGACTCGCGGATGTAAATCCTATGCATGCGGTCCGAAACACACAAAGCATGAACTCGGCTGAAGATGTAAAGGAAGTGACAATCTGGGGCATGAGCGGACAATCGAGGCACTAGGACTAAAGAATGCAGAAGGAGATGCGTTGATTTGGCGGCTCCCGTTTGAGATTTCAACAGAATGGCTCAATGTGGACTCGGACTCGAACAACACGAACGCGCGGTCATGTGACGTCCTATGTACCTTCTCCGAGTCCGAGTCCGAGAAACAAAGCAGTGGTGGTGTATGAATAATTGTAAATGGAAAAGAGGTACATAGGATAGAAAAGAGGATACACAGGCGACAGACAGCTGGACTAAAATGTAAAGTATTCGCGAAGAGAACTATGTACCGGTTTGGCCAAGGGTTTGGCTATTCAGAAAACATACAGTCAATAAAGATACAGGAAAAACTTACATCACTAAGCAACATAGCCCTTAATTTTCTCTGGAAAGCCACATAAGAATCGTTCGATGTAATATCTGCATTCCAACATTGTGGTTCGGGAGATCTCAAAGAATTATCTTCGGCGACACCCTTTACAGGCTGACCACCCTTGCTGCCATTTCCCTTGAAGGAGTAACATGCCCTCCACTTTTTCCCAATCGCAGAAATAGCATACAATCGATCTGCGTGCTGATTGTTTGGCCCAATCTCACTGATATCATAGCCTTCCGTCGGAGGGAACCAATAGTTTAAAATCTTGTCATAAAGGGGTAATACTTCGTTTCAATGGTCTCGTTGTCGTTGTCCAACTCGGCGGCCTTGGTTAAAATGTACTACGGGTAGCCGGCGCAGCCACAAAGACGAAGGACTAAACAAAGTATCAACGTTAATCGTAGGGGGCATGGCTTCGTGCAATAGCGCACGCAGCTGAAGAGTCGCCTCCTTAGTATACCGATGTTATAATCTGAGAGAGTACGACCATTTCTAATTGACTACCAGCGTTCGCACGATCCGATTCGGGTCCGGGCCACCAGCTAGCTTGACCCGGTCCCCAAGGTCCAGTCCAGGGCCGACCCTTCGTCGTTGATGAGAAAATATGAGGAGGGCGTAATCCCCCCTCGTCTGGCCCTCTTCGGTCTACCCTCTCCTCGCCGTTGACAGACAGAAAACAAGACAAGGAGGGGTTTGGCCCTCCTCGCCGTTGAAAATAAACAAAAAAGGGTCGAGGGGGGGTGTGGCCCTCGTCGCCGTTGAAACGAATGAAAACAGAATGGCGAGGAGGGCCATACCCCTCCTCGCTGATCGATCAACTTGAATTGTTCCGAGATCTAAATTCTTATTTGTTGTACCTCGGCTGCCTGTAATTCAGAAGTATAATAAACATAATACTCAATTGTCTCTCCACAAAGTCGAAGATGCGCATCGGTGAACAAGGGTCCGAGCGTAATTGATTTACAAAGCTTTTCCGGTGATCTCAGACCTGCTAGGCAACCCTTTGTTTCCCCCGATCAGAATATTAATGGCCGAAATGTACTAACAATGTCCGCTTTTGTTCTTTCAAGACAATTTCAATGATTTATTGTTCTCCTTCAATTTGCCTTCAATGGTATTCTGCTTGTCCGACTTGATGGTGAGTTTGATCCGCTTTGTGGGGTTGAAGGACTGATATGGGTGTTCCCTTTATTAGGCCGGCCACTATTAGGTCCTGCCCGGATAGGCGCGTTTATTCAATTATTAAATCTCAAGCGCTTCCAGTGCATGGTCCTGCATCATTACCAGCGATGCAAGACATTGCCCCGGCCGGTGCTTAACTAAAGTGTTTTGATTAGCGCCCACTGATGGGGCTTTTGTAATTAGACAATTCACACTGGCACAACTTAAATATCAGGAGAAGGGGGGGACTGACTCTAATTAGTAGTATCCGGGCCAGTGGTGTGAAGTAGATGCTCTGCTTGCTACTGTAACACCATCTGATGCGATGGGAGCACTAACCCCTTAGCCCTAAGTGAAGCAGGGCCAGGGGTGTTTGGCTCCGAGGTATGCACCCGGAGCAACCGCAGGTAGTAGGAAGCATGTAAGCATGTATTATGAGTGATCGAGTTTACTTAGATCACCGGGCTGGGTTACACCGAGAGTGGGGTCCGCCTACCTTTATTACTCTAAGCTACGACTGATGCCATCTCGGGCTTGGACCTCCGTCAGGTCAGTCATTAGAAGGACGCAGACGCATTAGTCATTGTTTTCGATATACAGTACGGTCCATATATATAATACCTCACTTTCGACGTCAAGGAAGCATGAAGGTCTGAAGTCTATTGGTTAATTCGCCAGTGATACACATCGGTTGAGGCTTAGCATGTTCACGGCGGCTGTAAGTTGCATTACCATCTAACCCATTTCACAAGAAAGTTTCGGCGTTTCGTTACCCTACATTAAATTGCGTTCGGTAAGTATCGAGCCAATGATCTATTCGTTTGCAAATCAGGCATGTAGTTAAACGCAAACTCTTCTTAATGATATCTTCTCCGTTGATTCGAAACTTACTCGTATGAATCGTCTTTTTGATTCAACCCGAATGGCCATTAAACGAACACAAAAATGAAATTTTATTGACCAATTTCCGTTTACGACGGTGACGCCTAATGGATGTTCTTACCACGAACTGGAAATATATTGTGACAGGATGAAATATCTGTTGCCTTGAAGGGGTTTGTCTGGATCAGGACAAGCGTAGTGGAGGTCACTGTATTGAAGAGAAAACGGGAAGCCTGTCGTCGATCAAAAGTAATACGAATGAGGCCTTGCAAGTTAAATCAGGCAATAAGAAGCGTAGCGAGCTGAGGCCTGTATATAACCGAAGCTAACCCTTAGGCCTAACGGCCAAACGTGCGTTATCTCTTATCGGCTTGGATGCTTCTCGGTGTCGAGGATTCTCAGCCTTGTGACTTGGACTCGATTCCAGTCAAACATTTTGACATCTTCAGCGAGTCAAATGCTTTATCTAATGATCAGATGACAACTCCAGAGAAGGCAAAAAGCTGAATTGCAATTGAAGGAAGGTTAAACGGATACCCAGTCCGTGGAAACTTGGCATCCACTTAAGCATCGACAAACACGGCCCCCCAATCGCAGAAGTCCCTGCGTAAAGGGTCACTTCCGCTGCCGGCAGACTGCGTTTAGTAAGGCAATGCGCTTACAACCACTGGGAATTCGAAATTGTGAAAAACGTGCTGTCGAGGTAGGTAGTGTGCCATTTAGCGGCCGACTTTACTGGAAGTGCCCAACTGTTGCTAACTCGGCTTCCTCGGACTTCTTGTAAGGAGAGGGTGCCCGCGGTGTACGATATCCAAATTGAAGAAGAAAAATCTTCTTTGGTTCTGAACTGCCGGGGTTGATGTGGTCAATGGTAATCCAGGATTGCACTATTAATAGCACTGGTGATGGCGCTTAGCTTTCCCATTTTGACTGAAGAGATTGAAGAGTACTAGGGATCCTGCAATATTTAATCTCAAAGAACATATAAACAATCATGGACTTACAGTCAATATCACAAGGCGAGACTACCATAATTATATTGATTCATCCAAGGGTGTTTTACAACCAAAGTTTCGGCTGGATGAAAACATTCCTGTCCTTGGGGTGAGGTCGGCCCTCCCTTCCAGCTTCGTTCCGAATCGTTCGCAGACAAGCAAGAAATGATGGTAACGTTTTGTCGGTCAGTTACAGAGTCATCAACGTTTGGCGTCTTTCGCGCGATCCCGTGATGACTCTCCGTTGCCCCGCCTCGAGTTTTACATCTTTAACCACAGCATTGTTGACCTCCGACGATACAGATAGAAATGTCGATTCCCTCTGACGTTAAGGAATTTCTCGATGGTTATCCTGGACAGAAAGACGACCTGGCACTCACAGCCAACCTAGAATTTTACTCCAACACCCGTCGGTGCCAGCCAGACAATTGCACCATAGAGGAGATCCACAGGGAGTAATCACCTTTCCTCGTCTCTATAAAATCGATGTTGATAGTTTCGCCTTAGCTGGTTCGAACATTATTCTGGCCTGGAATATAAACATGGGTATATACAATGGTTGTGCGTCTTGTATTTCTTCTTGCAGAATGCTTTGGTAAATCCTGCGATGCTTAGGTTTCCGATACGAGAATTAGGGGTGAACTACGCATCTCAACCCCTGCAGGAACACGAAATAGAAGCGATGAAAGCAGATCCTGCGATAATAGAAAGGATCGTCGAATCTTATCGGCTTATGCTTAATTTCTACGGAATGCGGCTAGTCTCTCCGGAAACAGGGCTTGTTGCTCGCTGCCTGCCACCACGAAATTATCGAACGCGTTACAACAACCTCGTTCGTAAGTTCCTTCTCTTCCTGCCAAGTTGGGGTGCTAACGGTGTTTATCACTTCCCAAGGTGCATCTCATAATTACCTTCGCATTTCTCGAATTTTAAAAAGTCTATCGGAGTTTGGCATGGAAAGACTGACTGCCCCGTTTCTCCTCCATGTCCTAAATGAGCAGTCGGAATACGAAGAGCTTGACACTCGCAGCATTCATGGCAGTATGGATAGGTGGTGGGCCAATTGTATGCGAAATGGGGAAGAAAGGAAATGGGTTGGTAATCTTATCCAGAAAGTTCGGAATACCAAAGAGGGGTATGTCTTCAGTCGGCAGGACTACGAGAAGGTTATTTTACATCGAGCCGAGACGGGGAAACTGGATTTTCCTCCAAACAGCATTAAAGAAGATTAGAAACCTTTGTACCCAGATTAGAATATCGAGAAACAAGAAAACAGCATTTGACAGACATATTTCATTGTTCGTAACTTGAGGATGGATCTTTGCATGAAAGAAATGTTCCTGGTTGACTGGATAACTGTGAAGACAGTTTTGAC
>Ga0307517_10014874_pt1 | contig 10400 bp, 16 predicted proteins | sample 23_EM_MG_FD_194515 | JGI IMG/M metagenome (GOLD analysis project Ga0307517, IMG submission 194515) | Populus trichocarpa ectomycorrhiza microbial communities from riparian zone in the Pacific Northwest, United States - 23_EM | ecosystem: Host-associated > Plants > Roots > Unclassified | place...
TCAAGATGCATTGGCTCCCGGCCGAGAATGTCGCTACGACACCAAGATCGGCGGCGATCCCTGCCAAGAAGGGCAGGAAGAAAGTCCAATAACTGATTGGCAAGATCAAAGGCTATACCACCCCTATAGCAAACATTGAGTTATACCTCAGTCCCCTGGAAACTCTGCGCGCGTTGGTCGCAAATTCAGATCTCCATTGGGAGTTCAGATTGAGCCACAAGTGACGGAGTTGTGGGTGGATTTGCGCAACTACTATGAATTGAAATGTAATGTAATATATTCTCATAGACCAACCACACTTCTCTCTTTTATTTTCTACAGACCAAGCGTCGAAGTCCCCAATGAATTCTTAAGTTCAAGCCCCTTTCAGCAGTATTGTCAGGCAGATTTTTTACACCCGGTATCTGTTGGTGTTCTGTGTCTTTTGTGATCCGACGTCCTGTTCCGGGGTCCTTTGACTCATCGCGCTTCATGCTTTTGTTTTGGTTGTCAGCGGATCCTCACTTGCCCGCGCACTCACTCGGACCTGGTCCACGTTTTTCCTCAGGACAGTCCAGCCATTAGTCTGCATGTTTGAAGACGCAAACAATGTCCTCATCTCGGGTGGTAGTTTCACACAATTCGATCACAAGTTCGTCCAGCCCGAGGCTAGGAGAATTGACACGTACGTTCCCCCTCATATTTTGCTTCGCTACGATCTCAATAGGTTTCCCAAGCGATTCATTACTTATGGCGAGACATCTCTCCTGGTGCTGTTCATGATTCCCCGGAGCGACCGAATTTATTGGAAATAGCACCTTCAGGAGCTCGAGAGCAAGTTATCCAGGAAATCATGACGTGGATAAGGCATCCAGGGAGATGAAAAAATGTCGTGAGGATACGTGAAGCGGAAGAAGGATCGGGCAAGACGGTGATCTCGCAAGAGATTGCTGAGCGCTGCGCGGAGCACGGTCTGCTCGCTGCCGGTTTCTTTTTCTCGCGTCGCTCGAGCGATCGGAACCATACTCGGGTTAGGCGATTTTGCACCAGGCCTATCAACTTGCGTTAAATATCCCGGAAGGTGATCGAGGCAGACACTTGAGAATAGCCATTGCAAGTTTACATTTCGTATGGCAATCAGAAAGAGAAAGAGTTGAAGGGAAACCATGGTGCCAAATGCAGAAATTTACATTTATATTTGGTCAAAGAGCCAACGAACACCTGTATTAGCAATTGGGATCAATTTTAGCGTCAAATTCCAGAGATTCAGTTCACAGCTGACCTTCCAAACATCCAACGAACTTATTCGGAGAAAGAGAATATGCAAAGACGGATACACGCCCTTTACCCTCTCTAATCACATCTTCCAACCCAAATTCTGAAATTGACTCTGGATCGTTGGCATATCCTGACGCATTTTCTGTGGGAACAAAGATCACAATCGGTTGCGAGATCGCAGGGTCAGAAAGGAGGCCATCCAGCTCTTCTCTGGAATCGTGGAGAACCATGGCATGGCTGTTGTCTAGAAAACACGCAATCCCGTCATATTGGTACAAGGTCGCTCGCATAATCTGGCGGCCTAAAAAACATGTGATTCAGAGGGTTGGAATGAGCGAATTACAAAAGTTGGAAAATGAACCTCCACGGTTTCCAGTGGCAATGAGCGCCTTTAAAAACACTTGGTCGAATTTAAAATGTAAGGCTATCATCGAATCGATTTAGTGCAATAACATCTTTAAAACAAATGACTGTCGATGGGTAGATAGACGTCAGAGGCAGGAGCACAAAGCGATTCTGATTGCGAACGAACAGCTATTTCGACGCCGCTAACTCCGTAAAAAGCAATTTTTGCTTCCACCAGTCCTACCAGGTAGTGACTGCATAAGCTGATAGACAAAGAAAGATGGTTGTTGTACTCACCATACTTTATCAAGAGGCTTCTAAGCATAATGTTCGCAGCTCAATGCAACGGCAGTCAGACGTGAAAAGCCAAAGTCTCAGAAGTGTTCCGAGTGACGTCAACAAACAACCGTGATTCGGACTGACCCGACGCCAGTACTGATGAATTCGTGGAGGGAGGCGAGTTTCCCCTCGAGGTTGAGCAGGTTTCGGTAATTGCTTTGGGCTTCGACGATGAGGTGCTGTGTTTCTTTGGATAGGACATTCATCGCGTTTTCTGTGACGACCTCAGGCGTTTAGACCCCGAGTCTATGAGGTCGGAGAGTGCCCTGGCCAAAGGAGAAGGAGCATTATTCCTTGCACTTTCGATGGCATGCAAAGCGTGATCGTTCGTGGCCATATAGTGAGTATCACTTTTTTTTATAAAAAAAAATTGGTATAAACGCACTTGTCGACAGCTTCGCCAAATTTCGAGATCAGCTTCTGCAACCCCTGGCCGGTTTTCTTCGCGTCGAAAACGAAGTCCTCCAGGGATCGAGCCAACGTATCCTTCATTTTCAGGTAGCTAATCCGGACAAGAGCCACTAGGTCTTTGGTCGCCATTTCCGCATTCTTGATATCGAGAGACAATATTAATGCTGAACCTCCGACTGAACCATCCAATAACTGCTCGAAGATCTTGTTTTGGGCATCTATCAAAGCTAGATAGTCTGCCACATGACGCGTTGGCCACCGGTGGGAGGAGCGTTCAAGGGCTGGCACATGCCACTCCACGAGATACCAGGAGGGACGCAGAGCGGGAGGGCAGAACGGAGTTGCATGGAGATGTACGAGAATGTAGTTGCTAGAAGCCACAAGCCGACCAAAACAGCCAAAGGCCATGTTAGCCAACGGAAAGCTCTGCTGAAGACATCTAGCGAGTAGCGAGCAGTGAACAAGGTGCCTTTCACTGCTCCTTTGATCACGTCTTCCGTGGCAATGCGCAGGGCTGGGGCTGTCCTTCTGCACATCGTCGAAAAACTCCTCGTTCTCCCAGTCACCATCGTCGCCTTCGAACTGCCCGGGGACGGAGCCCGACCAGGATTCTCCCAACTCTCCCCCGGATGGCTATTTGCTATGAGTGTAGTAGTGCTTGTCGGCGGCCCTTCAAGTTGGGCCATCCTGGGTGTTCGCGATAAGGTTTCGCGGTATCATGGTTGGTCATGTAGAAACGTGTGTAATGCCTGTTTCCCGGAGAGCTGGCTGCCTGGATATCAGTTTTGAGATGAACCTTATTTAAATATAAAAGGCAGATGCTATAAATAATTCCCACCGTTCCGCGCCTCTGGCTTGAACACCATTGGAAGGACGTATACTCTGGAAGTCCTATTGGTTCTGGCTTCGTATCTAAACCTCGCCATACAAGTCATGTACATATTTAGGATGGTAGTGCAACGGGCCGCTAACGCAAGTCATGACCGGTCATGGCAAGTATTACTGGTCACGACCCGCATCAAAAGCCGGCAGCAAATCCTGTGTGCGGGTCCGGTCCACGCCAAGGCTTTTCTCCTCACGTCCCTGTCATTCGTATGTTTTGCTCACCTTTTCGCCTCACCTGTTTAGCAATGAACGCGTTTTGCGTGTGAAGTGAGTTTGAGGCTGGTCTGAGGTACGTACCCATGCTGTGTCTTTTGTGACTCTAAACGTCGTTTCCTGAACAGGTACCTGGTTATACGGTTTTTGTACCTGCCCTTGAATAATAGCATAGCGTACACTGCCTTCACTCTCGTGCTCAGTGCTCAATACCCACGTCACACTGCATCCAAATCTATTCTATGCGGAGACCCTTTTCGCGCAGGGATGCAGAAGTTGACGCATCATAAATAGGGCCGCTTCACGCAAGGGTAAGTATAACCAACCGGACCACTGAACCCCCGTTTTCCTCGATCTCCTCGCCCGCCAGTATGGTTTCTTTTAGACTATTCAGCCGCCGAAAGGCAGGTGACACCACTACACAACAAACCCCCAAAGTCGAGCTGCAGGACGGTGCTGCAGGACCAGCAGCGGAAGGTAGCGACAAGATGTTCGTGATTTTCCACCCCTCTCATAGCAGTCGAGAGTTGACATCAATTATTCATCTTTTCAGCGATGTCCTCTTCTTGCAAGACACAACAGGCAGCCAAGGACCTTATATCGACTCGGCTACAAAGGCTATTCGAAGTATCTGCCAAAAGATCGCGGATACCGCTAATATCACGCCGGAGAATATTAGATTTGGGCTCATCGCATTCCGAGATCACCCTCCACAAGATAAATCATATGTAACGAAAAACTTCGGGTTTACCTCAAAGATTTCTACAATGGAGAAGAACCTCAAATCGCTTAAGGCCTCTGGTGGGGGCGATGGACCCGAAGCCCAGACTGCTGCTCTAGCGGAGGCTTTGAACATGAAATGGGAGGAGAATGCAGCCAAGATGGTTGTTCTCATTACCGATTCCCCTCCTCACGGAATTGGCGAAGATGGTGATGGGTTTGATTCATCGCCGGACCGTGAGTTGCAATGTTATATCTTGGGTTGAGCTGCACTCATTTTCTGTCGCAGAGAACGACCCCCTCGAGATTGCTCGACAAATGGCTGAACATGGAATTACTCTGGTAAGCATTTCCCTCTTTCATAGAGGCGCACTTAGGGCTTACAAACTTCCCCAGTTCGTTGTTGCTTGCGAACCCGAATTGAGCGCGTACAACGTGAGTATAGTACGAATCACAAATCTCTGAGCTGCGCTCATCCCTCCTAAGAATGCCGTTGATTTCTACACCGCTCTGACGGAGATCACGAGGTTCGTCCCGCTATCATTCATTCGTATTCATGTGGTATTCAGGCATACTATTTCAGCGGAAAGATGTTCCCCCTTACTCTTGCCGACCGACTTGGGGACTACATTGCAGGCACAGCAATTGAAACCATCGAGACTGAGAAGCTCATTTCGGAGTACTCGAAGGACGTCGTTGAGAACGTATATGGCCAATCTAGACCGATAGAAGAGGTGATGAACGACGTCCACGCGAAATTACAAGGGAGAAATCACCAGATGAGCTCGATGACTGTCAAGAATCCTTACCGGCAATCGAGCACGGCGGAGGACAATGTGATTAGTTGGAAAACGTCAAACAAGGTCACTGACGGACGGTACGCGGTTTCGTCGGTCAGTATTTCAGTACTTCTCCATTGTGGAAAAACCATCTAACAGTTGCATTTATTTTTCGCGTAGATTTATGGACCGCGAATGCAGGCAGAGTATGCAACTGGGAGCAAAGCTCCAGAACTCACTTTTGGCAAATCGAACGTCGGTTACGCTCAGGTCCGTTCCACTCTCACTTTTGATCTCCGAGTCAGAATCACTTATTTTGTTTCGAACAGGCCAAACGTGTTGTCATGCAAAGCGTTATGAGAAGTTCGAAAGTAACCTCAAGCGGTATGACAAAAAGATAGAAGCATCGCACTTCGCCCCTTTGCGTCCTATCCCTTTGCATAATAATATATACCCTCGACAGCGAGGCTAGCTACACCTCAGCAGCAAGTCCCTCGTCTGTCATTGCCCTTCAAGTTTGCCAAACATTATGTATTCGATAAATGGAGATACGCCCGGGTATAAGTACAAATATAAACCATGTCGTATTATATCAACTGTTATTCTTCAGGAACACTCATGAGTCGATATGTGCCCTCCCTAGCAATCTTCAGCTTAAAAACCTCGACAGCATGTCTACCCTCCCCACGGCCTGCATCGCGGATAATCTCTTTATCAGCTTTCGTCATAGGGGCACGCAGCTGAAGTAGGTTTTTGGAGTCAGATCGAATATGAGTGTTGATGTACCTTTAAAGAAAGACATTAGAACATGTTACGAGTAAAGGTAGGGACTATACCAACTCCAGGCACGACATAGCACTCAACGGTACCTCGCGATTGCCAAATGCAGAATGAAACTGGAACGGATCCCCATCCCGTGCGGCATCTAAGGCTGACTGTGTAATGTGGATTGGTGCTGTGGCAGAAAGATTACTGTCGTTGGCATATTCGACGAGGCCGACTGCATCGGACGAACAACCCGAAGCATTGATTGACTCCCTGAAACGACGCCACAGTTGCATCTTGCTCGAAGAAAGAGGCTTCGCGACTAGGTCGCATGTGATGAGAGCGTTAAGTTGAAGCATGCCTTCAAGTTTGCTTTCAAGTTCGGCACCTGCAAAAAGCTGATAGCATGCAGAAATGTCGGAAGGCTCGATGCCAACATCGATGTGCGCCATGAACGGTTTATCTGGGTCCAAGTTGCGAAGAAGATCGAAGTGGCATATGAGGCTTACTTCAAGGCACCCAACGAGCAACCTATTCGATTGAAATTTCCGCATAAGTCTTGAGATGCCAGGACCTTCAACATCCTTGCAATTCTTCTTGTGCTTTTGCCTATAACACCGTGGGTGAGCATGATGTATGATCAACCCTAGAGCATGGATTAAATGGATACATACCAATGCTCCTTCTGGCACTGCTCAGTACGTCAGGTATATGATCTCAAGGCTCATTCAAGAGAGATTGACCTCCGGTGAACTTACCTCTTTCGAACAGTACAACGCCATCTTGCACTGCCAAACAGATTATCAAATCACATTGCGAGACAGTGCGAAGATGCGTACTCGACTACACTTTTGCATTCGGGCAGCGGCTGATCCATCTTTCATGCAGTTCGAGCAGGAGTGTATCACTACTGCGTTTTTTGCAGGAGGTGTCGCAACAGTTTGGAATAGTGCATCGTGGGCTGCCTGATCTGGATTTTTGATACAGATAACAGTGGGTATGGTGGATCCGTTTGCCCCTGACATTTTTTGTCGAATGAGATGAGCTTAATGCCGTGTAGCAGTTTAAGGACGGGAGAAGTTTGCTGGTGACTGGTCACCAGTGAGAGTCGAGGGTATGACGTAGGCACTGTGGTCACGGTACATACATGCAAGATCGACCAATCTTGTTGAGCGCATATAAAGTTTTTCAAAGGACTTGAGTAACACACTTATACTAACCTGGACATGTCGCCTAGGCTGCCACCCAATTTGTCCGGTTGTGGCTCTCCAAGAATGGAACTTCAGCGATGAAAGATAAATGAGAAGGTCAAGTATCTGTATATTATCTGCAATTAGTACCCCTACTCGGCGATGTACCTAGACCCAACTGAGGATAATCTCGAAATTGAATGACACGGAATTGCTCGTGGAGAGTCGCGGAAATTGCGTTTCAGGCAATTTGCGCAATGCCATTTCCAGCCTGTTATCGCTCCTTCCGAAACTAGAAATCTCTATAGCCAGTGAAACCCGCGCGCTTCAGCGCAAACCACCCCGGAGTCGTGAGTACTTCGTCAAGCCTACTCTCCTTGGCGGCAATCTTCATCCATCTGAACCAAGATTCCGATGGTGACACTTTCGACGATATTTTTAGTGCGCATGTCCTCGAGTTCGGAAGGAATACCGAACAGGGGATCCACATCGACGTTGTCAACCTCGATATCCACGACAATGTGCTTCAGAGTATGCACCGATGGCCGCAGCATGTCGACGAGGCTGGGTCTGACATACCGGGGTTCCCAGACTGGAGTAGAACGAGCAATTAGGAATATTCGATGATCATGAAGAAGGTATCACTCGCAAGATACGTATACATCGGTAAGGTTTTGACAACGCCTGAACAACTCCTGTGAAGCGGCGCCTTCATTAGGGCTTTCGAGAACCACAGTTATCTTAGACAGAGACCTGAAATCGATGAGCGGTTGTCCATCGGGACGTCGAGCTGTACAAAGCTCTATGATAGCATCGGAGGTTCCAACGTCCACTACGAGTTCATTCAGCCGGATCGGATGCTCAGGCAAAGCTGCAGGAAACGAAGTTTCAGCTACTCCGGTCGTATTAAGGCCGATATGCAAGTACTTGAGGTTGGTGCAGGGCACAAGATCCAATAAGACGAAGTTGTTGATCTGAGCCACCTTGAAGTGAGTGAGGGTAGGAAGGTGTAAAAGGTGAAGCAATGCTGGGCGAATTGGGTTGTTGCTCCAGTCAAATTTTGGCCAATTGTAACTTGACCACCGGACTGTAACTTGTGTAAGGACTTCCAGCCTGGAAATTCGTTTCAGTGACTCTTGAGTCATTGGGCTAGCCAAGTCCGCAGCTCGAATGGTATAATACAATTTGCGAATGCAATTTACGATTTCAGGTCTTTCGCGAAGAAGGCTTTCAAAGGCATGAGTGGTAAGACGAGGTACCGCGCAGTGGTCACTAAGTACGATGCTTCCAAAGATATGTTTCCTGCATTTATGAAGAAATGCCTGGCAGACAAGAGAACACGCTTTCAGTGCTGAATGGCTGTCGTTATCTTCGGCGAGGAGATCGAGTATTCTCTCTTCAATCTCGAGGGGAAGTATGCAAGTAGAAGGCATGAGAATTACGGCGTGCGTTGGGGAAGATGACTAGGGAGCCGACTCGGATGCCAAGCAGATGCGGACAGGGTGAGAGTGCAACAGAAAGATCTGTCTACTTTTGTTTCTCTAGACAGATTAATAATAGCGATATCGTTAACACCGCCCACCGTGGCGTGGCATATGTCCGGCCCAGATTTGTGGTGTGGTCGAGTGTGGAACTATACCCGTCACCTCTACGATCCGAATTGGTAACATCGGACATTGAAAATATGATTATATAATGCCATCAATTACATACATCCAATTATGTAAGTAGTGCAAGATGTCCCCACATTTCTTCTCCCCGAACATTGACCATAATCTGATTCCTTTTGTTGTAGACAACACGAGCAAATTTCACTCAACTAACCGACTTCGCGGCAAAGCCCACTACCCGTTGTGGCCTTGTTGACTCCTGTTAGAGAGTCAGTTGCTCAAGCCTCAGACTTGGCGCTAAAACACAGAAAGGGGTTTCTGATTGTATTTAAGTTGTCACTCTGCAGTAGAAATGCAAGACCCCGACTTATTATGTCGCATCTACCCCACAAAAGATTCGAGTTAGCGAGCTCCGAGTCACGGCTGCGATACCAAATATTCTACCGCCGCTCACTTCCTCCCACTCGTGAATTAAGACAGTAATGGATAGGTAAATGAGGATAGCCAGGTCTCGACCGACATGGCCTCACCCAGAGAAAATACGTACAAAGGCATCATCACAGGTAACCCAGATCGATGATCGGTGAAAAGTATGTCCCTAAGACCCCCTACCTAAAAGGTACTACCTTTTGTTGTAGACAACACAAGCAAATTTCACTCAACTAACCTCAGGTTAAGTAGTTCAGATCTAGAGCCAAGGTTTTCCAAGTTATAAAATTTATAGAGGACCTATTGAGAATTTTGAGATTCAAAAGAACCAGAAGGAAAAAAAAGCTGGTACCTCAGATTTCCCGCAGATTAAACTAACAAACCTTGATCTTGAGAATAGTGACTAGGCCTCAAGGCCAGGGTGTAAAAGTATTAATACTCAAGTAAAGAAGGCGCGAAATACACACAAGTTTGAATAAAGCTAACGACAGCAGCACCATTGCCTCAACCCCACGAGTTGATGGTAGTCTATGAATTCGCACCAGAAAAATTACAATAGCATTCTCTACGATTTTACAACCCACAGAATCATGCCTATTGTAATCATAGCCCGAGAAGATCCATATTATCGTTGGTTTTGTAAGTTATTACTTTTGGGTTTTCTCAAGAATGGACAAGGCTTGAGAATGGCGTATCCGGGCGACAGTGCCGTCGTCTATTTTTGAACGAGTCACGTATTTTCTCCTCAGTTAAGAATTTATACAGACAGGAGAAGTACCATTCGAATAGAGCCTAAGATGACCTTCCCTACAGCGCGCCCGTCCACGAGCCTGAGGCCTTCTACGTGCTCTTGCCCTGTTTTTTTCAGTCTCCTCTTCTTCTTCGTCGGTACTCCACCTTGATATTATTAACTTTAATCCGCCTTGGATTATCAACGGTCAACCTCTATGTCAAGGGCAAGAATTGGGGCTAGACCGCATCCTTCTGTACATGACATGCAAAATGGATGGGTGTGGGTTCACATAATCAATCAGAGAAATGTGCGAACGCAAGTGGAGCGGGGAAGGCGCGCTTTAGAGTGACAGGATGATGTCATTAATAAGATTAGAAACCCGATGTCCGGACGTCATCGACTCCGGATCCTTATCTTAGAATTTATATAAGACCCATACTTTCACACCAAACCAACAGCCTTCTGACTTTATCGCACCACTACCATGTCCAAAATCATCAACAATATTAAAGAGAAACTCTCCAGACGCAAGTCCTCAGAACCCACTCTTAAGCAAACTCCTGCTGGCAGCACTGGAGCTGATACGTCTCTCGCCCATGGCAATGACCACGGAAAGGCCAAGGATGCGTCATCGAACGAACCTTCGTTCTCTATCCAACCCCACCCAGCCGTACGTGCAATTTCCCACTCTTTGACCCGAGTGACGACTAATTGATGTTTAACG
>Ga0307517_10014875_pt1 | contig 10400 bp, 7 predicted proteins | sample 23_EM_MG_FD_194515 | JGI IMG/M metagenome (GOLD analysis project Ga0307517, IMG submission 194515) | Populus trichocarpa ectomycorrhiza microbial communities from riparian zone in the Pacific Northwest, United States - 23_EM | ecosystem: Host-associated > Plants > Roots > Unclassified | place...
ATCCAAGCTGACATCGATAGTCGTTGGGGGATAGGCTAAAAGTTAGGCATCGGAAAAGAGTGACGACTATGTATGATGCGCTATCATTCACGATAAACATAGCGATCTAGAAGATATTTATCGGTCGTGAAGTCGAGCTTTCCTGCCGCCCACGAAAAAATCAGCTTTTCGCCTATAGCTAGATTCCTCCATCCGATAGAAGGTGGGGGTAACCACCTATTCGGGAGCCAACAAATGATAGGCGGAAATATGCTCTCTGCATTCGGGTACGTTTCCAAGGTTTTAATCGCCATCTTCACAACATAGGGACAGGTAATATGGACCTCGGGAATAGAGCGAATTGACGGGAAAAGTAGGTATTCTGTGAGGATGCTGTTCGTCAATGTGCCTCCGATGGCTAGCAATCGCAGACGGCACTTGGAGCGTTCGAGAAAGTTGTGTAGAATGGTCAGGTTGTGGCCTGCAGCGTGCTCGGATTGGGTCGTGATCTTCAGATACTCAAGCGAAGGAAGAGTAAAGTAGTCGAGCATGTCTATCGCATCGTAATACCGGGTAAGGGCAAGAAATGTGAGGCGAGGTAATGTCGTGATAGGGAATGTCGGTTTCTTTTGTAGCGGGTAATAGTGGCAAGTGTCATCATAAAGCCTGACTTTCGTGGCTGAAACGCATTGAGTTAGGTGCATGATACATTCGTCGAACAGAGATGGGATGAAAAGGGTGATGTCGTCAAGTACGGCCAACGCGCGAAGTTGACGGAAGGCATGATCTCGGCTGTCATGGCCATTTGTGACCCAAGTGCAGCGGCGTAAGGATTTTAACAGTGGAATTTGGGCGAGGATCCTTTGGCTGATCATCGCTGGGACGCCCTTGGGAAGGAGATGGATTTCCAATTCTTCAAGCTGGCTGAGGTCTTGCGTTCGTTCTTCGAGAAACACAGTAAATTCTTGAGCTAAGCTCGAATCCAACTCGATAGACATTGAGCGCCAGCGCTTGACCTCTGTGGTGAGGAACCGGAAGATATTGTTGGCATAAAACGGAGGGAAATTGGGTTGGAATCTGAGTTGAAGGTTTAAAGGGGCAGTGGGACGTGAACGATCTAACCAGTACTTCATGACGGGAACTATCGCAACTTTGCGGCCGAATTGCGCGGAACTGCACGATGTCCATAGAGACGGGGTCGATTGCGCAACTTCTCTCCAGTACCTGCAAACTTGGAGGTAGACCATTGGCACATATCCATCGATTACGCGGTTGGGGAAGAAAGAATTCTCCGGTGAGAATCCAGCTTGTTTCCACACCATACCTGCCTCAAAGATTTGGGCCAATACCTCAGGTGGAAGCTCGTTTACGGGTGTTTCCCCTGCGATCTGACCCAAACCATAAGATGTGTATGCCCTACATGATAGTTGGACGTACTTTACTGGTATCAACCCTTCCTGCCATACGAACGTTGTCCTTGGAAGAAGAATTTTGATCTAGTCTCAGCGAGAATTCTGGCGCGAAGGAATTTTGTTCGAGTCTTGGTGGGTCGTGAAGCTTTGAAGCTTCGGCCTTGTTTATACCCTGAGGCTTAATTGTTTTTGCACCTTATTGTGCATGGCGGATTGTAAATGTGGCGATTATTATGATCGCCGTTGACCATACCCTTTATCATGCAAATGCCATTGACAATAAAAGAACGCCGGCCCGGGTGTTCCGAGGAAAACGCTGGGCTCTTAAGTTACCCAAGTTACCCTTAGGTCTCTTGTACACCTGGACGGTAGATCTCCATATTGTAACAATTGCAACAATACGCAACTTAACACATTTTTTTACATGCCAAACTGTCACTAATTTACGTCAAACCCAGATAAGTCGTACGGAGAATAACTGTGTATAGGGGATATCAGAGGGGAGCGTAGATTTGGATATCGTTGGAAAAATGGTGCCATATCGTCGAGAACCTGGCTATGGTCGGATACTAACCCTCCAAAGGATATTTTCACAGATTGGATCGCATTTGACTCTAACCATTTCCAGAGAGAGGCGGTAGGCACGAAAGTGCGTATTTCGAGTTCTTGGATCTCGGAAGAGACCCAGCTTGTCAATGGGGCTCCCCCTTCTTCCATAAGGAAAGCGGCTTTGGTAAGTGATTGGCCATTAATCAAAATCTCCGAGAAATTGGAGAATTTTACACCCTCGGAGACAGTAATGTGAGTCCAGCGTGGCAAGGATGCATATGTATAGGGAGATTTGTCCAGATCCAGGTAAGAAATATTGACTCGCCTGATGACGTTGCCTCTGTATGAAAGCCTTTCCAAAAGTAACTTGCAACCTTGAGGGTCCGATTTAACAATCAACTCTTCGAGTTGTTGGGACATCGTGAAGGACAAGACGCTCGTCCACATTTGGAAGGTGTCCGAAGGACCTTCCCATTGAAATCGTTGCAGTTTGCGGCATTCCATCAGGATCGCAGTAACCGGACAACGGCGCCTTTCCCGAGTATCTTCGTTACTGAGAGAAAGGCTCCTCAACTGGCTCCAGGGAATGTTGAGGTGTTGGTTTAGAAGTGGCGAGTCTTGCTCTTCAGGAGGTACATGAGATTTCAGGTCCAGGTTTTCCAAGGCGGACAGCGATAACTTTGAGAACATGTCCTGAACGGAGAGATGGGTATCGATCGTTAATGATCGCAAGCTTGGTAGAGCTACCGGACCACCCAAAGGGTTGTAGTTCATTTCAGTCAATTTCAGAGACACGGTTTCTAATGTGGTTGAGCCATTCGACAAGATGTCGAAAGCATCCAGATCCGAAAGCGGGCAATCAAGCGATAGGTGCGTCAGTTGAGCCCAAGGTAAGTCATTCACAAGGACCCGCCAGGGAAATTTATCCACTGGAATGCGGTCGCGGACACCCAGAGTAGCAGAAATCCATGAAAAACTGTGAATATGGGATGGCAGAACGGTAGAGGTTGTAATAGGCAAGGATGCGGCGGCTGGACCTTGGATCTCGACTCTTGCTTGCCGGCAGTTGAGAAGTGCACCAACGAAGTCCTTCAGAAGGTTCATGTCCAAAGAGTGACGCGTGTCGATCTGAAAGCTGACTGCGTGTCGAAGGCCTTGGAACTCTGCATTACGTTTGAACCACCTTGTAAGTTCCAAATCTCCTCTGAGTCCCGCGTCAAAGGGACGATGAGATGCATTGAGAGTCATCTGAATTTCCTGCTCTGCTGCATTCCTCAAACGCCGACAGACATGTCGAGGAGCGAGGAGGCGTAGATGTGTTGGCGCGTAAAGAGGCTCAGTGGAGAGCAGGAACGTCATAATTTTGCAGAGAAGTTCGGTTGGCAGTTCTAAAATGCGGGCTAGATAGTTTTCAGTAATGCATAGTCTGTCGGATCTGCACGGACACACGAACCAGTTTGTAGGGAAACAGTAGCTTCAGCGGCAGGTACATTTCCAGCGTCCCCGTCTTCGTTGTCTGGAGCGTGACTAATGTCCGCAGGAGCAAGATCTTCTAAGCCCATGGTCGAGAGACTCTGGGGGAGGATGTTGGTTGGTGATGCTCCACGTTTCGTTCTCAGCTGAGCAAGTTGAGGAGAAATTGGTGGTCCAGCGACAGCCTTTCCGTCTTCAGCATTGAAAATGAAATACGTACCAGTTGGGAGGGAAAGAGTCGCTTCAGCGGTAGGTACATTTTCAGCGCCGCCGTCTTCATTATCAGGAGGGTGACCAATGAATTCCGCAGGAGCGGGGCCACCCAACCTAGCGGTGGAGAAACTGTGGGGACGAAAGAGTAGGATGTCGGATGCCGATGCTCTATGTTCCGTTGTCGGCTGAGCAAGTTGAGGTGAAGCTGTTGTTCCAGTGACAGATACGTTTGAGGTATTTGTATCTTCAGCATCGAAAATATGACCGATGGGTCCTGCAGGGAGGGAATCCAAGCCTACCTCCAAGAGAGAAGAACTCGGGAAATTAGCTGCTTCAGCGGTAAGCACTTCTCCAGCATCGCCGTCTTCGTTATCAGGAGCGTGACTGATGAAATCCGCAAAAGAGAGGTCGTCTGAGCTCACAGTCGGGAGACTCAGGAAACGAAAGGGTCGGGTGTTGGGTGGAGATAATTTAGGTTCTGTTGTCATCGGAGCAAATAAAAAAGAGGCTGTCGCTCCGGTGGCTGGGACATTTGAAGGATTCCCATCTTCGGTATTCAAAATATGACCAATGGATCCTGCAGGAGGGAGCGAGTCCGTGGTCACGTCCAAGAGAGAAGCACGAAACGTAGAATGGGGACGCAGAGGTGGGGCGGCGGCTGTTCTTGGGCGAGAAATTTGAGGGAAAAGCGTTGCTCCAGTGGTAGGGACATTTGTAACTTCATCGTCTTGAGTATTGGGGCTTTGGCCGATAATTTGTGCAGGAGTCAGGGTAGCCGAAGTTACGTTCAGGAGAGATGGCCAGAATATGGATTGGGCATCAAAAGCAAAAGGAGGGATGATGGGTGGCGGTTCTTTGTCTTCAGCTGGGTAACTCTGTTTTCGTTCGTTCGTGCCATACCCTGTCGAGCATTGCTTCGGCCGTGACTTTGCTCGAAAAAGACGGCCGAGTCGCCGAAAGGGAAGAGGATATCGAGATGCGCTTGTAGGTTCGCCACGGAGGGGTCGTATTCGTAATGCATCACGTAGTCGTTTCAACATAGACATCGTAGAATTTCGTTCTCTAGACTCGGAAAAGATTCAGTATGCCAATAGTAAGCTATAAAGAAAAACTTACCGCTGAGGTTTCCGTGAAAATGAGTTGGGTGGAGACATATCGATTTGTTTCTCTAGTGGGACAATTTAACTAGTCGCCAGAACAATGCAATTGGGCCGTAGTGAGAACAGCATTTGACAAGGTCACGGGTAACCATGGACTCCCTAGCGAATATGCGATACGCGGCCAGACAAACAGTATCTTGTACCATAGTGAAGCTGCAGAACGCGCGCCTTGTAAATATGGGTGCTTAGTGTGATTTTCATGGAGCGTAACAACGTGAAGTAATCCCTTGTTGTGGTGGGTGTCGAGTTATGTACCTCACGCAGGGACGTTGGCAAGTTTTGGATCTTCAGTCGGAGAATTCACCCTGGACCATGCAGTCGTATGGTAGGAAATTCGAATTACAATGTGGGCAAGAAAACTACACTGTTGGATACGATGACCACAAAGACATGATCGGTTCGAGGAACACCCACCAATTCCAATACATTAACGACATTATGTAAATCAAAAACTGAGCATTCTTTAGACCAAGATTCGTGATAGACCACGAGCCGTCATATGGTTGAGAGATGACTCCGCGAGGGTACTAGATTCCGTTGACATGGTGGAACTTAGTTAGAACAACGATTAAAACTCAGTTTGAATGGGACGTCCATCTGTAACCTACGTCACGTGTCTTTTGTGACACCATCCAAATCTGGCGAAATCTAGGAAAAAACACGTCCACACCTCCCTGGAGCGCGTAAATAGAAATTCTGGTCCCAACATTTTGTTGGTTAAAGTTACTGTAATCAATTGGGACAAAAATCCGCTTTAAAGGGGCAAAACTGAGAGAGGAGATACAGATTTACACTCAAAATAAGACTGATTTCGCTTAATATTGACTTCGTCTACTCTCCTAAGCTTGCTTCGCATGCCTAAACGCGCCGGATACGTTCTGACTCAATGGACGACAGGCCACATCGGCTGCAAGGAAGTACAAGGGTCACCGAGTGCTTCCTGAAAGTCTCATGCGCGATCTTGATGCTGCAAATGTACTTCAAGTTTAGATCACTGCTTCCGTGTATTTTGACATCTCCTCCATCAGATTTTATTTGATCTTTCTAAAAATTTGTCAATAAGTTCTAAGTACATGTATTAACAAAATGTTGGGGCCAGAATTTCCATTAATTCGCTCTGGTCCTCATAATTCGTCTCGCAGATGGTTTTGTTCCGGTTTTGGACAAGTTGTCACGGAAAAAGTAACGGCACATGACGTAGGTTACAGATGGACGTCCCCTACCTTAGGGCCGATTAGATTAGATAATAGAGCCTTGAGTAATTCTTCCATTCATTCAATTGTAATAACGCTATTCTATAAAATCACAACCCTACAAAACTCAATAAGTTATGCACCCAACAACTCCTCTAAATCAATTCACACCGCCGCCCCAAACTCCATAATCACGCAATCAACCGTTTCAAAGCCGCCACATGCGCCTTCCGTCTCCCAACAAGCTGCGAATGGACCAGCACACCTCTCAGCTCGACCTCCAGCTGAACACACAGAAAGAGTTAGGATAGACCAGGAAAAAGTCTCACAAGAAGGTGAGGGCGCACCTGAATAAGCTTATCCGCCTCCCACATCCTCGTAGGCAGATTCTCCAAGGCGACATAAACAGCCGGAATCGACTCACACCGCAGCAGCTCAGCTTCATTGTTTCGGAGAATACCAAGTGAAATGCGGAAGAGCACATCGAGGCCATCAACGAGGAAGACATCCCACACCCTGAACAAAGTCTGCAAAAACCGAAAGCAAAATCGTTAGCCAAGTGAAGTCTTCAAGATGATTCAAGGAACACGTACCTCAACAGGCAAACAATCCGTGAACAGGGATAAAAACCACGAGAAACAGATGGCAGCGAGATCCACTCCGAGATCCGTAAGGTGAGCGTGCAGTTTAGGCGTGAATTCTTGGACGTAATCCAGCAATACCAACGGACATGCCCGAGAGGGGAGTAAAGAAGGCGAAAAGAAATCTTCAGGGAGGATACGTTCAACGATAGCCGCGAGCATCCAAAACGCCTCTTCCTCGTCCGCATGTACCAGGAGAAGTGTAGATGTGACGAGGTTCATACCCTGACAATATCCAACCGCCGGGTTTCGCCTTAAAATACTTTCAATGAGTCGCTGCAGAAAAAGAACAAACGAAAAACCACACAACACACCGACTATACGCAATCAACACCCTCCTCAACTTATCCACACCCGCCCCGTCCCCACCAAAGAAAATATTAAGCGGCATCGTCCTCCCCACATCCTTCTCAATCTCCCCTCTCACACTATCCGGTCCATCCTTCTCCTCCAACAAGTCTCGAAAAATCCCCGGTTCCCGCATCTCCAAAGCCCCACTCGACTCTAACCACACTTTGGCACGATACACCAAGGGGATGCCACTCCGAATGAGACGATCGAATTCCCGCCTTTCGTCTTTGTTGGATGAGAGTCCGAGTTGGGCGAACCCGATGAGACCTTCGCTATGCGATAGCTCGTCGTCTTCACATGCCGTTCCTAACCCCAGGATCGCAGCTGCCGCCGCACCCACACCACCTCCCGTACCACTACCCGCACCACCACCCCCCGCAGACGCAGCGGCCAACGACGACGATGACGCAGAGACATTGCCCCCTTTCAGCCTCTTCACTTTTGTCCTCTGCTTCACAAACGCATCCCACTCCTTCCTTTGGGCCGCCTGCTGCTGATCGTGAATCTCCGTGAGCTGGTTCAGCAGCATTCTGACCGTATTCGCGCAGGCGTGCCGGGGTGTGTCAGACGTAACGGAGAGAATCGACGAGGTGGAAGCTATCATGCTCGGAGGCATTGGCCCAGAGGTGGCGACGGACGATCTTCGTCGGCTTGTTGAGGATGAACGGGATTTGGTGCTGCTGCTCATGGCAGACGCTGAATCCCCTATCCCTCTGAATTCGGAGCCGTCGCCATTACACGGACAACTTTCCTTCACAATCTCAATGGACCCCTTCCCAGCACCCGCAATACCACCACCACCAGCGCCATCCTCCTCGTCTGCGTCATCATCATCTGGCCAACTATTATCTTCCTCTCGATCCGCGATCTTCACTCCTGTCAAACACGCCGGCGCCGTATTCCCACATTCTTTCGCTCGAATGAGAAGCAGCACATCATACTGCGATACATCATACATAAACCCATATCGATCCGTCAACGGACGTTGATTCTTCTCCCCATGGTAAATCGTGTATCGCGACGCAGACTGGGGTAGTGGAATTTCGAACCGGAAATCGCGAGAAGTGAGGGGCGTATACGTTCTTGAAAGATATTGGGTTGGCGGCTTTGAGGTGGCTGGGATGATGGATTCCAAAGGCACCGACGACGCAGGTTTACGCTTGGCAACAGTCGTCGAAGTCGCAGCAGCAGCGGCGGCGGCGGCGACGGCACCCAATGAGGAGGAGCTCTCCGTAGAATTCGATCCAAGTCGATCACTCATCGTCGATGGCTTTCGCTGCTGGTTCATAAACGACCCAAACAACGGAGATGCGAACGGCGGTGCTGCGACTTGCATAATACTCGCCGCCCTCGACTTGGTATTCGTCGTCTTCTTCATCGTCGTCAACCCCTCCATCTGAGCTGCCAGCGTCCTATTGAGGCTCGCAGTCGCATCTGCCGGGTTCGAACTCATAGTGCCCACCACCTGCTTATCAGAGACCTCTGAAGCGCGTTCAGCCCCTCTACGCTCTTTCGCACGTTCTCGGAAAATGATACCTTCGTCCCGCGCGTTCTTGATGAGTTCCATAGAGAGACGCGCAATGAGGGGGCCAGTATCTCTACCTTGGTCGGAAAGAATACTGCTCGGATCGGAGCTCATAACGCGGGTGGCATTGGCGATAGCTCGGAGAGTGGCTCCTTGAGTTATGATGATGGGTGTATCTTGACTCAAGGAAGACGCTTTGGTGGACAGACCATGCGATGGAACCATACTGTCGAAGACGGTGGAAATGAGAGGAGCAGCTGGCGAAGGTGCGAGTGAAGCTTGGATGGGGGATGATAACCCCACAGCAGCACCAGAGGTATGGGAAGATTTGACCGACTTGCCAGACTTGATGGACATCGCATCGAGCTCGTCAACCACGATCGGCGGTTTTTTCGTGGACGACAACGGGGGCACCGCTGGATTAAGAATTGATATACCCAATGTACCAAACACGCTCTTTGCCGTTCTGCGTCGATTGGGAGCTTTTCCGACGATGGCTCCGTTAGGTGGTTCATCTAGCAGTGGATCTTTGTCGTTTGGCGTTCGTTCGCCGCCCTTGCCTTTTGCCCACCAGGTGCCCATCCAGTCGCCAATAGATGGCCGCTCCTGTCGGAACTTGTGCGGGACTATGGTGGGTTCTCCAGCCGTCTCCGCATCGATAGCGCTGAGATCAGATGTGGATTCTATCATCGTGGAAGTTTCCTCTGGCATACTAGGGATCAGAGGATCCGAGACACGACGGGGTTTCTGTGCCGATTCTTGCATCGTGGAAGTTTCCTCTGGCATAGGACTCAGAGGGTCCGAGAAACGGACTTGGTCTGCTACAGCCTCAGCAAGAGACTCTGTAAGAGACTAGTAAATTCGTTAGATAATTTAAATGTGAATAATAACAAGTACGCACCAATACACTGAGTTTTCGCTGCACGCGATGTTCATTTTCGTCATCATCGGTGAACAACGATTGAATAACGCGTCTTGCAACTTCCTGATCTGATGGTTGGAGTTCCTTTAACAACGCGTCTGCCCTCTTCTTCTTCGCGACTTCTTTCTCGCGAAGAGTCCTCCTGGTCTCCTCCAACTCCACCCTCGCTCGTGAGAGGTTGGAAGAGAGGACACGAAGGGCAGTGTGGTATGGGTGGCTAGGTGTATCTGCCGGGGAATCGGAAGCACTGAGTTGGGAGATGGTCGCTTGAATAGCTTCGTCTGAGTAGGTGTGCCATTTGGTCGCCAGGACCTGAGCAGAAACGCCTGGGTCGACACCGTCTAGGTCGGATTCGGCTATAATATGTACTTCTGGAGTTGTCGAGTTCAATGATGAATGGTCGTGAGGCGACCCAACGACGAACAACGGTGGAACCTTCGTGGAAAGCGATGGCGACGAATGCATCTCCACTCCGCGCCTGTTCTCCGTTTTTCCATGCCCTCGAACGCTGCCATCCCAGTTGGAAGATTCTGCATGATCCTGTTGTTCGAGTTGGGCTTTCAGCGAAAAGTAGTTTGCCGGTATCGAAGGTGATCGCGAATCCGGGGTGGTGAGAGACGAACGACCCCTCCGTCCCTTGGTGGGGAATTGGTCGGGTGATAGTGGGTGTGAATGGACGGTCTTGGTTTGTGGTGTGGATGTCATGGCCAAGCGACCGTGACCCCCCAGCCGAGCCGGTGATGCAGTGGGTGGGTGTTTACCTCGTGTTCGTTGTTGAATCTGGTGATTCAAGGCAAACCCTCCCTGAGCTCTGCGTAAAGGACCACCTGAAGCTCGCTGGTGGTGGTGTTGAGAGAAGGTTACGCCATTAAATTCAAGATTGTTATTACTAAATAAAGACGGGCGGCAGAGCCCGCTACCTCCTTTTAACCCACGCACACAGTATAGACCGGAGCAGCGAAATTATATATAAGAAAACATT
>Ga0307517_10014876_pt1 | contig 10398 bp, 7 predicted proteins | sample 23_EM_MG_FD_194515 | JGI IMG/M metagenome (GOLD analysis project Ga0307517, IMG submission 194515) | Populus trichocarpa ectomycorrhiza microbial communities from riparian zone in the Pacific Northwest, United States - 23_EM | ecosystem: Host-associated > Plants > Roots > Unclassified | place...
TGGCAGAACAAAGACCATTGATGAGATCTTCTGGGGTACCTTCCGCGAATAATATGACAATAACGGCGATAGATGGGAGATAGTTTTTTCATCAAGAGGTCTAAAGGACATGAAGCTACTTCATCAGAGGAAGCTATGAGTATGGAACGTAGATCAAGCTTATTTGTATAAGTTCTCCGATTTGAATCGTACAATTGTTTGTTTCAGTTTTTCCTATTATTTTCATTATATTGAAACATGAACAACATCAAATCAAGTATTCATAGAACACATTTAATTCAAATCTTAAATATATTAAAAACTCATCTTCCTTTCAGTACAAATTCACCACATAATTAGCCCGTCAGATGTTGATAACTCGACTGCTGCCTGTGCACCAAACAAACTCTTCAAGACACCAATTGCTTATATCTATCAGCATTCAGACTAGATGTTGCCAGGGCTAGAAAAGCTCACCTGCAGTGGAAACTGCTGGAAATCCCTGTAACCAAACAGGCATAAGAGATGAAAGCAGTAACAAGAATAGCATGGGAAGAAAAGAAATCGATCGTCCCCTTCTACCTGCAACTAAATGCTAGTACTTGTTTTTACTTCTAAGAAAAGGCATTGTGGTCAAATTATGAAGCTGTCCCTTTAGCTGAAGGCTTGAAGCAGTTGAGTAGGGCTAAATAGGCCCAACAGGCCAACACTGACACAGCCAGTCCAATACCTTCCTTCCTTCCTTCCAAGCAGCTCGTCACCCTGATTGCATAGAGGGCCTGAATAACAGGTTTTGCGGAAGAAGGGGTGGTGTCATGTTGAAAATTGCCTGGTGTGGTTACATTTATTAAGGAACAAAATTAAGGAGTTGCCACTAGATATTTGACAGTACTAAGTCTGCTTGCTTGTTTTTGTCTTTCCTTATACTAGATTCTCTGTTTGGAAGTAGGATTTTCCTGTTAAGTTGTTCTTCGATAAACGAAAGAAAAATCCTGTGTCTCTGATGGGGTTTTTGTAGAATTGAAAAGACCATTGCGATTTTCTTATATGTTAATCTTAGATGGTTTTTGGATGCTTTATTAGATGTTTGATAATGCAAGAGCTAGATGATTTTCATGTACTTGTTTCCCAGTCTACCATTAAACTTAATTTGTTTATTGAAAATAATTTTCACCTTATAAAGTTGTATAAAATATTTTAGGGGCACTAATCTACTTACAATATCATGCAATAATTTTAACCACCACTATGTTGCAGCTAGGACCTCCGCTGAAACTGCTACCACAATGGCTGCTACCATCCTTGTTGCTACTGCTCCATCATCATATTGTTATCACCACCATCACCTTATCACTCCTCCACCACCACCACCACCCCCCCCCCCCCCCCCCTCCATTCCCACCCCAACCTTTATCACCACTACAACTATTGCATCACCATAAAATATCGTCATCATTCTAATAACTTCGTATTTTTTATATTATTACTTGCCATAAAATTTTATCCATATAAAGTTATAAGAGCGTGATTGTGTTCAAAAAAGTGATTGTGTTCAGTCATCTTTAATTTTTTTTCTTAAACAGGGAAGGAACATGCAAGTCACAATTTATTGCTCTTTGATTTCGATACCGATCCTAGCCAACAAGCAATGAATCTAGCTCTGTTGACAATGGGAAGAAAAGATGGAATAAAAGTATGGAATTGCCATTATTCAGTTATGAGAGCGTATAAGTTACAGCTGGACAGTTCTCAGATAAGCTTGGAGAGGGAGGATTCGGACCTGTTTATAGGGTAAGTTTACGTTCAAATGAGAAATCCTGATTATCCTAAGAAAAATGTTAAAATAGTTTGAATAAACTCTCAGAAGGACTTTGGTTCATTTAATAGGGCAACATTCTATTCCAAAAATATCCGATTTCGTGATGGCTCGAATTTTCAGAGGCAATGAAACAAGCTAACACCAACAGGATCGTTGGAACACAGTAAGTTCCTTAAATTCTGTTTTCCAGGACATGCTACTCTTAACATGATCTGCGCTGACCTTTTCAAATGTTAGTGGCTATATGTCCCCTGAATGTGCTATGGAGGATCTCTTCTCAATAAAATCTGATGTGTTTAGCTTCGGGTTGCTGGTACTGGAGATTGTGAGCGGCAAGAAGAATACTAGTTTCTACCACAGCGACACCCTCCATCTTCTTGGACATGTGGCGAGCTTTCATATACTCCCTTTTTCTTTTTCTTCCTGCTTGAATTTTATTTGATTACTTTCCTAGTCTCCACACTAACGATGCAACTTTGCGTTGTTATACCATAGGTATGGAAGTTATGGAAATATTCTAATAAAGCTTTGGACTTGATGGATCCAAGCCTGGGAGATCCTCCTTCAACTTCTACGCTGTTGAGATACATAAACATAGGACTCCTTTGTGTCCAAGAAATTCCTGCTGATCGGCCTACAATGTCTGATGTCATCTCCATGATTGTAAAGGACCGCGTATCTCTCCCGGAACCCTAGCAACCTGCTTTTGTTGCAGGCAGAAACATGGCAGAACCAAGGTCATTAATTGATGAGCTCTGCTGGGGCATCTTCCGTTAATAATGTGACAATAACAGCGATAGATGCCAGATGATTGTTTCTTTTAATACCAAGATATCATTGGATTTATGTAGGAATTAGGGAGGGTCATGGGGAAAAAGGTTTAATAATTAGGTAGTCTTAGATGCACTTAATTACTATGTAATTACAGTGGATTGGTATAAACAGCAGTAGGCGTAGCAGTTGAATTCCAGAGGCTAGATTTTTATTAAAAGCTGTAAAGGAGAGAGCATGCTATGGCAAGTTTATCTTGATATATAATATTTTTTATTTAGCAGCCATGCGATTACTTTAATCAATAGAAGTGTTTACTTTAATCATCAAGATTAATATCAGATGACCCGTCAAATCAAACCTGGCCTGGATTGGTTTGATTTTTTGAATTGAGTTGGGAATTAAACTGGTTAAATCCAGTAATTAATCTAATTAAATCCGGGTGAAATATAATAATATCAGATTCATTGATTTTTTTTTATTTTTTATATAAAATTAATTGTTTTGAATAAAAATTAAAACAACAATATGATATTTTATTGAATAAAAATCGAAACCTAAACCGAGTTAAGTTATCGATCACAAATTTATTAAGTCTACTGGTTTAACTATAGTTTCAAGAAAAGATATTTTCATCATTTCTTGACTAACAATTATATTCATGACCATTTCTAAATAAATTGTCTCGGAAAACTGGTAGCCGTAAACCTGGTTCTCCAATGGGATTTTAATCCTGTCATTTTTCTGTGCTTATCCAATCCCTTGATGCGTTGCAGATATTTATCTACGAAGTGACAAGACTGCAAACATGATCCTTGACAGCAGCAGCTAGCACATAGGATAAAGATAGTGACAACTGACAAGACTTTATACCTGTTAATCAAAACAACTGGTTAACAAAATCCAAGGTTTAGATGAATCTCTTTTGACTCACCTGACAATCAAACCAACCAGTTCTCTTTCTTTTTCAGATTCCAAGGACCAATCAAGTATTCTGACAATTAATATATTTCTGGATGATGTACTTTCTGTGCCTGTAGTTTTATAGGGCAGTGCTCAAAACTAAGTTCTTGTTCTGTCTGCATCTGTGCTGGTATAATTCTCACTGTTGAAGAGTCGGAAGTGAATGCTAGTGAGCCATCTGGAAATGGGGATGTTGAGTGAAGGTCTTACGCAGGTTTTGATACCTGTTGCTGCTTTGATTGGGATTATTTTTGCTTTGCTTCAGTGGTATTTGGTGTCAAAGGTGAAGGTTTCTGGCGATTCTAGTAACGGTTTAAGTGATAAGTTGATTGAAGATGAAGAAGATGGTGTTGATAATCGTGAGGCTTCTATCAAGTGTGCTGAAATCCAGAATGCTATTTCTGTCGGTAATCTCTCTTTCTCTCTCTGAAAATGCCTTGATGCAAGGCCAAATAAAGAAAGATTATCATTGTGGTATATTATCTTGGTTTTCTTTTCTTTTTCCTGAGTTAAAATATACATGTTTTCTTGTCTGTTATGCCTTTTGGTTTTGATTTTTCTGATGCTTCCTCGTGTATCTTTTATTTGTGTGTGATTCTGTTTTGTCTGTTCTGTTGAGTTGTTTATTATGGCCAGACCACTTGTTGTTCAATGGTCAGTTAGCAAATTCTATGTCACGCTACAGGCCAATAACATTGATGATCATCTGGTGAAGATAGCAGATCTGATTTAGGATGATGAGTTCCATTATCTTAGGCTAAAGATATCACAAACTAGTCTTTTGTGATTGACAACTTGAAGTTCCTATTGTTGCCTCTCTGGATTGCCTGTGTGATCTTTATTTTCTTGCATGTATCCCCACTTCCCTTCCCTTCAACCTATCTGAAGGAAATCTTCAAAATTATTGACTTTGAGTGCTGACACTTGAATTGGAAAGAGTATTTCCCAATCATCGGAATGCAGGTAGTGTTTATATTTCAAGTGCATAGGTTTGACCCATATTTTGATGGATTTTGGTGCTTCTGGTTAAGTGCATAAACGAGTATAAGATGCTGCCTCTGATGTTCTTGCATTGATGATGAAACTTTTTGGAGAATTGTGATCTTTATTTGACCTGATCTGTTTCCAGGGGCAACGTCATTCCTGTTTACTCAGTACAAGTACCTCAGTGTCTTCATGTGTGTTTTTGCTGCCATTATTTTCCTCTTCCTTGGTTCAGTTAAGGGATTCAGCACCAAAAGCGAACCTTGCACATACAACAAAGGGAGTCTTTGTAAACCAGCTCTTGCCAATGCTGCCTTTAGCACAGTTGCTTTCTTGCTTGGTGCTCTTACTTCTGTCCTCTCAGGATTCCTAGGCATGAAGATTGCAACCTATGCCAATGCCAGGACAACTCTAGAAGCAAGGAAGGGTGTAGGAAAGGCCTTTGTCACAGCTTTTCGTTCGGGGGCGGTGATGGGTTTCCTTCTTGCTGCGAATGGTCTTTTGGTGCTCTATATCTCCATCCTCTTATTCAAACTCTACTATGGAGATGACTGGGAAGGACTTTATGAGTCCATTACTGGTTATGGCCTTGGAGGTTCATCAATGGCACTGTTTGGAAGAGTTGGAGGAGGAATATATACAAAAGCAGCTGATGTTGGTGCTGACCTTGTTGGAAAAGTTGAACTAAACATCCCTGAAGATGATCCAAGAAATCCAGCTGTAATCTCCGTGAACCCCTTTAACACCCTCTTTAACTAATTACATGATCAAAGTTTTATCCTTCGTGCTATTTACTTCGATTGGTTGCAATGGATTTATGGTTTCTATGCAGGTTATTGCCGATAATGTGGGTGACAATGTAGGAGACATTGCAGGGATGGGGTCTGACCTGTTTGGATCTTATGCTGAATCATCCTGTGCAGCACTTTTTGTTGCATCTATATCATCCTTTGGTATTAACCATGACCACACAGCCATGTCTTTTCCACTGATTATAAGCTCAGTTGGGATTGTAGTTTGCCTGATAACTACACTTTTTGCAACCGATCTCTTCAAGATCAAGGATGTAAGTGAAATCGAGCCATCACTGAAGAGGCAACTCGTTGTCTCGACAATTCTCATGACTGTTGGGATTGCCATGGTCAGCTTCTTTGCTTTGCCATCAGAATTCACTATCTTCAATTTCGGAACTGAGAAGGTTGTCAAGAACTGGTATGCTACCCACCAAAAAAGTCTATTTCCTTTGCCCATGGAACATTTTGTAGCATTCCATTTTCTTGATTGAATTACATATTACTGCAGGCACCTTTTCTTTTGTGTTGCCATTGGCTTGTGGGCTGGACTTGTGATTGGATATACAACAGAGTATTACACTAGCAATGCTTACAGGTTAGTTATGTTCTCAAAGAATCTCTCTGTATAACAAGTTGCCCTTCTCTTATTGATAGGGCATCACCAAAGTGGGAAAGCCATGCAATGGTTGAGAGTCTGTGACCCAGGGATTTCCTTATAAATTCTGATGTTAAAAAAAAACATACTATTTATCAATTGTTTCAAGATTTTCCAGGATGCCCTTGCCATAAATGTTTTGGATTGATTTATATGTTGAATTCTGCAGTCCAGTGCAGGATGTAGCAGATTCTTGCAGGACAGGTGCTGCGACGAATGTCATTTTTGGGTTGGCTTTGGGCTACAAATCTGTCATCATTCCAATATTTTCCATTGCCATTGCTATTTTTGTCAGCTTTAGCCTGGCTGCCATGTATGGAATTGCTGTGGCTGCGTTGGGGATGCTCAGTACTATTGCTACCGGTCTTGCTATCGATGCTTATGGGCCCATAAGTGATAATGCTGGTGGCATTGCAGAAATGGCTGGTATGAGTCATAAGATACGTGAAAGAACAGATGCTCTAGATGCTGCTGGCAACACCACTGCTGCAATTGGCAAGGTAGGGCTACTAACCAATCCTTTAATTGCCTAAATTCCAATGACACTTTGATTTGTTGCCCATGTTTTAACCTGTGGGCTCGTGGCGTTTCCATAAGGACTCCTGCCACCTCTTAATGGTCTCGAGTCAGACAAACAAAAATTCTGACAAACTGCCTGTCCCAGGGTTTTGCCATTGGATCAGCTGCTCTCGTTTCCCTTGCTTTGTTTGGTGCCTTTGTCAGCAGGGCTGGGATCAATACTGTCGATGTCTTGACCCCTAAGGTCTTCATTGGGCTGATTGTTGGGGCAATGCTCCCATACTGGTTCTCCGCCATGACAATGAAGAGTGTAGGAAGTGCAGCACTCAAAATGGTCGAAGAGGTTCGTCGACAATTCAAAACTATTCCAGGACTTATGGAAGGTAGAGCCAAACCAGACTACGCAAACTGTGTCAAAATTTCAACTGATGCCTCCCTCAGGGAGATGATCCCACCTGGTGCCTTAGTCATGCTTACACCACTTATCACCGGAACCTTATTCGGAGTCGAAACTCTTGCTGGTGTTCTTGCTGGTTCACTTGTTTCTGGTGTTCAGGTGTGTCTTACTGCTCATTCCTCCTGACAGAGCAATGTTGCTACAATAGAATCATAAGAAAAAACTTTGCCCGTGTTCTAAGCTAAGCAGAGTTTTTTTCTTTTCTGCTTATCAGGTTGCCATTTCAGCTTCGAATACCGGAGGGGCATGGGATAATGCCAAGAAATACATAGAGGTAAGAATCTTCATTCTTGTAGCTGATATCAGTTTTCAAAACAGTTTAGCTATGCCGAGCTTGATTCTGGATTGCAATGTGGTTTAGGCTGGTGTATCAGAGCATGCGAAATCGTTAGGTCCAAAGGGTTCAGATGCACACAAAGCTGCTGTCATTGGTGACACAATTGGAGATCCCCTCAAGGACACTTCAGGTCCATCACTTAACATCCTGATAAAGCTTATGGCAGTTGAGTCACTGGTGTTTGCTCCATTCTTCGCGGCTCATGGAGGTTTGCTGTTCAAATATCTCTAAAATGAGTTCTCATTGTAATGGTTTCCGAAATGTGAAGGAGTCGGAAACAGACATGTTGAGTTTTTTCTTCACTATGATCAAGCAAGTTTCTTGTGAACGTTAACTTCTTGCTTTATGTTGGTGATCCTTGCTAAGCTACTCCATAAATATAGTGTTTTCGCCCTCTGAAAAGTGTGGCTGTTTAGTCAATTTTCACTCTCACAGCTCGTTTGTGCATCGCATTAAAAGCTTTAATTTTATGCTTTTAGTGCGGTGCATTGTTCTAATAAACATGATTTTAGTATTTTTTTTTTCAAGAATTTGTCTAAAAAAAAATTTATTTTATATTACTTTAACTAAACATGTTAATGTCCTTTGGACATTAATAATCAAAACATTATATAATTTTAATAAATTTTATATGGTTTGGTCTAGAAAAAAAAACAATTTTATTGATAAACATTTGAAACTTCAGCAGCAAATTTTTGTAATCAGAATTGCTGACTCTTTGCCCTCGATGCAATGAGCATTGAGTGGCTTCCAATTCAAGCATGGCAGCAAATAAAGTAAGACACTTATTTCTAAGGAGGGATATAATTTAACTGATCATGTTTTAAATTTATTTTCTAAAAATTACTAGTTTAAGTCTTATAAATCTCAGGGCGACTGAAAGTTTACATGATCGTTAACTTTAAAGCCTTTAAAATTAGTCGAGATACATGCAAGTTGATCTGAATATTTATATTAATAAAAAAAAATATAGACAAACCGGCCACCAACTTTTACAAATTTGCATAGATTTCATGGCCTGCCAAAGTTATCTTTTGCCTGTTTTATGTGCTTTCATGGCCTGCCATTGCCTTTTTGGGTGCATTTTATGGTAATGAAAAAAATGTGTCATAACTTTCACAAATTACATGTGAAAAAATTGGATTTGGCAGTTGGTACATCATCTTTGGTTTGTCTTGTATTTTTTAAACTCAATCTTATTTATGATTTAATCTGTTTATTTATTTATTAAACAAGTTAATTTAAAAATTAATTAGTTGACTCAGCTCAATTTTTTTTATTTTTTTCAAGATTATATTGTTTTGAAAAAAATTAATAAAGTTTCATTCAAATTTTGACAAAATTACTTGAAAACTTGCCAAATAATCTGAATATAGAATTAATAAATTTATTTATAGATATTTATAAGCGGATTTATATTGTTATATCAATGTCAACATTAAAATCTTGCTTTTATATTGTTGATGTGGATTTAAAAATATGTTTTTAAAATTGTTTGGAATTTTTTTAAAAAAAATTGATTACACATAAGCTGACCAAAAATTGTTTTTAAGCTCTTGGAAACTAAATCTCTAATTGATGCTACGAGAACCACTCTCTTGCTGCCACTTGGATTATCTTTGAAATGATCCTTGTTTGAATTTCAAGACAACCTTGAATTTCACGAAACATAAACGTTTTATTTAGATTCAACATGATCCTATTTCAATTCTTGACATTTTCATATGTGAAGTTTCAAGATTACGAGATGCTTAAATTCCTTAATAAAAAAACTAAGATTCTGTACACTCTTTTTTATTCATTTTTAAAATTAAAAAGATTTTTTTCAAGTTTAAATTTAAAAAAAAATCTGAAGAATGAATTTTTTATATGTATGTGAGAAAATTAGGGGAAAATTATACTTTTGAAGTTTTTTTTTTGTGATTTTATGATTAAAAATATATGATAATTCTTTGTGAATATTTTAATTGAGATTTGGTATATTATCTTAAGAAATTTAATTTAATTTTAGTATATAAAATTGACTCGAAAACTAATCACAACTTAATCAACTTTCCTAAATATCCAAATGGATGGTTTATATGGCAACCTCACTAAATCATATTAAGCATAATCTAATAATTAATCACACCTTAATCCAAACCACAAAACCCCTCCCACTCGGCCCCACTTAAACTCAATTCACCAATCCCAACCTGCCACGTACTCACCTCTAACAACTAACCAAAAACTCACACCACCTTTGCTGTAACCTACCAATCCCTCACCCCCACATCACCCCAATGACACTCCAAATCCTACATGTCACTCTCCTATTCGTCCACGTAACTGCCTCACTCCACGCATGACATTTACGAAAACACCACCATAAATATACGGTCAGAAATCATACTCTCACTGTAACAGTCGAAATGGGAAACCCTAAAACTCTCTCTCTCTCTCTGATTCTCTTTTCTCTCTTCGCGATCACATCTGCTAAAGTCTTCTTCGAAGAACGCTTCGAAGGTATAATTATACGTATCAGTATCTGTCACCGTATCTAATACAGTTATCTCTTCTAGATCGTTGATTTTGCCTCGCATTTGGATACGATCGGTGTTTGATTACTGTATTTCCCTATGCATTTGCATTTACGTATGCATGAACGCATGCGGATCTTGTTTGGTCTCGATTTGATTAGTGAAGGATTGATGGTTTTTTATTAATGTGTGAATCTGGTGGTTTTGGAGTGGCAATGGTTAATTAAAGTGTAATCGAGGTTAGAAATGGAATAATTTTGTGTAGATCTGCTAGGTTGTTGTGGTTTTGTTTAGCAGTTGATTCTGATTATGATGATGATGTGGCTTAATTAGAGCTAGAAATTTGAAAAAAAATAATGAAGAAGGGAAAGATTCTGTTGTGGTTTTCGGACTTGTTTTGGATGTCTCTTGGCGTATGTATTGACATTGATTGTTTTCGGCATCGGGAGGTTTAAGGGAATATGGAATGGTGAAGTTTAACTTTTAAATTGTTAGGATAATCGGTGAATTGTAATCAGCTTGTGTTTGTTGTGTATGTTTCTGATTTTGTGTTGGCATTGTGTGATTAGAGTGATTTTTATGATTGCTAATGTGGTTTTTG
>Ga0307517_10014877_pt1 | contig 10398 bp, 10 predicted proteins | sample 23_EM_MG_FD_194515 | JGI IMG/M metagenome (GOLD analysis project Ga0307517, IMG submission 194515) | Populus trichocarpa ectomycorrhiza microbial communities from riparian zone in the Pacific Northwest, United States - 23_EM | ecosystem: Host-associated > Plants > Roots > Unclassified | place...
ATCTTAGCATGAATATTTGTGGGCCCCAGAAGTAACAAGAAATAGGTGAAAAACTGAAATTTGCACATGTCGACCCTTTGCACTGCCTGAATATAAATAGTACGCAAAGGGCAATAAAGTGGCTGGAATGCGAATGTACAACCATATGCAGTAATAAGTTTCACCCGGTCGGCAGAAGAAAACACCGAGATCGAGGGAACAAATCTCGGCTTGATATGAAAGCCGGGCTGCAGAGATAATTAAGAGAAAGACTGGAAGACACGAACTTAGACTTGTAATACTCGACCCCTTAGTTTTCTTGGATGACGACAGCTCACATGAGGGACTAGCACCTGCATCCGGCCAAGCCATTCCTTCTCAACATTAGGACAGGAATCTATGATCAAAGATTCTATCTTTGAAATGTCCTGAATTTGGGACGTTGTCTGCATCGGAGAATGGTCACCGATCAGCCTGGACTTGATTAGTCGCATCAAGACACCGGCTTGGACCTCTGGACATCGAGAGAAGTTTACGTGCGTTATTTTCGGACACAAAATGGGAGGTGGATCAGAAGGAGGATCGTCGGGTAAAAAGCGAAGTTCGGAGGAGGTTGGAGGGGTATAGTGGGCCGCGAGAGCGTTAAGAAGTAATGCAACTCCAAATGTGACACCGGAATATTCTAGGACTTCCAGATTCGGAGATGATCGTAGCAGTAAAAGAAGGCTGTTAGAGTCGCTCAACCTACAACCTCGCAACTTGAGCTCGGTCAAACCTCCGACCAGCGTGTCAATAAGATGTCGAAAAAAGAGGTCGGGTTCGTAACGCGGGAGGTAGAGACTGAGCTTGCGAAGATGGGGCATTCTGGCTGTAAAGATCTCAATTGGAACCGTACAAGACACGTCGAGGGTCGTAAGATGATCCAACTCTAGCGTACACCCAAAGGTCATTGATGGAACAATTGAGCAGAGTTCGAGCCGTTCGAGGAGAGGATTGGCTTTGAGGACATTCACCCACTCGCCGGTACTAGAATAGCAGTGACGGATAGTAAGGCTTCGAAGACCAATGATATGTTCGCAAAGTTTTGTTCCATCAATGTCCACCCTGACTTGGTTTAACGACAGAGAATGTAGAGAGGAAGGGCCTCGGAGTAGCGGACGAAAATCATTAGTACTCTCCACTGTGATTTTCATCCATTTGGTCACCGCTGCTTCCTTCCCGATATACCGAAGGTATGGCAAGAATGACCACTGTTGGCTATGGAAAACGAGAAGATTGTCCCATTGAAGCCCATCCAACGAGTTTCCTGGCCAATTCGATGACAATGAAGCACTACTATTCACCACAAGCTCCTTCACATTCCCGTTGGTTCTCTCTATCCATAATTTTGCCTTGGGCTTTGGCCGTTGTGAGGTAAGAACGAGTTTGGCCCAAAGATGCGGAGAGTTCTCGATCACCGTTCGCCAGCGCTTGCAAACGTGTAAAAGTGGGATTAACGACGTATGGTCTTCTTCCACCAATATCCTTGCGATTTCTCCAAAGACTTCGATTGGCAGTTGGCTGATATGGTCGGTGAACAGCTTTCTCTGCATGTCCAACGCGTTTCGCAAACTCTGAATTTCTTCCTGCAAGGAGAGGAGCGACGCGCGTCTCTCTGGTTCCTTTGATATCTCCAATGCCATCGTTATCATCACCTGCGCTGGCTCAACTCTGTTAAGTTGGAAGAAGACGCGTGCGGCACGGGCGTAGCCTTGCCATCGTTCGGGAGCGAGGTCGATAGTTTTCTTTGCGTCCTTAAGGGCTTCCTTGTATTGCCCTAGCTTTGCGTGTACAGCAGCTCGTGTGTCGAGGATTTGATAGAGGTTCTGACCTCCATAATCCACTGCCTGTAATGGAATAAAACGGTGTCTGGACATGAAGAGGATCAAGGAAATTACTTCATTGAAATGCCCAAGGGCCTCTTGATATTTTCCAGCTTTGTAGAATTCGAGGCCTTTGTGAAATGATTTGAGCATTGCGAGTCGTGGTGTCTTTTTGTTTGCTCATGTTTGCTATCACTATCATTTCGAGTCCACTGTGCTCTTCGCCATGCCAAGCAAGAAAACGAAAGCTAGACGGGCTCGAATTCAGTCGGCCGCTACACCGGGTGCTTCAATTTCACTTGCTCCTGATCGCGTTCTCGCCCTTTTTTGCTGGATCCTCGGCGTGTCTGCTAGCCCATTTCCAGTTGACATTGAGGACAATCAGACGGTGGGTCACCTGAAGGAGGCGATTGTGAACAAGAAGCCGAGATCGCTTTCCAATGTTGAGCCCGACGAGCTTAAACTCTGGAAGGTCAGTGGCTGTTTTCGATTTGTCCTTGCAACTCAACGCCTACAATTCCATCCTAAAGCATTATATTGACATATTGTCAAACACTTTTCCTAATGCCCCGCAGGGACACATCCACGTTATCGTGAAGGCGCCACAGGTTGGTGAGTATCCAAGTTACATCGGATATGTCTTGCTCTGATCAGATTTCACTCGAAACCCAAAAATCGTCGAATCGGGTGCTGCCCACTTCTGTACCTTGCCTGAATACAAACAAATCTCGTCTACGCTACCTGAAACCTACAGCTAAACGACGCCGTGTGGATGATCTCGAAACGCCGCAAACCCCTATCAGAAATCAAGTAGCACCTCAAAAAGGTACGTGGTGTATCTCCACCCTTTAATTCTCCTGTGCACCTCCTTTTACAGTCTCACCCAGACGCCTTCGTCGTCGAGAACTTATACCTAAAATGGAAGGAGCGCACGAGCCTTTCACCCAGTTCATGTCCGACTTGGCGGAAGGGAAATTGGACAAGTATTTTGACCCCCACTCAAATTGAGCCGTGGGGTACACATCTCGGGGTCAAGCTGCCGAGTGGACCATTGCTGCTCCTTCATGAACTAGGAAATTTTCCAGATGACGTGCGGCTTACCGGAATCTTTAAACAACATACTGTGTTCGTCTCTCTCTAAAGCCGTTTTATGTTCGGTGACTAACAAATGTGCAGCCATTTATTTGCCGTGTCTGGTTCTGGGAAGACTCTTGTATTTGCCTCGAGGGACTCTGCCACCGATGGGGATTTTATATTTCATGCAGAGTTGACCCAAAAATCCGGGCGGCTGGCTCCACTGACTTTCTCGTCGCGACTCGAACAATGTCGAATATGAGTGGCTGGGATGAAACTACTGAGGAGATCGTCAGCACGACTGACCCAGACAAGAACGTCAATGTAGCAGGTCGGGCCTTTGAGATGCTGATATGTGCTCGGCTCTTTGTTTTAAAGCACCTTTTGGAGATTCAGAAGCTGCCCCCTGGCACAGATGGGAGGACAGCTCGACGCCGGTGGGTCCTTGTTTAAGCCATGCCGCCCGGTGTATATTACGGTGATATCTTCGCCGCTGTCCTCCAAAGCCTCCGTGCTGCAGAGAGCGATGACATGCGCGATCTTTCCAGGTCCATGTGACGAAAATCATAGGAGAATCGATTTTCCCCTCAAACTCGCAGTTGTTCGCTGTTATCGACTATTGTCATCAATGCCACATCAATCCTGCCTTTCGTATGAGAAAAGACAGGGATCTGGGAAATTTGTGTTTCCAAGTCAGTGAGTCCATGTTGCTAATGCCGAGATGTATGATCTAGACCTCGTTTCGTGGAAAGAAGGGTACCTCAGTCACCAGCATGGGTGTTATTAATAAGTAATGCAGGAATACTTGGTCTGAGCGGCAAATTTAAGCACTCTATTCACTTCAGCCGCACTAGATCGTGACTGGTTGTGAGTCCTTTTCAACAAGGTAGCCAGGCGGCCTGTGGTGTCCCGCAAAGGATATCGACTGGAAAAGCTGACGGTCTCCTTCTCCTACTATACAATGTTCTAATCAAAGGACAGTGATACGCTTGGGTTCACCAGTATCTACCTTGGGGAAAGTGACCGTCAAAACACCATTCTCCAAAAAAGCTACCACTTCATCCTCCTATCCGACAAAAACCCTCAGTAAGACAATAAATACATATATCACTGTATCACCTTTATGATTTGTGGAATTTCCAAAGTTCTGGAATGTTTGCCAAAACGTCGTTCCCGAAGGACGTAGCCATCTTCTTCATTCTGGTTGTCTGGTTCTTTGATCTCAGCAGAGACCGTGAGCTTTCCGCTGTGAAGGTCGATCTCGATGCCGTCTTTTGAGACGCCCGGGAATTCGAACGTTGCGGTGACTGTGTTCTGATGGTTGTATACGTTCATTCTAAGGTATAGTGTCAGAAGGAGTTGTTAAAGGAGGTACAGTGACGGTGAGCCTACTTACTTTGGTTTGAAAGTCTTTGGGAGGGTAATAGGATTGACAGGGGACATATTATGGGAGTAAGTAGGGATCTCATTCTCTCAGTTTTTTATACACAAACACGAGCGCTTAAATTTGCCGCCCAGATTATTTCAATCCTGTATAATACCGTAGATCCCTAAAGCACATTTTCAATGTGCATCATGGATATGATTGCTATCGAAAAGTGAGACAATCGATCTGAATAAGATACTTATCAGCAACCCTTCAGGCTTCTAAAAATTCCAATAAGTCTGCAACGTGATCCAGGGGCAGAATTCTACCTCCGTAACTATGAGATCTCGTTCCTCTACGGATCGCCAAGGGGTCAAGAAGATTGCCCCAAGGATTCTCTTCGTAATACTTGATCATGACTATTATTAGCCTAGTGGTAGGGATATTTTTATAAACACGAACCTTGTTCGTGCTCATCGATGATGGCAAATGAATCGTGTCAGATACTGACGTTTTCTTCGACGATAAAAGAGGCCTTGACGTTCATCGAAAGTGAGGAATATTCTCTCGTCTTTGAATTGCACTTGATCCTAATGAAAATAGGTGTTAAATCTCTTGCGGGGTCATCGGGGTCGGGGCCTTTGATTGAGTCTGTACCTTTGACGGTTCCGTGGACGATTACGAATAAGTATTATGTTGCGGATGTGCATTTTTCGGTGTGGACTGTGGATAAGGTTTTTGTAGAGTTGTTTGAGAGGGAGAGTGCAGCGTTGGTGTTTGTGTGGACTGAGGGCGAGGTGGGTTTGTTCTTTGATTTTCGTTTGATTGTATTTATTCATTGGGTTAGCCGTATGTGGAACATGTCAAGGAAATTGCGAGGTTGATCAAGTTGAGAGAATATGAGCCGGAGGTTGCGCTGGCGGTGCGAATACCAAGGGTGGAGGAGGCCAAGGGGGATATTAGCGGGGAAGATAATGGGGATATAGACAGCATGCTCATGTCGCTTGGATTCGAGTATGTCGATGCGACTGGATCGGACGAGGGGGATGATGGTATGCGTTTATTTTTTATTCTATTCGAAATGCTAAAGTACAAAGGAGAAGATATTCCTGCTTTACCTCGGGTTGTTGATGCGTTGAGTACGATCATATGGCCGTCCATGCGGTCGAATAAGGTTGAAGGGGTCGGTGGGTCGAAAGTGGCGAGTTTGGATTTGAATGGTGAGGTGGATTCTGAGGGAGAGGGTGAAGATGGGGAATTGGAGAGGGAGAGGGAGAGCATGCTTCAGGAATTATTGGGTGAAATAAAAGAAGAGAATGAGAGTCAGTGGATACGCACGGAGATGAGGATGTCACCGACAGAGATGAGCGATGGGGTGTCGTTGCGGTTTGAAGATGACTTTTCGACGTTCGTGTCGGCGGATGGGTATCGCACGCTGGGATCTGTGTCTGACTTTGGAGAGGGTGGATATGACAGGCTGGACGACGACGAGGGCGGTGCATTCGACCTGGACGAGGTATTTGGGGTGCTGCGGGGGTACAAGACGGAGATCGCAGGGATGGGCAGCGAGGAGGAGAGGCGAGTGTCGGCGGCGAGGGTCGCGCTTGGGCTGGTGTATGACAATTACTTACATAATTCATGATCCTGAGCCTTGACACTCACCGCTTTGACGCTGTTCTTCGCGGCGACAACGGGTCCAGCGGCGACGAGTACACCCCTTTGTTGCCTTTCTGTGCCAGTCGTTTGTCTCCTATCACCATCAAAGTTACATTTTTATACTGCTGCCGACATACACTGCACTACTCCTGGTCTCCATGCCCAGACACCAGCGTTCAGTAGATGGGCCCTTCGCCACCGCAATTCGGGGCTCGCCATTCTCCAGCACCCTCTCTCTAGATCGCACTTCCGTACCAGAGACACCACCCTCCAGAACATCCTTGACTATCGACGGCGGAGGCGCACCACCACGTCCAGGCCCCTCTCCCATGCACCCCCTCAAGTATGTCCACCAAGGGCGTCCGTCGAGTAGCACAAGCGCCGGTCGCGCGAGAGAGGACGTCACCCCCTGGGAATTCCAAGCGTTGTCGGCCCCAAAGGAAAAATTACATTCGCGGACAAACGGGCCAATTCCCAGTACGAGGCGTTCTTGCGACAGCACCACCACTTCCCCTCGCAGACCTAAATCATCCTCGGCTTCCCTCGCATCTCTGTCTTTCTTATCCATGCCACCCCCGATATCTTCGACTTCCAGCCTTGGTGGCACACCCAACCGTCCCATCGCCCCTACTGGTCCTGTCGCAGACGTCACCCCTTGGGAGCTTTACCCTGTGCCAAGGCCTTGGAGTACGTCAGCAAGCCTCGCCACGACTAGCACGACAAGCGAGACGCGTAACACTGGTGTGGCTTCTCAATCAACATCCAGTCTGCTAATCGCAAACAACCAGACAACGACGAATACCGGCCCAGTGGATGAAGTCACTCCTTGGGAGTTGGCGCCTGGTCCAGAGGGGAGTGTGGATTATAATGCTGCCGCGCCTCCGTCTCCGACTAGGGGAAATAGCAAGAAATTCTCTTCTTTATTCAAGTCTAAACATGAACCGAAAGCGTCAAAACATACTGGTTCGACCACCTCCCCGGACAATCCCAATCCCGCCCCACTTCCTGACATTCCAATGGATTTGTTAGCTACTTATGGTACGAGTGGAATTCCGCCCATTGCGCTACAACGTTCCCTGGCGTCTTCGATCAAGTCGAATTCTCAACAGTCGGAGCGTAGTTTTGCGGACTCTTCGAAACAGCACCTACTTGGCCAAACCCAAGGTGGCTACAAGTGGTCCAGACCGGGAAATAAAAGCGGTAAAGACCGGAAAGATTCGACGTCGTCCTCGAATGTGGGTGTCGGCGAGAGGACCCGACAGTTGCCGTTGACGGGACCACTGGAAGAAGTCGCTCCTTGGGAGATGGATCCTCCGCTTGATGACGGCGTTGAGAAGACGATAACGAATCGTGCGGTTAAACGAATTGCGGTGACGTCTTCACCTCCGATGTCGCCTACTATTGAGATGTGGAAAGCACAGAAATCGGCTGGGTTGGTGAAAGGGAGTAGGGAAGATGCGTATAATATGCGAGGGGATGGGAGGTCGATGAGTTCATCTGCGTTACCGTTATCAAGGGCTCGAGCAAATTCTGTCGCGGCGAGTTCGGAAGCTGGTTCCATGTTAAATGGGGAGAGGATGCAAGCGAGTACGAAAGGCGAGGAGAAGGCCGCTCGGATTCCTCACTCGAGAGATGGATTCGGCAGTAATCTCTCGCGAGGGAGGAGTTTAACGGGTCAAACGGCGACATCGTCAAAGTCTAGTCTAGTCAGACCCGCATCATCTGCGGCGTCGGCGGGCCATGGGGCAGAATCCATAATTTCGATTATGAATAAAGCTCAGATAGAAGAAGTCCTCCCTTGGGAGTTGTATCCTATTCCAAAACCCATTCAAAGGTCGACTACTGCACCTTCTGGAATGATGGGTGAAGAAAGGGAGAGAGATCGAAAGATGGTGCGTATTTTCTTCCTTAATCTACTTGTCTGTTTCTTTTTGGGTGGCATGTCGGTGTTTTTTGGTCTGTCATATATTCAGGGGTTATGGTCAGCGCAACTGAGTGACATCTTTCCATGCCGTTACAGCGCTCATGATTGCGGTGGGAGAGCGTAGCTTTGCGTTAACACTTCAAGTTCACTACTATTGCAATTAGACGACATTGGTTTTTCATTTTAAATTCCTCTCTTCTCATTGGTATACATACTGACAATTTTCTTCCCCTTGGTAACATTTCTACATCTCATCAATATTTGGCGTGGACAACCTTCTGGAAAAACATCTGATCGTGGCGCCTTCTCTGGGTTTTTCTTTTTTGACACTTGATTTGCTAACCTTTCCCTTATGGGTTAATTTCCGTATTCCGAATTACCCTCCGCCTCACCCCAACATTTTTTTTTCGCACCTATTCTACATTGGGCTTTTTTTTTACCGCTCCTCTCTCTCCGACTTTCTTGCTTTCGATCATCATCTTTGACGGGTCTCTTGATGACAATCCGTTTGACATGTACGCCTCCTCCGGCTCCACTACGACTACGTTCACCACGTGCGTGCACTGCATGAATAACACCACCACCACCATGCATTCGATCACTGGTATCTGTTCCGACTGTCCAACGACGGTTACTACACCGAATACACCTTCTAAAAATCGACGACGGAACTTGGATTCTGTACCACTGTTTAAATTCACAAAGACGACGACTTCATCGGCGGCTGGCAAGGCATTGGTGGAGCTTGGATTGAAGAAGAGAAGAAGTACAGGGAAGACGAACGGGAGTGTGAATGGGACTGGCGGGGGCGGTTTGAGTCGTGTTTCGTCTGCGTCTGCTGTGTCTGGGATATCGGATTTTGGTCCTGTTCCATCGTTACCGGCCTCGTCTGCTAGTGTGAAGGCGATTTCTAATGTGGTATGTGTTGATTTGATTTGATTTTTTCTGCTCCCGTACGACACTTTCTTCGTTGGTCTTGCATTAAGGACGCCACACCAGACCGCCCTATTCTGGATTCATGATCCGTATTTCATTGGATCAGTCAAATAGTCTTTTTGATCCATTCTTCCTTTCCTGATATATGTCTGTTGCTCCGAATATCTTTCTGGCACGATCTTAACAGACACCATCGCTGACCGCTTTTTTGTCAGAGCACACCTATTTCCTCCTCATCTGGCCAGGCATTCCCAATCGGATTGACCCTACTACCCATTTCCTTCGTTCCTTCCTCCTCCTCAACATCTTCAGGCGGGACGAGATCCACGACAGGTAAAGAAAGAGGACCTACCTCGAGTAGTGGCAGTAATAACACCACTCAACCTTCCTCGGAAGGACAACATCAACATCAACAGCCGCAATCGACGGATGTCAATGCGAAATTCTCTACTGCGGATCGGACGATCCTTGAAGAGCTCAAGGCGAATATTAGAGCGAGGGAAGCACAGTTTCTGATCAAGGGTGTTGGACATGCGATGCTGGGTGGGAGGAGATGTCCGGGGAAGAAGTATCATCCGTATAGGAAGAATGAGGTGCCGTACCCAAGGAGTTATGATAAGGAAGTCGTTGACCTGTGTGTGGTTTTTTTTGAAGTTTTTGGTGAGATGTTTAACAAATCATTTCACAGGGACGTTTGGGAAACTATGTTTTGGCTCGACCTTTGTAAAGGTCTATCATGGCATTCGTTTGATAAACCACCCACAAAAGTGTATGTTTTCTGTTCATAAAATATTTTGTGTTGTCGTTCATGTTCTTTTGTAGATTGGAAATCGGATGTGGTATGCGCATTGATTGATTTACTGGTTTAGCCGATTATATATTGACTTTTATTTTAGGTACCGGCACGTGGATATTGCAAGCTGCAACTACTTGGAAGGTTCGTCTTTGCTTGTCTTGTGATACCCTTCCAATCGTCCTGATTTTTCACCTTTCTAGAACTGTCACTTTGTTGGTAAGTTCTCCCTTCAAATCTCAATTGCGTATATTCAAACGCACCATCGAAAAAAAAGGTCTCGATATTGTACCTCTTCACCCCAATCTACAAAATTTCGCATCACTTGATTTATATTCGAGAATCACTTGGGTCCAACATAATTTGTATATCTTTTTCCTTGTCGCGTCTTTCAGAACGGTGGTTTACCTTTTGGTGTATAGTTTGGATGGACTTCCCTTCCAGAATGAAGAGTTCGACTTTGTGTATGTGTTTATGTTCTTGTAGAGGTTTATGCTGATTGTTGATTTTGTTTTGTAGGCACATTAAGCGAATAGCTTTGGGTATTCCTGAAGATAAGGTGTGTTCTCTCGGTTTATTATTCAATATCGATGTGTGAATGACTTTTTTTTTGTTAGTGGGACAAGTTCCTTGAGGAAGTTCAACGTGTTATGAAGCCTGGAGGTGCCCTGGAGGTAAATCTTTCTATTCTTCATTGGAAATTACATTTACCAACGCAACCACAACGTAGATGATCGAGGAAGACTTCTTCTTTCCTGGAAAGCCCATTGACGATTGTGACGACGACTCGACTCTTAATGTGGATTCT
>Ga0307517_10014879_pt1 | contig 10397 bp, 2 predicted proteins | sample 23_EM_MG_FD_194515 | JGI IMG/M metagenome (GOLD analysis project Ga0307517, IMG submission 194515) | Populus trichocarpa ectomycorrhiza microbial communities from riparian zone in the Pacific Northwest, United States - 23_EM | ecosystem: Host-associated > Plants > Roots > Unclassified | place...
TCTCCTGGGTTACCTTCACTACAACCATCCCCATAACTTTACATACTATGAAGGTGCATGGGAAATACCACTCAACCCATCAAACTTGAGCGGAAATAATCAAGTTATTGGGTTAAGATGACTCTTTAATATGATATCAGAGTTTTCATGACCAACCGGTCACAAGTTTTGAATCTCTCTATCCTCATTTATTTGATAAAAATTAAGCATAAGGTAGTGTGAGTTTCTGCAAGTTTCAAGCTCAAAGAGCTTTCACTTGAAGGAGTGTGTTAAAGAATAATATTTTTTGGTGAATATCGGGGCATCAGCCCAATTAAATTAAATGAGGAAGAGTCGACATAATGAGGTCATAATACAAAATTGTACAAAGATCCATATTATAAGGATTTGCAGTAATATAAGTCGACAATCACAGATGAACACACTCCCACATTAACTCCAAGACTTGAAATTCACGTTCTCATACTGTCTCTTAAAAATCTCCTTGCACCTACCTCTCCTGGGTTACCTTCACTACAACCATCCCCATAACTTTACATACTATGAAGGTGCATGGGAAATACCACTCAACCCATCAAACTTGAGCGGAAATAATCAAGTTATTGGGTTAAGATGACTCTTTGATATGTTATCAGAGTTTTCATGACCAACCGGTCACAAGTTTTGAATCTCTCTATCCTCATTTATTTGATAAAAATTAAGCATAAGGTAGTGTGAGTTTCTGCAAGTTTCAAGCTCAAAGAGCTTTCACTTGAGGGAGTGTGTTAAAGAATAATATAAATCATATCTTAAGACATCATCTAACAGCTTAAGTTATTGGATTGAGATGGTTTTTTGATAGCCTTCCACAAACTTGAATCTCTTTACCTAGCATTAACATGAGGAACTCTCATTAGATTTGTAAATCATATCTTGAGACCTCACCTAACAGTTTAAGTTATTGGATTGAGATGGTTCTTTGTTAGCCTTCCACAAACTTGAATCTCTTTACCTAGCACTAACATGAGAAACTCTCATTAGATTTGATATATTTTCCCCTTAATATTTTCACCCAAAGACTATTACTCTCATATATCACTCCCCAAGCCAGTTTCATCACAAAATACATATTCACCTTATGCATCTTTTTTAACCCTAACCCACCTTCAATTTTAGGTTTGCATAGTTTTCAATCCTGATCTACATTTTCTAGTATTATTAAAGGTCAAAACCACTTACACCTACATTAAACTTACATTTTAAAGATGAATCATTAACACCTAAATAGGAGTTATTGATGACCAAGTTTTGGTGGGTAGAAAGTTTTCTCTCTCCTCTCTTTTTTATGACATTTTCTCTTCTTTCTCAACTACCAGGGATTGAAAATGTAAGAGAAATAAAGTTTTATGACTTAATTGTAAATTTTTAAAAAGAAAAAAAGTGTAGAAAAACGCTCCTCATGAACAATATCAAAGGGTAAAACGACTTCTTTTTTAATATTAAATTTGGTACTTGTCCTTTCATTTATTTAGTTGAACATTATAGATGTGTTTGTAATAGCAATCTTTAATTTAACATAAAAAATAATATTTTCCATAACGTGCATGTGAGAGCATGTAAAGTGAAGCAAATTCTAAAATCTAAAACCATGTCAACATACCTTGCAAGGATAAAAAAACAAAGAAATAAAGTTTAATGACCAAAATGCAAAACACAAAAAATTCCAGGGATTAAAAAGGAAAAGTGACCATAAGCAATGACGTGAAAAGACAAATCAATCTTCATGAACAGTGAACTTACAATAAATTTCCATCTGACTTTTTTTTGAAATTGTTAATTTGTTAATGGTTAATGTTAATGTTAATATTGTTTGGGAAGTCTAATTATTGTAACAAAAGAGAAACCACAATGATGATATATACTTTTCATTTCATTTCAGGCTGCTGGTCTCTTTATGTTTAGACTGGACTCTTTGTATTTGGCCCAATTCACCCATCACTTGTCTGGTACTTGTGCCACTAGACTTGCTACAAGTTTGTATTTCCTCCAACTAAATCTATAAAATTAGATAATTGGCAATCACATTATTAAGGTGTTTTTTTTTAGATCCTCAAAAACATTATTGGCCATGTTCACAAGCAAGAGACATGGATTTAATTTTTTATATATATAATTACACTACAGCAATATTCTTACAAGTAACAACAACAAATGGTAGAGCTAGCATATTATCGAACTGGTGTCAATTTTTCTAATGCCAATAAGGCTGTAAGTCACTAAAACCTGTGGTAGATAATGACTTGATACCTAATCTGACTTCAGGATCTCACATCTGGTCATGCTTGGAAGGAAACAGCAAGGAAGAAGCCTAATCAATGAATGACCGTTACCTAAATAAAGAAACATAAGAATCAAATGAAAGATTTCGTCAATGATATTCTTGGAAGGAAACGTTAACCCCCAATCGCCGTGCATGATGGACAAGGAATGAGTGTATTTACATTAAATATGTTAACAGTGCTTTTAAGATTGCTTGAAAAAAATAAAATTGTCTCAGTTGATTGTAAACTAGTCCGAGAATATTTAATATATATATATATATAAAACACGTATCAACAAAATTGTTAATAATAATTGGTAAAATGGTTATTATACATGTTGATATTCGATCATTAAATCAACCATGTTTTAATTACCTCAAGATTCGGTTTCAAAAAAGTTCTTGCAGTTTTCCTCACCTTTGAATGATTTAAGGAAAATCGGAGAGAAAAAGATAGCTCAAATTACACGATTTTTCATTAAAATTTGACTAGAGAGGATCAGTTGGTACCACCTGAAGTTTCATGGAAACTGTGATAAAGTGGCACAAATTTGTCATGCTCAGGCTTATAGTCTTTAGGTGGATTTTGTCCTAGAAAAGCGTCTCTCCAAGAAATGGGCGGTACCATGTGTTTATAAACTGCCTACACCTTCAATTTCTAGCCCATGGAGGATATTAGTATCATCATAAACTTTATATAGCATTTGGTTACTCATCTGGAAAAAAAAGATAATAGAGATAGAACAAAAAAGAAAACAGAAAATAAGATGGAGACTGAATGTGTTTGATAATGATGTATAAGACAAAATGATTGTCTCTGTGTCTTGTTAATTAAGTTATGATGGATAAAATAAAATAAAATATAAAAAAGTCTATTTTACCAAACTTACATATTTTTAAAAATAATTAAATGTTTTTTTTTTACTTTAGTTTATATTGAGTGTTGAAATCAATAATATTATAATAACCATGGTTATAAAAAATTGATTGGACAGGTTGACATAGGGCATGGACTCATCCGAGTTTAAGAAAAAATAGAGGAAATATTAACTTGACCTACCCCGGTAAAAAATCTAGGTCAACTCGGGATAAAACAAGGATAAAAAACTCGTTGATTTTTTTGAAAAATTTTTCTTGTCAAAATAAGGTTGCTGTGATTATTTTAAAAAAAATTGGGTTAGCTGGGTTGTCCCTCCTAAACCATGACTTGAACTTTGCTTATAGTCAACTCTCAGGTCAGGTTTTAAAACCATAATAATAATAACTTTTATCCATACGTTGACTTTGTCAACTCTTGTTAACCCTTTTGATTTGTGACCTGGGCTTTGCCCCGATTGACCCCCGAGTTGAGCTTTATAATTATGATAATAACAAATTTTATCCTTACATTGACCCGGGTTAACCAGAGATGACCCTCCTAATTTATGCCTCGAGCCTTGCCCAAGGTTGAACCCCGAAATAAGTTTTAAAATTATAATAACCCCTCTTATTTTATGTTGACTCGGGTCAAACTAGGCTGACCCTTCTGACACATGACCCGAGTCTTACATCGATTCGACCCTGAGTTGTTTTTAAAATTATAATAATAATCAATTTTATTTTTATATTGACCGAGGTCAATGGTCAACCTCATTTGTGACATAAGCCAACCCTCGAATCGGATTTTAAAACTATGATAATAACTACTTTTATTGTTACACCGACTCAAGTCAACCCAGCCCTTCACCCAAGTCTCGAGTAGTGACCCGCTAAGGATCAACCCTAGGATGAGTATTAAAAATATAATGATAATTATTTTTATCATTACATGTCTTACTTAAATAATTTTGGAGTTAAAAGATTTTTATAAGGATATTTTAGGAATAAAAAATAATAAATATTATCTCTAAGGACTTATTCCCTTCGTTGCTTTCTGTTTTGAAAGTACATAAACTCACTCAAAATTTATTTCAGATATAAATTTATTTTTATATTTTTATTTATATTTCTTTAACCAAATATATTTTTATTTATAATATATTTAATTTTTATATCCGAAAACAGTAATCAAATCATAAATGATGAGCTTAGAAGTTGAGAACACATAGCTCATGTTCCCAAAGATAACGTCACTAATGATATTGATTTAATTTTTTTTTACAAGTTATTTAAACACTCGGATATGAGATAATGGTCTGTCACTGTCAATTCAACCTAGTATTAGTAACCACTCCTTTCTAGCCTAACTTGTGATCTCACAATTCTTGCTATTACAGCACATGTACATGTTCCGTTTGATTTTTCAATTGTTTTATTGGAATACTGGGGACACTTCTCCTCGTATATTTTCAAGAAATTGGGTGGTAATTTCTTGAGTCGTGACTAGCACGTTGCAATGGCTCTGGCCATCATGCTAGCTCGGGATCTTATAAATTCAGAGACCATCACTGCAACTATATACCAACTCTCTATATCTCCCAAAATGAAGAATCATTGCAAAATTGTGCTTTGCTTTCTATTCTTGTGTTTCTCATCTCCAACAAATTCCACATCGTTGTCATCACAATCTTCTTCTACTCATTCTATTTCAGTCCAACATTGTGTTGACAGTGAAAGAACAGCCTTGCTCCAACTCAAAAGGGATTTGTTAACAGCTCAACCAGATTCTTCTTTTCCTCAACATCCTTCCTCAGGTTCTTTGCTTCCTTCATGGAAACCCAACACTAACTGTTGCTCCTGGGAAGGTGTCGCTTGTCATCATGTCTCAGGACATGTGATCAGCCTCGACCTTAGCAGCCACAAACTATCCGGCACTTTTAATTCAACCAACCTTCTTCATCTCCCTTTCCTTGAAAAACTCAATCTTTCCAACAATAACTTTCAGTCGTCTCCATTTCCCTCCAGGCTTGATCTGATTTCCAACTTGACACATCTTAACTTTTCAAATTCAGGTTTTTCAGGACAAGTACCTTTGGAGATATCGCGGCTGACCAAATTGGTTTCTCTTGATCTCTCCACTTCTCTTTTGGATTCTTCAAAACTTGAGAAACCGAATTTTGTAAGGCTTGTGAAAGATTTGAGAAGCTTAAGGGAACTTCATCTTGATGGTGTCAATATATCAGCAGGTGGTGGCGACTGGTGCATTGCCTTACCTCTGGCAACCCCTAATCTCCAAGTTCTGAGCTTGTCAGATTGTCATCTCTCAGGTCCCGTTTGTGAATCACTCAATCAACTTTCATTGCTTTCAAAGCTTGACCTTTCTCGAAACAATCTCTCTTCAATGTTTCCGAAAAGTATCATGCAGCTGCCAAACCTGAAGACTCTTGATTTATCGAGCAATACGCCTCTTTCAGGGACTTTGCCAGAATTTCCAATAGGCAGCAAGTTAGAAGTTTTATCTTTATTATTCACAAGTTTTTCTGGAGAAATCCCATATTCAATTGGCAATCTTCAATTTTTGATTAAACTGAACTTGAGGAATTGCAGTTTCTCTGGATTGATACCTTCTTCTCTTGCAAGCCTAAACCAACTTGTTGATTTGGATCTCTCATCCAACAAGTTTCTGGGATGGATTCCATTCCTTCCACCATTAAAGAAAGGCCCGAGACTACTCGATTCAGTAAACCATATTGGGTTAGAGAATCTAGGCTCTCTTTTTATTGAGAGCAATTCCATGGAGGCGACTTTGAACTCCTCACTTTTTGAGCTACCTTCCCTGGAGAAATTGCTACTAAGTCAAAACAGGCTTAGTGGCGTCCTACAAGATTTTGAACGAGCTTTTTTATCGCCCCTAAGTGTTGTTGATCTAAGCATCAACAATTTGGAAGGGCATATCCCTAATTCGTTTCTTGAACTTCAGAATCTTACTGAATTGAAGCTTTTTTCCAACAACTTTAGCGGTGCCATCAATTTAAGCATGATCAAGAGCATTGAGAGCCTTGCATTCCTTCAGTTGTCTGACAATAGCCAATTGACTATTGCCTATTCAAGCAACTTAAAACTACCCCAGCTTCAAAGATTGTGGTTTGACTCCTGCAATGTTAGCCGAATCCCAAGTTTCCTACGAAACCAAGATGGATTAGTTGAGCTGGGCCTTTCGAACAACAAAATCCAAGGCATACTTCCCAAATGGATATGGCAATTAGAAAGCTTGTCTTACTTGAATTTGTCCAACAACTTTTTGACTGGGATTGAAACACCAGTTCTTGCTCCACTATTCAGTTCTTTGACCTTGCTTGACCTTAGTTATAATTTCCTAGAAGGATCATTCCCTATATTTCCACCCTCTGTAAACCTCCTTTCGCTTTCTAAGAACAAGTTCACTGGAAAGCTTCCTGTATCATTTTGCAACATGAACAGTTTAGCAATCCTGGACATTTCCTATAACCATCTGACTGGTCAAATCCCACAATGTCTTGGGAACCTTAGTTCCGCTCTCACAGTAGTAAATCTAAGAGAGAACCAGTTTTCTGGGTCCATGCTTTGGAATTTCACTGAAGAATGCAGTCTGACGACGCTCAATCTCTATAGGAATCAGTTCAAAGGGGAAATACCAGCGTCTTTGGGAAATTGCAGAGGACTCAAAGTCTTAGACCTCGGTGACAACCAGATTAATGACACATTCCCTTTTTGGTTAGGGAAGCTTCCTAACTTGCAAGTCCTTATCCTCCAATCCAATAGATTACATGGTTCCATTGGTCAGCCACTGACACCAAATGACTTCCAAAAGCTTCATATACTCGATCTCTCCTCGAATTACTTCACTGGAAATTTGCCATCTGACTACATTGGAATATGGCAGTCAATGAAGATGAAGTTGAACGAAAAATTGTTGTACATGGGAGGCTTCTACTACAGGGATTGGATGACAATAACAAACAAAGGACAGAGAATGGAAAATATTCACATCTTAACCATTTTCACTGTCCTAGACCTCTCAAACAATCGTTTCGAAGGAGAGATTCCTGAAATGATTTGTGATCTCAAGTTGCTACAAGTACTCAACTTGTCTAGAAACAATCTCGTTGGCGAGATTCCAACATCTCTCTCAAAATTGGCAAAGCTTGAGTCTTTAGACCTCTCACAGAACAAGCTCACAGGGGAGATACCAATGCAACTAACAGACTTGACATTCCTCTCTGTGCTCAACCTTTCTTACAATAGATTGGTTGGGAGAATACCGGTAGCCAATCAATTTTTAACGTTCGCTAATGATTCCTATGGTGGCAACTTGGGACTATGTGGATTTCCATTGTCAAGGAAATGTAGACATCTTGAGAACGATCCATCAGGAAAGCAACAAGAGGACTCAGGAAAAAAAGGTACTCCATTTAGTTGGAGATTTGCACTGGTTGGATATGGTGTTGGAATGCTTCTGGGAGTTGTCATTGGTTACATGTTGTTTTGGAGGACTACTGGATGCAGCAGGTGGATTGAACTGTTTTTTAAGGCAAAGAAATGGTAGAAAGAAAAAAGAGTGGAAATAATTACTTTAAAGAAGATACATGCTAACTACATTAAATAAAGTTTCAATCCCTCTTAATATCCTTAGAGGCTTTACTTTGATAATTTTAAGAGTGATGAGAAAATCTCTCATATCTATCCTCTCCTGCGGTTTTTAGCAGCAATTCTTGTCTCGTTATCAAATTAGCATTTGCAACTTGTGTAACTGCACCGGGTAATGAATATTCTTTGAGCCAGAATTTCAAGTTCATTTCTGCAGCAAACATTTCATCTGAGGGCTTTCTTCTTGTAAAGTTTGCATCGTACCTTTGACAGAAACTATCCCTTCTGATCAGAAAGAAAAACTAATATAACCCTCTATCTGGTAGAATTTTACTGCGTAATTTGATAATTTTAATAGTGGGGAAGATGAAATGCACATGTCAAGACTACATAAGTAAATCCTTTACACCGAATTTCTACATTATTCATTAACAACGAGTTGTTGTGCTCGTAACGAATTATTTTCCTAATTCGGTATTCTAAAGTAGTGGCGAATTTCACATATAACTCATTGATTAGTTAATATTTCTCAAATCATTGTCGTCAAACTCATCCCAATCCAGGTGACTGAGTTGTTGATTCAATCAGGTCAACAAGATCACAGAACTGCCCACACCAACTTACTAAAGCTAAACCGAGTTTAATAACTATAACCGATACCCTTTTTAACCTTTGAGTGAAAGACTCGACGTATGTGACTATATATTCCTTCATGAGCCCCCATCCCAACGTCTTTGACCAGCTCCCAGTCTCCCCTCCATCATATCAAGATGATTGGAAACAAGAGGTGATAGTGCAGAATTTCTTGGGCCTGATTTGATGGTGTGCTCTTACTGGCCTAGAGTTGGGTCTGTTCTTCGGTTGTATGTGTGAAATACAAGATATATATTAGCATAATATATTAAAAACAAGAAGATCACAAGAAAGTTTTTGAAAGTAGGGGATCTGCTATCAAGCTCAATATTATCAGAATGAAAGAAATGGACAATCTATTTCAACCTTTACATTTGTATAGATTATAAAGAAGACAAAAAAAAAGAAAAAAGAAAAAAAAAAGCAAACATAAACCAGATTGGCCTCAGAATTAAATCACCTCAGATGCTCTCACGATGAACTCCAATTTTCCCTTCATATCTATGTAACAAGTAATAGAGAACAACAATTATCTTTACTTCATTAACTTTGTTCTTGCAGGTTTAGACTTCAATTTAACACACGTGATTTATTTCATCATTTAAGCAGCTTATAATTATAAAAATAACAGGTATTCTGCATGTCCTCTCATCTCCTAGCCTTCAATATCGTATCCCACCAGACTAAAGCTCCATGCTTTAAATAAACCATGCAGTTTTCACCATTCTTGAATATGAGATTCCCGTATACTTATAAAGTGATCTATCACATTCAGCTAACCAATTAAGAAACTTCTCTACTCCGAAATCACCACTTAAAGAAGAAATCTCAACCTTCATACAATAATATTGATCATATCATCCAAGAAAGGTCAGATTCGGATTTTGATGTAAAATATCATACAGTTCAATTTTACACTATTGAGCATAACTCCAAATCCAATCATTGGATAGAGCTGAAACTTTACCAGAAGATTCCAAAAGTACTTCTCTATATTGGGGTAAATCTTTAGATGAATCAGAATTCAGGAATGACTTGCAATATAGATCAAAACAAGCTGTATGAACTTTGTTATTTACTTCCTTTTGACTTGTGGACTTCCTATTTGACAAGGATCCTTTTCCTAGAAGGATGTGGCAGCTTGTTTTGGGAATCTCTTAGTTCTACAAGGATCTTTAATGGGTTGCAACATACTTTTCAAGTGTGGTAGGATTCATTAATGTCTTAGAATCCTTTTCTTATAAGGATTCCTTATTCATCCTAACTACATAACGAAAGAATGACTGGTGGTATTTAATGACATTTTGATTTTTAGGATCATTTGGCAGATAAAGACTTAGGATTTATGAGCTTTATCTTTATTTTTGTTAGCTACAACCAAGGCTTGTTTAGGCTTAATTAATACTTTGTTTTCAGCTAGGATTTAAGGCTTGTTTGGATCAGATTATAGGCTTTTTAGTTTAAGGTTTTTGGGTAAGATTTGTTAGTGAGCCAAACAAATCCACTATGGAGATCTATTATGGTTTATTTTAGTCTAAATTCAATATAAATAGAGTCATAACAAGACATGGAGGGGACATAATTCAAATTAATAAAACTTCATTGTCGTACCTTGTTGTGTGAGTTGGTGAGATATTTTTCCTTTCTTGGTTCTCTAAAGAACTGGAAACGACTTATCGAAGAACAACTGACTTCATGCCGCCTTCCTTATGTTTTTTGTTCGTGAATCAATATTCATTGGGTGGGGGTTTTTGTTTCGAATAGTGTTGGTGTAACAGTCCGAACTGTACGACTCGAACAATGTTAAAAAATCCCAACATATCCTCTTTATTTGGGGGTAATTTTTTTTTTTCTAAAAATTCGGCAGAGTTTCGTTTGCATTTAGGACATCCCAAGTTATCGACTACTATCAATTTACTCAATCAACCCATCATCACAAGGTCCCATAATTCCGGACCTTATATCAAACCTCATAATTCCA
>Ga0307517_10014880_pt1 | contig 10396 bp, 9 predicted proteins | sample 23_EM_MG_FD_194515 | JGI IMG/M metagenome (GOLD analysis project Ga0307517, IMG submission 194515) | Populus trichocarpa ectomycorrhiza microbial communities from riparian zone in the Pacific Northwest, United States - 23_EM | ecosystem: Host-associated > Plants > Roots > Unclassified | place...
AATTTAAATGATCAAATTTTTATAAATATTTATTTTTATCGGGTTAGTTTTTTATTGTAAAAACTATGTTGTTAATAAAAAAAATTAATATTTCATTAAAACATGGAGAATATATATATATATATATATAAGAAGTTAGAATTTTGATTAAAGAAATACATTATTTTTTTAAAAAAAATTAAATCTTTAAAACCCTATTTTACTTTTTTTTATTAATTTTTATTAAGACCTTTTGTTTTAATCTTTAATTAGCTTTCATAAAACTTTTACAATTTTTTAATTTATGTTGAATTCATTATACTAAGCACATAAATAATTTTTCCATTTCTCGACTAATAAATTTCAACATATCATAAAAGGTATCCATAACTATGACACTTTATTTTCTTGCATTGAAATTAACTTGAAATTATATCTATAATGTGATATGGAAAAAATAATAAGTAATTAGTATTATATATAGTTATTAATTCTAAAAAGTATAGCTCAATTGGTCAGGTTTTAAGTTTAATTTTTAAAAATCTCCAGTTCGAGTCTCACAAATATTAGAGCCATTAAAAATTTACATATTCGTTAATTTCAGAATTCATAAGATTAGTTGAGATACGAATAAGTTAACTCATATGTCTATTATAATAATAATAAAAAATAATCAAAACTTAATCAAGCTGAGTTTTAAATTAAAATAAAAAAATATTGATACAACTAAACTTAATTAAACAAGATAAATTAAGCCAGCTAAAACTGAGCCAGTCAACTCTAAGATATTTAAAAAAGAAAAATGAAAATTGAAAAATAGAAGAAATGGGAAGCAAAGGCACATTTGTCAGCTACTACTACTACTATAATTCTTATTATGCTTTCCTGGCAGCATCAGCACCCCAGCTTCTTTCATTTACCAGACAAACAGACAAAGCTCTCTCCTCTCCTCGCTTCCTTCTCTCCCATCTCCACAGAAAGCTCTACTCTCTCTCTCTCTCTCGTTTTGCCGATTCCGAAACCAATCTGTTGTTTTCTTTTTCTCATCAAGGAAGAGAGAAAGAGATATGCAATCGGTGGTGTTGAACCCAACTTGCTACTGCAGGGCTCAACAAGGCCTAGACACCTCCTGCAGCTCTCCTCCCCCTCCTGCTATTCTTTACAAGGTTTCCTCCTTCTCTCCCTGTCTCAACTTTTTTTTCCTTTTTTTTTGTGTGTTGACGTTGAATAACTGAATCCCATATTCACAGAGTCGTTCGAGCTTTTTTGGTACCCATTCGAGGAGCCCCGGTCACCTGCGGCGAGGCATACCTTGCCGTTCCTTGCGAATTCGATCGCCTTCTTTCACACGGAGGAGGCCAGGTTCTTTTTCTCTCTTTTCTCTCTTGTAATAATCGTGAATATAAATAATTCATCATGCCCTTTTTGTAATCTTTTAATTCGTAGAAATTAGCTAGGTACGCAGTTTCGAGTGGAATAATTGATGGGTTTAGTTTATTTTGTTAGAAAATAGCTAAGTTAATGTTTTAGAGTGAAATAATTAATGGGTTTGATTTATTTTATTAAGTGATGTTGCTGAATAAGTCATTTTTTACGCTGTGTAGTTGTTAAGGCTGTTGCTACTCCAGATTCAGCGGTAGAATTGCCGTTGACTGCAGACAATGTTGAGAGTGTATTGGATGAGGTTAGACCTTACCTGATTTCAGATGGTGGTAATGTGGCATTGCATGAGATTGATGGAAATGTTGTCCGATTGAAATTACAAGGAGCATGTAGTTCTTGTTCTGCTTCGGTTATGACGATGAAGATGGGTATTGAGCGTCGCTTAATGGAAAAGATTCCTGAGATAGTTGCAGTAGAAGCTGTAGCGGATGAAGAAACTGGGCTTGAGCTGAACGGAGAGAATATAGAGAAGGTAATCAAATTGAAGCCTTTATTTTCAGTGCTTACATATATTGCTTTGGAATGGAATTGAACAGTTTTTAAATTATGAACCACCTCTCGAAAGGATCCACGTTGTAGTGGTAAAAGGAGAAAAAAAAAAGATTCAAAGATGCTAAATTGCAGGATAAAAATTGCAAAAAAAAAAGAAGAACAGAGTGTATAGGTCTCTACTCCATTCGCTTATTACTCAGAGGAGCTTAATGCAGTTTTACAATCATGGATGGTGCCTCCTGAGAATAGTAAATTTTTTGTGTGCATGTGTATTTGCTTTCTGAAATTATTGTTCTATTTCTGTTAGATTACAGAGTAAACAGCAGTCTTATGTCAGTGAGTGGCACTCTTGGTGCTTGTAAATAATTTCTATGGCCCTCTACTTGCTTCTGGAACATTTTCCTCTTACAATTTATTCTTCCCAAGTGTGGTTTTGCATCAACTCTTATTTTAGCTCTTGGTATTTACTTAGGGTCTAGAGTGCTGTGTTTTCTATGACTCGTCTTAAAGTTCTCTAAACTAGGATGCACTTTGAGAGTCCCTTCTTCCGTGTTCCACCGTCAGCTTCTACTGGCTGCGCAGTTTCAACCCCCTTTTGTAATTTTTTGCTCCTCTTGGAGAACTTAAATTATGAGTGGTTACTGCACATTACCATCATAGAATTTTGAGGATGTCTAAACCTATGAAATCAACAAATGAACAGTGAATGGTCCCCTACTTTCTCATTCAAGCCTATATGACTCTAATGCCAAGGCTTACCTCCCTTCTAAGAGAATTTTGCCTTCGCTGGAAAATGGAATTGGAATTACAGGCTAGGTTCTTTCCTCAATGGCCTATTGTCAGATAATTAGCTTATGTGGCTCACAAACTGCCATCAAGGCGAACAGACAAGTAGTAGCTTAAACTGTCAATAAGATTCTACTTGACTTTTTTATATCCCAATAGGTTGCTGCATTTTCTGTGACGCGGTCATAACACATGATAGGTAACCATTATGTAACAACTTTGGCTGTGATGTCTATCAGTAATAGCCTCAATTGATTTTATACTTTGGGATAGGGTTTTCAAAGTATCTGGATATTCTTGAGTGTTCTATACGTTATAAGAGCTGCTTTTAACAAAGGTTTGAGGGTGTTGGGAATTTATAAGGAGGAAGTCTTGTGGTACTGTGCTTTGTCATTGATTTGGAATCTTTGGCAGGAGAGAAACTTTAGAATTTTTCAGGTTGGAAGCTCTTTTTTTTTTTGTCCTGCTTTAGGATAAGCTAGTTCTATTAGCTTAAAATTGGTGCTGTCACTCTCTAGAGATTTTCTTCAGCAGGTTTGCAGTGAAATTGGAGAGTTTTGATGTCTTTCTTCTGTTGTTTTTGGCTGGTTCTTTTCAGCTTTTGTTTCTTGGTGAAGTCTCTTTTCTCCTGTATTGTATGTCCTTCCCCTGTTCTCTGATACTATAGGGTACTTTTCTATCAATATACATGTTTGCTTCTGTCAAGTCTAAGATGGTCAGAAGCACAACGGTGTTTTTGTGCTGGTGTATTTCATTTTATTGAGGCCCCTGAAGTTACTGCCTTTGAGATGCAATGCCTGGTGAGAGATATTGAGCGGTTTCTGATTGGCAATGTTCTGCTTTTCATTAGGGCCAGTAACCTTATGGCTGTGGCGGCATTTTTGTATCTTCCTTTTCTTCCGCATATAAACACCCCTGCTCTCCAATCCCATAATAAGCCCAAAATGGAAGTATATGATGGCCATTTCCTTCTCAAACTTCAATGTTGTTAGGCTGCTTATATACTTGTTATTGTGCCAGGTACTGGAAGAAATAAGGCCATACCTTGTTGGGGCAGCAGGAGGATCTCTTGAACTAGTGGCAATTGAGGAACCAATAGTTAAAGTCCGATTAACAGGGCCAGCAGCTGGGGTCATGACTGTACGAGTGGCTGTCACCCAGAAATTACGCGAGAAAATTCCAGCCATTGCTGCAGTTCAACTCCTATGATACACTTTCAGATTTCTAGTCCAGAGCATGAGATTATCAAATAAAAGGAGTCATTGAACTCTTAATACCTGTATAAATACCACATTAGATTGTGTACAGTGTAGAAGGATGCAATCGTTGGATACTGATATTTTGAAAATCCAATTTGAGGAAATTGAATTTGCAAATCATTTTGTATTCACACAACCATCTTCACCATGTTCTTTGAAATTCAGCTGCTGATACTAACTAATTTAGTGTAGGATCCTCGTTATACTTTCTTATCTGTTGAGCATTGTTTTTGCCTAGCTCCAAGAAGATTGAATATCGATATCGGAAATGGACTGCATGAGAGAAGGTTTGCTAGTCCCTCTTGGATAACAGTCAAAACAGAAGGCGAGTTGCACAGCTCATCCATCCTTTGTCACAGGCCTGCAGATTTTGCCAAAAATCGATGCATTTAATTGTTTAACGAGTCTAGAAGTTCCTGTGTTATTGATTTTTAATAAATATATCTTAGTAGTTTTATTTGAAAAACAAAATTTGATTATTATTATTATTATTATTTGAAAAAGGACTGTATATATAAAAAAAATGGATGAAAAATAGAAGAATCCATGTTGTAGTGGTAGTTTTCTAGTCTCTGTCTTCCTTATACAAACTTTCTACATTGTCTTAACCTTGAAACAACAGCCTCCATCTCCCATAGCTTCTCCTTTTTGTACTCTGTAATATTTTGAAGTAAAAGCAAAGAAAACCTGGACCAAACCAACCCCGTCATCAAATATTCCCTCTCACCCCTCCAAAACACCACCAATGTCTAGTCATTCTTCAACAATATGGAAACCCCTACTCTTTCTCCAAAACCAGCAAAAGACTACAGCTCCTCGGTTGACACTTCTCGCCCATTTCGATCAGTCAAAGAAGCTGTTGCCATCTTCGGCAAGCGGATTCTCGTAGGAGAAATATACTCTTCGAAGCCTTATTATAATCCTCCTGGAGAAGAAAATATTTCATGGAGGTTCTTATCACCAAGTCCTAGCTACAGAAGCCCTAAAGAAGATCATCATCATGAACAAAATGAGGTCTTTGGTGCTCTAATGAAACTTGAGGCTGAACTTAAGGAAACAAAGACTGAACTGAAGTTGCTAAAGGAGAGAGAGTCCGAGACTGAAATTGCACTGGCTTCTTTGAATGCCGAGCTTCACAAGAATATGTCTAAGTTGGCTAGGGCAGAGGCAGCTGCAGCTAAAGAGGCGGTAGAGATGAAAGCGGTGAGTTTTGAGAGGGAAAAGAAGGAAGATCTTCTTCTTAAAGAGGAAGAAAGGATGAGAGAATTGATGATAAGAATGGAGAATTCTCCAACCTTGGCTCAAATATTGAGTCTTGGGGAGGAGAAAGAGTGCTTCAGAGGAAAGGAGGAGAGGAAGGCAATGAAAAAGAAGCCTATTGTTCCTCTTGTGGGAGACTTGTTTTTCAAGAAAAAAGGATCATCTAATACTCTTAATAACCCTCTATATGCATCTCCTGAAGTGTGTTTTAATTGAGAAAACTGGGTTTGGTTTTTATTTAGCTTTTTGTATGGAAAGTTCAAAAAAAGATAGACAACGTAGAAAAGTTTGTGCATGGAGTGTTGCAAGGTGAGTTGAATTTCTGAATGTTGATGCAATGTAATATGTTGTTTTGTGTCTATGCTATTTAAATGTTTTCCTATGCTTGTTCAGAGTTTTGCAGCCCTGCAAATTCTCAATATCATCCACAAAGGCAGAGAGCGAAATATTTTGAATTGCATAGACACTCTTTCATCAATTTTTTTGACGCATTTCTAGTGCTGGTTCAGGCTGTTTTAGGAGAGGCATAAACTTATAAATGATCAACTGAGAGCAGGCCAGTCCCCCAGAGAGAGGGTTCAGAATCTGTCCCTTCTCATCAAGGTTCATTACTGGATATCAATTCAAACTATATGGACAGAATTTAGAATCTCAACCAAGAATTACAATTAAAAATCAAGATTGTTTGTTGGAGATAAGCCCATAACAGTTGTTTACACATAACTAACCAGCTGACCTGATTATCGGCAGAGTAAGGGAAGAAATACTACTAAAAACCCAACATAAAATCAAGCCAAGTAGCATTTACTGAACCAAGAAACCACATCCTATAAATCTATATGCATTCTGTCCATGTGACATGCAGACATTAAGTTGTGCACACCTATAGGATAATTATTAGAGTGTTTCGACACATTCAACTTAAATAAACCTCATTTAATTGTAACAACATAATCCCAACTTGTTCAAATTCTAAGTCTCCATTGTCAACAGGAATATAAACATTATTCTATCACCAAAGAGACAGCATCACCAGCAAAAGATTTTCACAACTAAATCTGCTCTATTTGAACGTTCATAAAAATCCATCAGGTTTGCATTCCACAAGTTTGGACTTCAAGCCAACCCCTAAATCATCCACAAAGGTTTCCAAGAAAAACAAATCCAAGGAAAACAAGAGAACGTATATGAATCATGTAGAGGGAGAGAGAGCACTTCATGAGGCTGTTGTCACCTGTGCTGAATCACCACTTGCTTTTGTGTAAATAGGATGGAGCTCATATCCATACTTAGGCTCCACATGCACCCATTTGCGGCCTGTAAGCTTGTTTGTTTCAAACTTCACATTTCCTTCCTTCAAGGCAAAAAGCGTGTGATCTTTCCCCATCCCAACATAGTCTCCAGGATGAAAACGAGTGCCTCGTTGCCGAACTATGATATTTCCAGGTATAACCCTCTGCACAACATATTATAGCCAAAAAAATGAGAATTCAACATTCTCTAGTTGATATCAGTTATCAGAAGAGAAATAAAACAAGAAAAATTAGTGTCAAGCACTAACCTCTCCACCAAATTTCTTGACCCCTAGGTTCTTAGGTTTCGAATCCCGTCCATTCTTTGTGGACCCAGCTTGTTTTTTGGTAGCCCAACGTCTAAACATCAAGCTTAATCCACCAGAAGACCCATCTAAACCATAATCACAACGACACCATAACACAATTCACATTCAAATTCAAAGAAAGATGATACAAACAAAACAATGTTCTAGAAGGGAACAAGCATTACTAGTAATGCTTTCATAATCACAAAGACACCATAACACCATTCCACGCAAATTCAAAGAAAGTCGATACAAACAAAACAATGTTCTGGAAGGAAACAGGCATTACCAGCAATGCTTTCATAGACGGGGACATTGGTGACCAGTTCCTTCACAGTCAAACGTTTGCACAATATCGTTGTAAAATTCATCATGTTCGATTACCAAATAGTTATAAAAAACCTGCAAAAGAAAAAAAAAATCGCATCAAAACCCACAAACCACACTTATCAAGAAAATCCAAATTCACCTCAAATCAGCCTATATACTGATTTTACAAAAGAAATTATCATAAGCAAAATTGGTCTCATTTCACAAGTTCGATTACCAAACTTTGCTTTTACTGTAATGACACCTAACCTAGCAGTAATAATGCACTACAATTTGCTCCAACAAGAGTTCAAACATTCTGACAGCCTAACCAATTATATAGACCGACCTCCAGCTATGAGAACATTCAAGAAATTGGTAAAAGCTAAACAAACAGCTGAAATATTCTTCTGATTTGAGGTTTCAATCTATAATCAGTGTTGTCTTTAGGGTTTTTGCTTTCCAGCCAGGAAGCTAAAGCTAAGCTTACCCTACATGAGGGCAAAGTAATAGTATTTGTAAACCCTAAACCATAAACTTCGAGAATATTGAAGAAATGAGTCGACACTAAACAAAAAGCTGAAAAATTCTTCTGTTTGGGTTTTCAATATATAATCAGTGTTGTCTTTAGGGTTTTTGCTTTCCATCCAGCAAGCTAAAGTTAAGCTTAACATACATGAGGACAAAAGGATAGTATTTTTACACAGTTTCACCATTATCTTCCACAAAAAAATGCACTGGCAAGAAAAAAAAGAACAAAAATCAAAACTTGAAAAGAACCCATCATTGATATGGGAAAAAAATGGCAAATACACACCTCTTTTGCCTATGCAGAGACAGGACTCGGTGAGCTGTGGAGGGAGAGCACGCTTGAAGAGCCCTTGGCTGCTGCAAACAGCATCAATCAATATCAGAGAAAGAAAACGTTGTCTTCAGAAATAGAGCTGAAGACAGAAGGAGCCAGAGAGAAATAGCTCATCAAATTCAACTAGTCAAAGTCACATGTTGGCACAAGAAAGACGGAGCCAGAGAGAAATAGAGCTGGTCAAGGCCTCGGAGACATGTAACATGTAATTTGTGGCACATTAGAGTTGAAAACCAAAAAAGCGAAATTGCAAGATGGAAATGAATCACACAAGCAAAAATAATGAGATGCACACTACGGATCAACTTGAATACCCAAATAGAGACTCAAACAGCAAACTAAATCAGTGTTATTCTTCAGAAACATGAATTTATTTACAAAACAAAGCATGCGAAAAGCAACAGCACTGTGGAAGCTCACTGCTTAGCACCATTGACCAGCAAGAACAACAGCTCCAAGGAGATTTTGTGATAAAAACTAACAAATGACAGTAAAAGAATGTATGCAATATTTCTAGGGTTAATATTTTTGGGTTTTCTTAGACTAAAAGAGGACTAAAATTAAGTTAGCTCAAATCGCATAAAGTCAATTTCAATGGTATCAAAGAATGTGATTTGATTCGAAACATAGCAAAAAATTAGTTGATGTATAGCTGAAAGCCTGAAATAGAGAGGTCTTACGAGAGAAAGCACCTGGTGATGCAATGTGACGATGGTGAGAGTCTCCTCTCTGCTTAAACCCTGGCCTGCTGGATTGAATTTGAAAGATGTTCTGATCTCTGATACTTTCAAGCGAGACGAAACGTGGATCTCTTCTCTTCTATTTGTTTAATCGAAAAGCCCGGTTTCTCTCGGCTGTTTGGACCGGCCCAGGCCTCGGGATGTGGGCCACAAATAAGACGTGAGCCCAAGAAAGGAATAACGGAGTGAGTGATGATCTGTTTCCATATATGCCATTTATTTGATTTATCCATTTCACTTGATTTTATCAATTTTCAAGTTTTTAAAATAATTTTATACATTAAATATATATTGACTTCTAAAATTATATTTAAATCGTAATTTTTATTTTTAGTATAAACTTCAATTTTACCTTTATAAATTCATTAATATTACATTTCTATCATTATATTTTTAACTTTTCAAGTACACCCTTTGAATTTTTCTAAAATTTCAGTCATGTCATAAAATTTCATAAAAATTTAAATTGTTATTTTTTAAAATATATTTTAAATATATTAAAATAATATTTTTTAAATTTTAATATTAACACATTAAAATGATCTAAAAATAAAAAAAAATAATTTTTTTTTAAATTTAAAAAAACATGTTAGATGGCCTTCCCAAGCACTTAGATCTAAACCATTAATCTTTTATAAGTTAATTTTCTAATTTATACTATTTTTATTCCTTTAAAAATTTGTTTTGAAACACTTTTATTAAAAATATTTATAATTTAAATTCAATTTAACTTCCTTTTACCATAAATTATTTACAACAACAACTTTAACTTATGATTTAAAATAAAATAAAAATAATTTATAAATGATATCAAACACAACCTTCATCACTTACTCTATATTTTATCTCTTAATTGTTATATTGTTTTTAAAAAATTAATTTAATTTTTTGAAATATTATTTTTAATAGTAACAAAAATTTTTGGTCAGTCATGAAAATCAATTTTTTTCCCCCTTCGATGAAGGCTTGTTAGATATCAAGCCTCTCTTTTTTGTTGGGCAATTTTTTGTGTATAACTGAGAATTCAGTCGGGCTAATATTAGTAGTCCGGCCCAGTTCTCTATCTCTATCTCTAAGAGACTAAAACCCTAAACTTAGAAATCCGGTTTCTTGCTTCAGGCAGCCTTCTCTCCGCCCGTAAGGTTCCAGCTTTAGCTCCTGGGGAGAGAAAAGAGAGAGATTTTGGAGAGTTAGACGGTAGAGGCAATGGGGGCGAGCAAGAAAGAATCAGTTGAAGTGGAAAAAAGGGAGGAGGAGAAGAAGAAAAGCAAAAAAACCCAACCCACCAAGAAAGAGAAGCTCAGTACAGAAGAATCCCTGCTTCATAAAAGACAAGAAGACACAGCAACTGATTACAAGGTATGCACCGTTTCATTTTTCACTGCTCTTTCTCTTCTGGGTCTTGCTGGAAAGAATGAAATATTTCTACTTTCTGCAGAAACAAAACAATCACAGTTCCTGCTCATGAAATTTTTTGGTTTTTATGCTATCACAGCTGTTACTTCTATGCTGCAGTGACTATTTTGTGATAAACACTTGATGGGCTATGACTTTTTTGGTTGTTTGAATTGTTACTTGTTAGTGTTGTGTTTGTTGGAATATATGTTTTTTTCTATGCGTACCGTATTTATGTTCTGGATAACGTCAATGAGGTTTGTGTTAC
>Ga0307517_10014881_pt1 | contig 10396 bp, 6 predicted proteins | sample 23_EM_MG_FD_194515 | JGI IMG/M metagenome (GOLD analysis project Ga0307517, IMG submission 194515) | Populus trichocarpa ectomycorrhiza microbial communities from riparian zone in the Pacific Northwest, United States - 23_EM | ecosystem: Host-associated > Plants > Roots > Unclassified | place...
ATAAAGGGGGATTTTGGAGAATCGAAGACTTACGGTGTCAGAATAGGATGAGCGGGGTTCTCTTCCTCGTTGATCCTCCAGGCTACCACGAGATCGCTTGCTGGGCGGCTGGGCGGCGGCGTACATGTTATCGATACTGGGAGTCCGCGGTCTCCGCGCGCCGGTGCTTGACGGAAGGCCACCGCCACTCATGGGTGTCGGATTTGGAATCGGATGGGGCGGAAGCGGCAATCCTACCATTGGGGGTGCCCGCGATGATGGGCGGCGCGAAGAAGAATGCGAAGAATGCGTCTTGAGCGGCAGGTTATTCGGTGGTGCCATACTCTGGGATAGGTGGGTGCTAGATGGGGAAAAAAAAGGTGTGGGTGGTATAGAGAGAGAGAACGGTGCGCCGTGGGCCTCGTCGCTAAGGCGTGTGTGACTAAACGCGGCTCGGGCGTCGCGAGCTTTGAGCTCGAGTGCCGTCAGGTAATCGTCGACCTGTCTCCAAGCTTCAAAAGCTTCGCGTCGTCTTGTTTCTGCTTCATCTCGCGCATTCTCCGCCTCTGTAATCCGCTTCTCGTATTCCTCCACGACCTTGCGCATGTCCGGGTTTTTGGGAACCTCGGCAGGATCGATGGATGCTGTGCCATTCGACGGTGATGGTGCGTCGGCGACTTTGAGTATGGCGAGGATTCTATCAGAGTGGTCGGCGCGTTTTCGTTCGACCGTCACGTCCCTGCGGAGGGCGTCTATGTCGCGATATGCGTCGGAGAGCATGTTGGCGAGCTGGGCATTGGAGGTGACGGCGACGACGGGGGCGGCGGGAGCGGGCGACACGGAGTCGGTATTTTTGAGAGGACGTGGAGAAACGTCCATCATGGTTGTGGAAGAAGGAGAAATCAAGGGCGGGAAATAACCTCTTCCAGTTCTTCAAGAGCGAACATAAAATATATTTATTTTAAATTGGTTCGCTTTTCGAACCCGAACCAAACCGACGGCGCGGCGTGGTTCTCGTGCGGCGGCTATCTCCAAACCCGGTGTTTTTCTCCGGTTCGGTGGACCCCAGAGACCACTCGCGCCAAACCCCATCCGTCCTGGACCCGTCCCATCAGATGACCTAACACGCTTCCGCCGCGTGTTCCGCCACCCCTCGCGCCTTTGCTTCGCTTTTCTTACCAAACCTTATCGATCGCGGCGGACAGCTCTTATCGTATCACAACAAAAGCCACGACCCCAACGCCACTGTGCCTCCTCCCGCCCCGAAACCAGCCATCGAGCGACTGAAAATTTTCCAAAAGCAGTGCGTCTACCCTCCCCCACGCGTCTGTACGTACCATTGTGTGCAGGTGGCTAACGGCCGCCAACCGGGATGAGACGCTCCCATATCACATCATCAACCCCTTCGGAACCATTCGTCAAGTCTCCAACACCCTCGGACTTATTCTCTGTATCGATACGGTACTCCTTAACACCACCTACCCAAAAATATCCGAATGCGCAACCTCGAGTAAGCAATGTGGGAAAAGACCCCCCGCTCCAGGCGCCTCGTGGCCGCCGCGTGTTGGAAGAACTGCGCGCCGCGTGCGCTGCACAGCACTTGTCACCGAGTTATGACATCACCACCGAGCATCATCGAGATCGTTTCAAGATTTTCGTAAGTACCGAACTACTACGGTGGCTTCAACCCGACGTCTCCCGACCCGGCTCCATGAACGTCAACTTTCAAGATTCAGGAAGGGTTCGGGTGCCCCGAAACCGTGGTGGCGCAAGCCCCATTTAGATTTTTGTTTAAAGCGCTTTGTTGAAAACTCAATTTTTCAGGGCGGGGTGAAAGGGATTACCAAATGGAGATATGATTTGACTGTCAAGGCGTCGGTGCGTCGGAAATGAAAGAAATTCAACAAAAACCCTTAGAAAGTAAGGGATAAAGTGAGTTACTACTTCGTTCCGTAGGAGATTTTATTCAACAATTGTATCCCAGAACCTCCCCGTAATATCAACGAATTCGGCTCTGTTGTTTCTTGAAATAACAAAAATCAGGTATTAGTTGAATACACCACAAGGAATTCACTTAATTCGCCAATAAAAGTTAACTCGACGCACCAAGAATATTGAACCCTCGTCTCTATTACCATATAGGTTCGCTGGCACTCAGTGTGCGGACGACAATGATGCAACGGAAGTATAACAACCACCCCGCCATCACCGAGCCTTCGTATCCTCATCCCCCGAACAAAGAAAATACCTTAGGAACCACCCCTATCAACCGAAAAGAGAAATAGAAATAGAAATAGATACAATTAGAAAAGTAGAGAGACTCCGATCTCCCCAAAACCAATTCTGAACCAGTTCACCTAACCGCAACTCCAATTGTCCGTTAACGAGCGCTTCAGGATCCTCATCTTAACCACCGCAAAATCCAAATCCGTACAACAGATGTCGCACAACTAATGCTATGACCTTGTTCGCTTCAGCTGAGGTGATGAAATCTGCCATGAGCACTGCCCGCTGATCCAACCATCGCAGGAAATGAACACCCGCTGGGAACTCGTCCGTAGTAGTTGATCCACATCAGAATGCCAAGCAAAAAGTAAAATCGACGAAAGAAAAAGACAACGGAATCGGGCTGGGCACAGCCCTCGTATATGGTGAAAATACACCGTCCTTTGTATACGGGTGGGCGTTTGGATGTGGTATCCATGCATGCAATACTGACTTGGAGATTCCAACGTCAATTATGAATGTTAATGAATAATCATCGCCACCATCGGAGCAACAACATCTCATCCCACGGGCGTTTAATCAGACCAACGCTTTTTGTCTTATTATCTCCCCATCTCACCCATTAACCTGTATTATACCGTATTTGACACGCACATCCCAAAATATTCTGTGGGATCGACCCATCCCCATCCAGAATCGTTTTCGCCGACATTCATAAGTGATCTTCACGCGCGCCTATCGATGCCGTCCATACAGATCTGTGGGTACCATGTGGACAAAGTTCGTACTTTGGTGCGGCCGTGTCTGTCTTTATTACCCTAGGATGTAATAACGCCTGGTTTGGCAATTCCTAAATACACGGGGGAGACCACATTCTCTAATTGTTCGTACGTACTTCCCTGCGGCACATCCAGTCACATGGACAGTCTATTCTGGTAGATCGCTACTTTTATAAATCACAAACATAGACTTTCAACTCCTGAACGATATCTAGTGTAAATACTAGAGCTTAGCTATACATACCCCCCAGAAACCCATAGGGAGCCGAACGAGTCCATCGAAGTTCGGGATTTTGAGTCGAGCGAATAGCTTCAATACCTAGTTCGTCCAAGGCCCAAAATAAAACCAATCATAAAGTCGTTTCAAATTCCCATCTAAAAAATTGCGTCTCTAGGCGTTCGTGCTCGGTGGTCGTGATTTTTCCCCTCAAATTTCAAATCTATCGCCTTTTCCAGCCACTGAGAGAGAATACTCTATTTATTTGAACCTCGCCTCAGATTACAAGACACGGCATTATAAAACCTGTTTAAATTGACTAATAAAATATGAAGCCGGTCACTCGCAAGCATTCACGAATGATACACACGCCGGCACCTCGATGTCGATATAACGCGCCTTCGACTGGTGTTTCGTCTCGAAGTCTCTCGAGTCCATGAATGGACTCCAAATCGAAGGAGAAGGGAGGGACCCAGATGCCACTAACTCATTTCGAGAAGATGTCGGATACAACGTTCCCTTTCCTATTTCGCATCTCCTCTCACACGATGTTCATCGTCCGGTTAAATCATGAAAGCGAAGTTATCGGAGTGTCACAATTCGCATGGCACAAAGGAAAGGTTGACATCAAAGGACCATGTTTTGCTCGCCACGCTGCGGATTATTTGCCTCACCGCACGATCGACAGCCTCCCGTAATTTCTTGAAAAGGGAGGGGGGAGATGAATTTACCTGCCACCAAGCGAACCCTAGCAGATTGCCACCCTGACAAAAATCCCGTGAGCAGGTAAACTACACATCAACCCCACCATCCGTCCTCCGGCTAACGGATTTTAAAGTGGGGGAGGGGAAATGGGGTAGACACTCAGGGAGACATTGATGGGTTGAAAACGTCCATCGTAACGTATGCCCCTTCTTCCCCGCATCACCTCACCCCAGCCTTGAGGCGCCGTGAGTTTAATCCCCTCTTCTGCACACGCAGATACTGTCTTCGAATTAGTTCAAAGCCCGAATCCCGAGCTCCCTTTCGTCCATGGATTAATGGGTTCCGCATTGCGGATCGGTTCTTAACACCTCCCTTCCCGAGTCAACGTTACTCCGAAACGAATACGTCTTTGGGTCTCTTAGATCCAGGTAACTCGTCCAGTGCTTTGATAGGCGGTATTTTAAGCCGTAAGCCTCGACCGACCTGCACAAAGTGGTTTGCTCAGGCTTATTGTCTCCGCGTATTTCTAACCTAGAAGCCTGCAAGGTCTGTCAGACATACGCAATGCAAGTCAACACAGATCCGCGTCAATGTCCTTCCCACGGAACGACATCCGACATGCACAACCGATGCTGAGGTATTAACAATGGATGTTCTTCTTCCCTATTGCTATCTCTTAAAAATCTCTTAACGTACGGGGGGATGCTCTCGTCGGGCATCCCAAGTTACGCCTTACCTCGAACTACACCTCGGTCTCCATGTCCTAACTTATACGGTCCCGCTTTATGGCGTACATGTCCCATCAGTACGTCCTCATGCCGCGTCGGGACAACAGGGCCGCACCGGGTTCCTGGCTCGATTAATTCTGGCTCGGCCGTTTGTCTTCCGTGTTGAAGGAATTCTTACAGGAAGTCCCTTGCACTAGGCTAAAACGAGGTCTACATTTCCTTCCAGGTGTTATTCCACACGCAGTGGTTCACCCATTTCAGGACTGCCAATATGGATGATTTAGGATAGAATGACATTTGACGCGTTTCATTTCAACTTCCGCCTGATCCCGCACCCTGCATTGCACAAGTCGTGAGGCTCCAAACGCCGGGAAAACTGAACCCCTTTCACATCGTGCGCGATCAATTCCATTTTTGGCAGTTCATTTCGTCCATCCGCCCCACATAAGTATACTCAGGTTTCTAGTGTCCGGAGATGGTTCAACCGTACATCTCGGTGGATTATGGGAACGTCTCCAATTACATCTGACATTCAATACACCCAAAAATCACACGAGTCGATACATTTATAGCCTAGGTGTCGTATTCCTACCACTGAGTACATGAACGCTGACTCTGGTTCGTTGTCTCTCATACATAACAGTACAAATAATTCAGAGGGCGAGCAACAAAATTTCTCTATTGAGAATGGGACAAACAAGCGGTATAATCTCGAAAGTGGTGTTAGTCGAGCGCCTAACGGGTTGATTCGCGTATTATAGTCCGGATTCATTACTCATCCTCGCGGGTAGCTCTGGGGAAAGAATTGAACACAACTTCTCTCCGTCTCTCAAGTTTCTCCGTAAAGGTCCAACATTTGTAATTGACAGTTGTCCTTTTCAATTCGATCCACCTGTCAAGCACTTGCTTACCGAACGTTATAAATCACTCTTCATCGGAGGGTTAGGCATTTGCGTCCTGTATTTCACACAGAATTTTTCGGAGTCTTTGCCCCAACGGCTTCCCGGCTTCAGAGTTCTTTCGCAACCCTTTACGGCCTGTCGTTCGCTATGCCTCACCCCGACAATACGGGGTCTTCACCAACGACCTACGTTATGAAAATGCTTGGACAATACCGGGATTCAATGGGGCTCTTTTTAAGTTTCGCCGCACCTCCAGGGCCATTTTCCCTTCGGCAAAGGGTCTGCGATTGCTTGGGACCAAGGCGTGTCCGACTCTTCTTCCCATTCCAGCATGAGGCGGTCACGAGTTGCGCCATTCCTAGCCCTCGAATGTGAGTCAGTTTCATTTCGTGGCCGCCAAATCAATGATTTACGTCCTTATCGCGCTTCTTGACATAACTCTGAGTATTCTCGTCAACATGGGGTTAGATTATCACTGTGAGAATGTCGGCACCGAGACTCAACGCGACCCGCCATCGGAGGCGTAAAGATTGTTAGTGCTCTAGATCTTCACTTGTTTATTTGAGTTCGAAATGTATCCAGATTCGCCTCCGCCTGATCGGTTTCCCAACCACCGCTTGATGCACAAGACCATCTGGCACACTGACATTGTCTTCGCTGTTGCGGCTTCAAAAAAAAACAAGAAATTTAGGGTGCGAGATGAAAAAAAAAAAAATAGCCAATAAATTGAAATTTAAGTGATGGAAATCTTCCTCGTCTCGGGTCAATGAACCAGGATTATAAAAATGTGACATGCTCAGTATCCATCCATGACCTCAGCCCTCAGCGAGTCAACATCCTCTCTACAACCAACGCCGAGACAATGATGTGATCCATCAATTTGTGTCCCTGAGGATATATAGTGATTGTTGCATCGGGAAGTGGTGGTGAAGCATCTGGTGGCGGTGGAATGAATGAGGCGATTCTTACGCTCTCATATTGCCCGGGTGTTGAAGATGGTGGTAGGTAACACTGGAGACGATATGATAGATGTCAGGAAAGAAAGCAAGATACTCACAACGCAGAGAGGTGACCCATTATTCAACATCTCCCGGCAGTCCCAGTGTAGTCGGTGACCAAGGATCCAGTTAAAATGTTTCTTCAAGGAAAGAGATGGGGTTCATGGGAAAGCATTATCGAGAGAATAACATACAGGTGTGGAATTGACGCTAAAGAGTGCGTTCGACAACCGAGTTGCTGTATCACCCATACTCAGAACAGCCCTTTTATGATTCAGGGCGAATCTGGGAATGCGGTCAGACAGTATTAGCGAACTCGTAACCAAGATACCCACGAAAATTCCGCAACCAGCTCGTTTTCTTGATCTCCACACCGAAACACCTTGGTGATATACGACACTGGCAGAAAAGGGTTGAGATCCAGATCCACTGTGATACGATATAGGGGTTGTTGGATTGGGAATCCTTTGGGTGGCATCAGAAACATGGAGTTCTGAGCCCAACCTGTGAAGTTGTATTTTACCGCTGCTTGGGGGACATGGCTAATGGGTCGGCCGTATGAGCTGAGGTTGAAGGGTTAAATTATGAAGGAAGTAAGTACCGTGTTGAGTGGATTCCAACTGCAGTATCATAGCTATGGGTGTCGATCAATATCTTATAATCGAGAGCGGAGGGAGCAACGATACTTGGGTAAAGCTGAGTCCGCCGCGAGTTCGGTCTTAGAATCTAGAAATTGGAGACCATGTGAGATTATCTTGAGGGAACGGATGGAATGATGTACCGAGAATCATGTTAAGGGTTATTTCTGGAAATACAAAACGAAGAATTGTGTTATCTTGAAGTTGGGAATGGTCAATCGCGGTGCTGATTGAACCAACGTTGTATGTCCGCCTAGCAGCCACCGGCTCTTTTTTGGAGGGCGTAGCAAAATATATCCAAACATAGAGGCTATACGCCGTTACGAATCATCATCTTACATGAACATCTGCAGCCATTTTTTGATCTTCTAGCGGCTGACTTGAAGGAGTTCTCGAGGAACATCGATGCCCTTCGCTACTATTTCTGGAAGCACTGTATCAAGTAAGAAGTCCCTGTTCACCGATCGCCGTGTCTGATGCACATGTACTTAGTGGCACGCTTGAACGCAGTATTTGTAATTCTGGATGCGCAATCTATGTCCTCAGTGAGTATTGAGGCACGACGTATCTCCTCGCTCTCTATGTCCGGTTCGTGTAAGCCTCAATCTGAAGACCTGCGCGAGGGCTACTTGATGGTACCAAGCGGTCTGGAGCGGTCCATCAAATCTTCTTTTCCACTGGCAAGCCTATTTTTCTTCAAGGTCTCGTCTGTTAGGCTCAGAAGTTGTGAAAGAAACAAGCACCACCATTTTTCTCAGGTTGGAAGACTCCTTCAATCCCGTATGTAATGCTCCTCGAGACTACAACTTCTGTTACTCTGGTCGTCCTGGGCTGCCCCTGACTGCGACCACAATTCTTGAAGGCTCGTGGCCTTGAAGATTGGCGCGAAGAAACCGCATGACGTCTTCCAGCTCACTGAGCACTAAATTCCACATGTGGCTATAATGAAAAGCGCAATTGCCTCGGAATCATCTCACACAATTCATTTTACAGGCCGTGGCGATCATTTCCACTCCTCCCTTCCTCTGGTATTACGGCCCTGGTCCCCCTATTTGAACCCTTCTCGTGAGTCTTGCCTCTTGTACTCAGAAGTCCTTACGGACTTCTGGAACCCCGCGACAACTTCCATCTCGTATTAATAGAGACTGTGACCCACGCCGTTGAACGACGGACCCCCTTTCACCGTTTTGTATTCGGTTTAGCTGAGATGGATTTCCTTGCACCGTATGGAACTGGTTATTTCTATCCTCTTATTTCATGCTAACCAAACTTGAACCACCTGTCAGATACCAGCATCAACCGATTCCTTACGATGAATCGAGATCCAGACCTCCCGAACCCAGTTGGGCAACAGTACAACATCGGTCCATCGTTTTATTCATTCTATTTCCCATGATTAGTCTTGTCACATTGCTTTTCATGGGATTTCTCCTTGGCATTCAAACTTCATTCCTTGTTTTTAACTCCAATGGGGGGTTTTATTATAAGGGAGCTGATCAATTTTCCACCGAAAACGTATGGGTTGGGATGAAAGGTGGAGAACATTGCCTTCGTTACGCCACTCGACAATACACGGCCCGGATTTCGGAAGTGCGTGGAAGTGATAGTGCGATGAAAGCATGCAAGGATACCCCTGTGGAGATTCACAATAAAGTCGTCTTTACTGACTTCTGTCAGGATCTCGTGAGGCCATGATTATACGTATACTTTTTTATCTCTATTGAGCATCTCCCAGGGATTTTGGAGAGGTGTTTGGGGATTTTGGGTGGTCGGCTTCGATGAACGAGAGTGTGAAACGGAGTGGGGAGAATTTAATGATTTGGTGTGTTCGAAATGCTCTCGTTCCTTTTTATGTTTGCTGAGGCTGAACGTCAGGGGTGCTTAGACAGAGCTGAATCACTCGAAACCTCAGTAAGGGTAGGTCTGCATCCATTCCCTGTAATTCATCTCTGATGGTTCTTAGCGCGTGGAATCAATCCTCGGAAACCTCCAACCAGGATCGAATTGGCAAATAATGTGTGCAACGACGCCAGCTGATATTGACGGTCATTATTATGCGAGCCCAGTTCAATGTTTCAATCTTGTACGTAGATTCCTCCGGTCCTCCAATTTCTCTATTCATCCAACCTACTTCTTCCAGGGAAGCTCGGGAATTCACGGTGCTTGGGATATTCCCGATGCCTCTTGTGGGTGATGTCTGGGTCCCAGCGTCATGTGAATGTATATAACTCCATATATCGCTTATTTTGCACCTTTTCCGATGGATGCTCTTACCCCTCTTATCTTATCTTATCTTATGTAAATATGAGGCTTTGTTCAATAACTTTAAGCCCAACCACCAGCCTTTCTCCGCATTTGCAACAACCCTGGGGTTTCCACGAGCCAAGTCATGGCCAGTTTTAGCTGATATCCTTTTGAATGTCAACCAAATGTCAACCTACCGGATGGCTGAGCGAAAGTTCGTTTATAAACGGATGCATATGTTCCAAGGCGTTACTTATTTGATTTGATGGACATTCTACATCAGGCCAGGTTTTAATAACCAGGCCGTCCTCCTTAAGCCTCAGGTCATTGAGCGTTGACCGGAATTGAACCGGAACCACGGCAACGATTTGTGGCTGTGCCGAATGAGTCACCTCACGTTGAATCTTGATTGCCAGTGTCACCAGCTTTTTTCTCAACCAGCTTTTTCTCCGCCACCCTTTTCTCCATCTTTCCACATTTACAACAATCTCGGGTTTCACCATGAGCTAAGTCATAACCGGTTTCAGCTCCTTTCGAATGTCAACCGACCATATGGCTGAGCCCAAGTTCGTTTGTAGATGGATGCCAGTGGTTCCAGGAGTCACTTATTTAATTTACTACTTCGAATGTGAGCCATATCACACCAGGTGTGTTTCTGCTTGAACTTGGCTCGAACTTGGGGCGAGTTACCAGGAAAGCGATGTGAGACTCATAAATATCTCACAAGAGCTCGGACACCTTTTCAGAAATCGACGATTCAAAAACCATCAACATGCACCAGGTATCACTTCCTGTCGAAATACTTTCAGAAATCATCCAATACCTGGACGACCAACTTGACAAGTCGACCATTCACTCTCTTTCGCGATGTTGCCTTTTGTTGGTTCCTCTCTGCCAACGCAGAATATTCCATACAATTGTTTTGGATTCATCCAGTAAAGAAATACATGCCAGGATGACGCGACTCGCAGAAAACATTA
>Ga0307517_10014882_pt1 | contig 10396 bp, 7 predicted proteins | sample 23_EM_MG_FD_194515 | JGI IMG/M metagenome (GOLD analysis project Ga0307517, IMG submission 194515) | Populus trichocarpa ectomycorrhiza microbial communities from riparian zone in the Pacific Northwest, United States - 23_EM | ecosystem: Host-associated > Plants > Roots > Unclassified | place...
CAGTGCAAGACAATCAAAACATAACATATAGACCCGGTCTTAAATTGCTGAATAATCGCTGAACCTAAATTATTGAACACTCATAACTTCACAATTCTTTAACCAAGTTGATAACTTCCTCTAGAATGCATCAAGTAAACACGAATTTACTTGAACAGCATGTTTGAAGGGAGATCCCTATAAAACCTTTCTCTATACAAGGTATCGATTTATGTTCTCCTCTATCATCATTCTCAAAAAAAAAAAAAACTAAATGCAAATGCAGTAAGTTGTTTCAGGATCCTAAACTATAAAAATCACAAACAATTTACCAACCTAGAAGCAAAGCAAGATAAAAAAATCAAACAAAAATGCTACCTTCAAGTATAATACACAAAGCCATGTTAAGCTGCTGATCAATGTATATAGAAAACACAATAGATCATCATCTCATATATAGCATAAATTATCACCCTTAAGCAGCAGCAACATCCAAATATCACTACATCACCAACAAACAAATCCCAGCTCAAACATCCTAAATTGTGATTAGAAAAGGAAAAAAAAGGCTCAATAACAATGCTTACCTTCTTGTAAAGAGCATCAAGTGCATCAGTAGTAATAGTATACCCAACTCTAAATGTAGGCACTGACAAACTCTCCACCATATTCCTACATACTGCCCCTTGCATCGTCGTAAAAGGCACCACCGATCCCAACTCAATCCCGGGCGGTGCCTGCACAGCAGGTGCCGCCGAAACCTTCGCTGCTGGGGAACCCAATTCAGCAGCCACTGCAGCAGCAGCCTCAACATCCTTGGCCACAATTCTGCCATTAGGCCCACTCCCTATCACTCTCCCCAAATCAACCTTCAAATCCTTCGCGAGCTTCTTGGCATACGGCGACGCCACCACCCTTTTCCCTCCCTCCGACGCCGGATGCACCGCCGATGCCACCACCGACGGAGACGGTGGCGTCACCACGACTGCCTTCTCAACAGCCCCAGAACCAGTGGTGGATTCCGAAACCGGAGCCGCCGCCACCGCCGGGGCTGGAGATGTAGCCGGAGAAGAAGAAGCAGCTTTAGACTTAGCCTCTTCAATTTCCTCCGGGGATTCAGCTAACAAAGCAATGGCCGATCCAACGGCAGCAACACCACCTTCCTCGACCATGATGGCAGCCAAGTAACCATCATAGAAAGTCTCAACGTCCATGTCAGCCTTGTCGGATTCAACAACAACAACACTTTCACCTTTAGAAAGCTTATCACCTTCGGACTTGACCCAAGAAACAATCTTGCCTTCAGTCATAGTAGAACTCAAAGCAGGCATGAAGATTTCGCGGATCTTGGCATGAACGCGGGTGCGGGTTCTTGAAGAGGAAATGTGGGAAGCCCAGGAAGAAAGACAGGGTTTTTGGCGAAGAGAAGAGGAGGAAGTAAGAAATGTGGTTTGGAGAAAGAGAGCCATTGTGTGTGAGAGAAGTGGGAGTAGAGTGATTTGTTTCAAATGGTTGGGTTTTGTTAAGAAATGAGGAATGGATTTCTTGGAAACATCGAAAGAGAGGGCGGAGGTCTCAACTTCGACTCCAAACTCCAACTACCTTACCGGTGAAACACAAGACTTGATTTTTACTTATTTATGTTTTTTTTAGTCTTGTGTTTGGTTTTAGTAGTTTGGAAAAACAACGACGAGTCATTTGGTAGTTGTCTTTTTTTGCCTTTTTCTCAACCTAGAACAAATGATGAAATTGATTTAGAAAAAAGAGTTTTTTCATTAAAAAAAATAGCATAGTTAAAAAAAATATGACAAATAGTATAGTGTAGAAAATAATTAAAAAAAATGTATTGTATGGCAAATTACATGTGACTCAATGCTATATTTGTAACTCATAAATCTATGTGATTCATAAAAAAAATAGATAGAGTTGTTTTTTTAATTTTTTTATTTCTTATCATAAAAAAATTAACTCAATAATTCAAAGTTAAACACTTCAAATAAATTACAATTCAACAATAAACACAATTTAAAAATAAAAAATCAACACAATTAAAATTCACTTAACATTTTATTAAATTTAAACTAAAGTAATAATTCTTATAATATTAAATTATATAATCTAATTACATCTAAAAATCACCTCAGCTTATGGACTGGCCTATACAACCCCAACTTATCCAACTCGTGAATATGGCTAATAGTGCTTGTGGAGGGGGCGACACCAAAATCACCCCAACTACATCTCATTGTTCACGAAAAGCGATCTCATCGTCTGCTAACACCGCTTCGAGACGCATATCCTCTTAATTTTTTTTAAGTCCACCATGACACAAATTAAGCATATTATTGACCAAGGCATATCCCATCTCATTGACTCCTGCACAAAATATGGTTGATGCTCTTCAAGCCCCCCATATTAAATAATACATATAATATATACATAAAAAATAGCACTCGTCATTTATAATAATATGAAAAAAATATTTAAATAATATTACATAAAAAGGTATTGTATATCAATCGAATATGTCATGGATAACAGGGCTCGTGATGCATCAGATTACGTAGATCTCTCGAAAAACATGACCATATAAGTATAATAAATTGGTGCATTATAGGATTAAATCAGTTATTGAATGTTGCTCCATAAATATCTATTATTTCCTGGCATGCTAAATATCTAGATAAATTGCATGAATTACCAACAAATTCCATCATCACTTACCTTAACGATCAATACTACACAACTTGTCACTAGAATCAATATAATTTGGGATGTGTTAAGACAATGTATCTCATTGAAATCAAAGCAGTGTAGTGGAACCTTTGTGATGCGAACCCTAGCGGAATTTAATAGAATTCGCAACCCCAAAATCAATCTAATCCAAGTTTGTTGAGATTTGAATTAGCTTATTACAAATGAAGACTTGCTCCAAGGCAACAAGACTATAAACCAACTCGATCACAACGCCTACACCTAGAGACGAGCAAAGAAAGTATAAATTCACAACAAATAATGGTCAATTCTTTAAAGAGTTAAAAGTTCAATCAAGAACCAAGATTGAGCACCAAAAAGTTGGCTACAATGCTAAAAGTATCATCAAAAGTCTGGCTTGAAATTATTCAGAGTATTTAAACTCCAAGCCAAAACTTTAGTTTCCCTAATGGGTCTCACATAAACCCAATTTAAATAATAATCAACCCAAGATAAAACTAGCTAAAACTAATTAAAATAAACAAGTTTAAAACCCAAACAAAATATCTCCTCTCGAAATAAATAAAGTTTGATAGCCCAAGTAATTAAATAAAACAAGTTTGTTGTTTCTATATTCTGTTTGGCAACAATAAAGCTCAACTTAAAATGGATGGTTCTCTCTCGTCTTAATGAATTAGAGGCGTGCCATACACCGTTGGAAAGATATGGAAGTATAGTTTTCAGCCCAACTAGAATCACATCAAAATTCGATCTGTAGCTCTAATTATGACCAAAAGAGTAACAAAAGGTCAAATTATCCGAATCTAGTCTTCTTCTCTCAATCCTTAAGTAATGGTCTTGGTTCCACTAACAAGCCGCTCTTGAACATGAATCAAATTAATCAAGGCTTGCTCTTTATTATTACAAATCCTCTTGAAGTCCATTTTAACCCATGTATCTTGAAGAAGTCCATTGGAAGCTTATTTGAACTTCTTAGCACTAAACCTAGTAACTAGACCAACTAGAACCTCCAATGGATCCTTTGATGGTTGGATCAAATCACTTTGCTAGCAATAAATCATCTCCCTCTCGATAAATTGGTGAAGTTGTTAATATCAAATCATTGGTGTAAGACATCCATATAACAACCAAGACATGAAATATATATATATTAGAAAATAATTTGAGACTAAAAAATAATGGCACATAAGAAATAAAAATAATCTTGTAACTCATATTTGATGAGGCTATTGTGTGTCTAACTTGTTGAAGTAAAGCTCATGGGTGTGAGTAGGATTTAAAGTAAAATGTGTAACTCAACACCATCTAATATGACAAACCATAAAGTTAGTACAATTTTACGTATAATGTGTTTTTATGTAATGTGTTATTCAAAAACAATTTAAATTTTATTATTGTCAAGCTCTTAGAGAGAGTGCCTCTACATCAAACATATTATTCCCCAAGATCTTTGGACGATCGATATGGAGATGCTCCTATGACCTATACATGTATTCACATTGACAGTTCTAAGTTAGTATTTAAAAAGGAATTAATACTAACAAAGGACATTGTTCATTATAAAGTATTTAAAATAATTATACCTGTAATAATAATAGATACATGAGTATTTATATTTCTCTTTTTCATAGATACTTTCCTTAGCTACTGGTATAGATATGCAAGCATGCCCCCTAATTATAGTTAGGAATGGACCAAAAGTCCTAAATGAGTGTTAAAAAGAATACTGGCTCTGCATTGCATACAATACCTATGAATACAATACCTTCAAACATGTGCATCATGTATACCCGAGCATACATATTAACCCTTTAACTCTTATGGATTTGATTCATTTGCTTGTTGATAAAATGGTTAGTTTGGATGGTAATAGTAAAACACAGGTGGTAACACATTATGTAAGAGTGTATGACAAAAGGAGAGAAGAAAATTTATGTTTATGCATTCAAAGTGAAGAAAAAATGCGTATGTGCAAATAAAGGTTTTCAGCCTATCAAAAACTAAAATTTCACCCATAAGAAGATGGGCCATTTGAAATCCTTGATATTATCAATAAAAATGCATTCAAAGTGGATTTACCATATGAGAATGGTGTTAATGCTAATTTTAATATTTATATATTTTTTTTGTTTGATGTAAGTGATGATTCAAAGTCAAATCTTTCTAAGGAGAAATGGGATGATACATACAACCCTACCAACAAAGGATCCATTAGTGGTGTCAAGTAGGTCAAGCACAAGGTCAAGGGCTAAAAAGGTAAAGAAGGCATTGAATGTGCTTATTCAATATATTTAGGCCAAGGCCGACTTCAATAAGACTATAAACACATATAGGTCAGCCCATAATAAACCTAATTCAAGTGCAAGAAAGGTCTAATTCTTCCATAATTTGGGCAATGGATTGACATTATGATGGGAACCTTGTTTGAACAATTAATCCTAACATTACAAGGATATTTTGATAGAGTATTTTAAGAGTTTTCATATTGTACAAGGAAACAAATGGCATGAGCTATTACAAATATTTTCAAGCTTATTTAAGAGATTAAAGTCGGTTTTGAGCTAATTTTTCTCTAATGTATAATTTTACGCTAATAAGCATAATTTTTAATCAGACTATTGAATCAAGCTAAAATTTTATCCGAAGTTTTTTCAGAGGCCTTGATTTATATTGTTCTATAATTTTAGATCAATCAGACACAGGAATGCCTTTAAATAAGGTCCATAATTTACTATGCAAGAATTGCATTATTTTTCCAATTGATTTGAGATTCTTTTTTCTATTGGACTAATACTCTTTTATTATTTTTCTAGACATGTTTATGATGCTTTTTTACCTATTATAAATAGAATTATTTAGCTTATATTAGGTTTTTGTTTTACAGACTTTGATTTCAAAATAATATTTCTTGTGAGTGTGAGATATTCTTGTATTCTTTGGTTCTCAAAAGAACTTACTTGACTTATCAAAGAACAACTATCTTCATGAAGTCTTTCTTATACTTTCTATTCATGAATTGATATTTATTGGGTAGGGGTTCATTACAATAATATTGGTGTTTTGGCTAAAGTAATCTTTGTGTCACACTCCATTCAAACTTGATTCTTTGACTTTTTGATATTTGTCTTTCTTGCTTGTAAGTTATGTGACCAAAAAATAATCACAAAGTTTGGATCACCATTTCATTTTAGGTTCAACTTTTAGCCATTATCTAATCACATCATTCTTCGTAACTAGATTATTATAAAAATTGTCAAACTTCTACTTTAAAGGTTCTTAGCACATCCCATGCAACAATTTTTAACCTAGTGTTGAAGTTACTAGTAAAGTGTCGTAGATAATAACAATGATACCCTATTGGCTCGAGAAATATATGTTCCATGAAATTCTTAATTGCCTCATGTCTATCTACTATAATATATAACCTGGTGCAACCGTTAGTGATATACCAATGAAGAAAATATAAAAATCATGTCCAATTATTGTTTCTCTTTTTTACCATAGTAAAACACAATGGATAAACCATATTATTCGCTTTCTTAGCAATTATAATCAACAATTTTGTCTTGTGCTTTTTATATAGGTGAGTGTCATTAATACTAATTGAGGGATGTTACTATTGAAACCCATCAACTGAAGCTCTAAATGCTCAAAATACTCTCTAAAAATTTTTTTTATTGACATAAACCATTTTATAATTTCAATTGACAACTGCACCTGGGTTTGATTATTTGAGAGCTAATAGAATTCTAACAACATTGAAGGGACTCATCATGCGTAGTAAATAACCACTCTCGTATTCACTGTTTAGCAACCTACGCCTTGTAATATGAGACATTATACTTATAATCCCTACATGTAATAACTTGAGTATTTGTAACACCTGTACTTATATTGACTTTCATAATTATCAACACCATCTTAATAATGAGATTTGAGTACATCTAACTGTGGCTTTACAAAACCAATGTGTTTTGATATATGTGTGGCTCTTTTAATTTTGAGATCTTAAAAGAATCAGACCTTTAGTGATAATCTCGATGCAAAACCATTTATAGGATGGTTCCTAAATGCATTGTAACTACACATAAGTTTTAGTAAAACGATGCACCTTGTATTCTTAATATACAACCACTTAACTATAGTAATATATTTAAACTTGTTTCTGAATTTTTTCCAACCTCTAGTTCATCATCTGATACGCATGAATTCCTACGACTTAAATTCCAATCATTGCATGTGCTTAGGCATACCCACTCACATCCTTAAATTTAGGAGTGAAAGGTTTTATGAATTGTTTTAATGGCCACTTATCATTCTTATATTTCTCAACTCTATCAATATGATGGTCATCTTTGTCATCTTCGGTTTGGATTCTCCATAATAATATGGAGCAAATATCGATGTTAGGTTCACCGTATTATCAACTAAACCAAAGATACTAATTGTTTGTGATTCTTGTATGATCCTCCAAGTGTAACTTGTCACTTAAGTAAACACCATGTTATAGGAGTTTTCTCATCTAGGTTTACTATTTAAGTACAACTCTATAATTTGTGATCAATTATTGGTGGTCAAAACAAACACTAAATTCACATTGCTTTTACTAGAGATAGGTACATTTATATAATGAGTTGGACTCACCCTATTTTGCATTCTTCCCAGTAATTTCAACTTGAATTTTAAATAGATTCCAACCAATTCGCTTATATAACAATCAAGATATCTCGGTAAGAGACATATCTAATATAACAGTTAAGAACTCGTTACTTCCTCCATTATAAGTGATACCATTATTTGTATTAACAATAATACCACCATAAAAGCATAATATTTCAATATTAGAAGATATTCTATCAAACAACACAACTAAACCCAATTATATCTAATTAACATAATTTAAATCTTACATATTTTAAAAAATAATTAGATATTTTTTTTTCATTTTAGTTTATATTGAGTGTTGAAATTAATAATAACCATAATTATAAAAGCTGGACTAGTTTGAAAGGTTGACCCCCGGCCTGAACTGATCTAGATTTAAGAAAAATAAAAGAAGAATTTACCCGACCTGACCTAGTTAAAAACCTAGGTTGACCCGTAATCTAGGGTAATACCTAATCAAAACCATGGTAAAAAACATGTTAATTCTTTTGATTTTTTTTTTGTCAAAACAAATTGTTTTAATCCTCTTTTAAAGTTTTTTAAGGGGTTGACCCTCCCGACCCATGATTTGGTCATTGCCCTGGGTTGACTATCGAGTTGGGTTTTAAACTATAATAATAACTACTTTTATCCTTACATTTTTTAGATGGACAAGTTTGAAAAATATAATATTGTCTCTAGAGACATGTCCTCTTTATACCTCTTGTTTTAGAAGTACATAAATTCACTTCAAACTTTTTCTAAAATTAGACTTATTTTTATGTTTTTGTTTCTTCAACCAAATACATCTTCATTGTCTCTGTTTTTTCTATCTCAAAACACTTACCAAACACTACCTAATTGTATTTATATAGCTTAGTACTCTATTAGACAGGGGATTAGTGTTATGCCGCAAACCAACTTAATTTTCTTTTTGAATGTAAAAAACAAGATGTTAAGGTAACACAAACATTTCAAAAGAAGCAAAAAAAATTGAGACATGAGTCATTGACACGACTAGATTTAATAAGTTTAGATAATTTAAATAATAAGATAAAAAATGCAATAACAATAAATAATTTGATAAAAAAATTAACAACATAAAAAAAACTATAAAACTCATCACAAGTAAACTAAATAAAACTATGAATCTCAATTATCAAACCACTCAATATTGCAGGGAGAAATTGAAATAATAATAATAATAATAATAATAAAAATCAATGAAAAAAATTCAAGTATATCCGGGTTAACCTGCTAACCTTACGACCTTGAGCACATAATTGAGATAACCTCAGAGAAAGAAAAATGAAAAAAAAAAAAACACGAAGACCAATTCTTAATAAATCAAATATTAAAGAAAGCAATTGAAGAAAAAAATCAATTTAAAAAAAAAATCTAAAAAAAAAGACCAAAGTCAATCTATTTTAACCTTAAAAACCCCTGACCCTAATCATGAGCCCTACCAACCCTTTTGAAGCCAAACCCTAAAAAATAATGTAGTAAAATTTTAAATCAATAAAATATTGAGAGAAGAAATTGAAAAAAATACAATGAAAAAGGATAAAAAAGGATGAGGACTAAACTTGATATAAAAATAATTTGATTCGAATGCTGAAGGATCACAAAATTCAATTAGGAATGGGGGAAAAAATAAACAAATAGTAATAAAAAAAATAAGGACCAAATTTGACATAAAAATTAAATGAAACCAAATGATGAAGGACATAATTAAAGAAAAAATAAAAAACAAATTAAATAGAAATTAAAAGAATAATGATCAAAATAGATAAAAAAATAAATATTTTTATTTTTGGCAAGGAAAAGAAAAAAGTTTATCGAAGCCAAACCATTGCTCCTCCATGTACATGTACGACATCAACAATAAGATCACGATAAGATGCTTCCAACACCACCTTGTAAGGCAGTGTTTAGAAGTTGGATAACAATGAATGTGTAACCCGAAAGGTAGAGAATTGCTCACTTGGTAAGTGTATAACATATGCCATCAATTTTTAAAAAATAATATTTATGTTTGTTAAAAAACTAAATCATCATAGTCAAGTTGTGAGAACCAATTTGAAAATATGAAAAAGCTCCTAGATGATAGCTTGATAAATTTTGTTTTTAAGAGAAATATGATATTTAAAAAGATCAAAATGCCTCATATCAACTTTTTAACAAAATTTGCTTGTAAGGGTAATATAGTCTTACATTGTGTATATAAAATATAAAAATATCAAATTATCTCTTATTAATTCCTTAAAAAAATTATTTTTAAAAGCAATATAATTTTATATTTAGAAGATAAAAACATCGAATTGTTTGAATCAATTGACTAATAATTTTATGAAAAATACTATATTATCTTTCATTTATTTTTTGTTGGAAGAAAAAAAAATTAATGTGTATTCTTCATGACAATCATTTTTTTTATTTTATTTTTCTAAATTTTAATATAAAACAACAAATCGTTAAAAATTGCATTTCCCATTTACAAATGGGCATTAGACGGGTTGCTTGAAATTGTGATCGGTTAGATGATTGGTCACTTAGACTCCTAGGAAAAACCTCTCTACAAGATAAGTTCCCTACTTGTCAACACTATTGCTAGCTCTAGTTTAGGAGTGAAACGCCACCACCAATGATGAAGATAGTAGAAATCGCCATGCCCACCAACCTCCACATCAAACCCACTCTCACTTTTAACCCTTCTGCTTCCATCTCAACATGGAATCTAAGAAAGAAACCAAGGGAAACAGCAAAAAGGAAACTTGGTGCTGTTTTTGCTTCCATTTCTTCTTCTTCTTCTTCTTCTTCTCATGACACCATTGGTGAGGAATTGTGGCCAAGGAGTGAACTTTGTGGGAGTAACAAGGAAAAGAGAGCAAGCAAGAAAAGGGTATTCTTTTTGGACGTGAACCCACTTTGTTATGCAGGAAGTACACCTAGCTTGCATTCTTTTGCTCACTGGATTTCTCTTTTCTTCTCTCAAGTTAGCCTCACTGACCCTGTTATTGCTGTGAGTTTCCTTTTCTTTCTTACTTTTGATTTTATG
>Ga0307517_10014883_pt1 | contig 10395 bp, 5 predicted proteins | sample 23_EM_MG_FD_194515 | JGI IMG/M metagenome (GOLD analysis project Ga0307517, IMG submission 194515) | Populus trichocarpa ectomycorrhiza microbial communities from riparian zone in the Pacific Northwest, United States - 23_EM | ecosystem: Host-associated > Plants > Roots > Unclassified | place...
GCTTAATCAAAACATAACGCTAACTTAATGAAAACTTGTCACCTTATTTTTAAAAAATCCTCTTAAGGTTGAAAATGTCATGCTAGGCCTATATCGGTCACTAAAAACCAGAAGACATGTTGACCTAACTATTAAAACTCATATTTTGTTCTTGATTGCATTAAAATGGTACTTTCAAATGGCCACTTCTTTCCATTCATTCATTAGCTTTTTAATTTTTAATTATTTAGCGGATTTCAACTATTTTCTGAATATTTCTTTTTAATTTTATCCCTGATTATATTAAAATGATCATTGTATGTGGCCGCCTTTTCCATTCAGTCCTTAGCTTTTTAATTTTTATTTATTTAGTTAATTTCAATCATTTTCTCAATATTTATCCTCATTTTCATCGTTAATTGCATTGTTTTCTTCCTTTTTTTCCCCCTTCTTCTCATAATTGTTTCTCCTTGAATTTTCTTATTAAAAAATTTTCAAGATATCTGAGAGGGGTAAAATATTTAATGAGCCATTATCGATCTCAAATACAAGCATAATTATCTTTGAAAAAATTCATTTGCGCGACAAATTTGTCTTTGTTAAGATAAAATAGGGTAATAAGTTTTATGGTAATCAAAGAATAATTAATAACATTTTGTTAATTACCTCCCCAATCTACTTTGAAGAAGAAAAATAAACACAGAGAGTAAAAGATAATTTAAAACTTATAAGTCACTAAAAATAATAAAATATCTCAAAGTAGATATTTGTTGTTAGCTTTTTTAGAGACTTCTTTTGATGATGAGCTGGTGGTCGGATAACTAAACAATGGAGTTAATTAAACAATAATTCTTTTCTTCTCTTTTCAAAGAAGGAATTTATACTATGTTATGATCCCATCCTCCTGTTTTGAGACTCTTTCCAATCTTGGGTGCAAAATAATAATAGTTGCAAAATAATTAACTAGTAGGGGAGACTAAAAAAAAAAAATCATTGTAAAATTAACTTCATTGTGCCGTTTGCTTGCTCATCATCTCCAAAGAAGTCTCTGAAAAGCTAACAAAAAACATGCACACACCTACTAGCCACTAATGCTTTACCAATCCTCTACTCAAACTTCTATTTCTGCTTTTGACTAAAAGCTTGCTTGTGAAGGCAAACACAAAGTACCCTCCCCCTTCCACCAAGGAGAACACATCCACTGAGAAAAGCAAGAAAATGACTCCCACCACCATTTTTATTTGCCTCTACGACTATAGTTTAAGCCCCCCCACTACTATTTGTAGTGTACCAGAAGATACATTAATTTAACACCCAAAAAAATGTCCCTACAAAAACTTGAGATTACAGTGGATGTTATAGTGTTATACAAGCATAAACGAATAATAATAATTTAAAAAAATATATATCACACTAGGTCATGACCTCTGATGAAGCTGTTTTCTGATGAGGAACTTGAAACGGCGATCAGGCCGTTACAGTCGGACACACTGTCTTGCAAACTCAACAGGAGGTGTGAAGTGCTAAAACTCAATGTAGGCTTTGCTCTTGGAACAAGAGGGACCTCGGCTTCCCCCACAAGCATCTGGACCACACCCCTCATAGCGGGTCTAGCCATTGGGTCTGGGTGCGAACAAGCTAACCCAACCAACAGAACCCTCCTCATCTCACTCTCCTCAAACTGACCCTCAAGTCTAGCATCAGCTGCCATTAGCAATCTCCCTTCTCTGTGTAAACTCCAAACCCATTCCACCAAATTCCCATTAACCGCAACTTTTCCAACCCCACTAGTCTCTCTCTCAATGGGTCTTCTCCCACTAGCCACTTCAAGAACCACAGCTCCATAGCTAAACACATCAGTTTTCTCAGTAGCTCTTCCTGTTAAAAGATACTCGGGAGCTAAATAGCCCATTGTACCCGCAGCTACTGTTGCATCTGGCGATTTATCATGTTCAATTTGCCTTGCCAAACCAAAATCTCCTAATCTTGCGTTAAACCCCTCATCCAACATAATATTGCTGGTCTTGATATCTCTATGAATCACCTGGTTTTCACATTCTTGATGCAAATAAGCTAGAGCAGAAGCAACACCAAGTAAAACTTTACGCCTATGTGACCATGGCAAAGGCGTTCTTGCCTCAAACAACGCTTTATCAAGACTCCCATTGGGCATCAAATCATAAACTAACAATATTTCTCCTTTCTCATAACACCAACCTTGAAGCCGAACAAGATTTCGATGCCTTAGAGTCCCAATTATTGACAATTCAGATAAAAACTCATTCTTTCCTTGACTGCTATGACTACACCTCTTCACTGCCACAATTTCACCAGTCTCCAGCAATATACCCTTATAAACAGTCCCAAATGCTCCGTGACCAATAATTCTATTCGCATTGAAGCATTTGGTAGCTGATTTAAGCTCTCTGTAACTAAACTCCTTAGGCATTTTAATAACCTCTGATGCAAAAGACACTGACTTTTTCACATGCTTGAATCTTTTAGAGAAAACCCAGATAAGAACACCAGCAAAAATAACAAAAAAAGCACTAGCAGTCACCACCCCTGCAACAGCCCCTGCACCCTGCTTGCAAAGTTGATTATGACACGAATTAGACTTGTCACTCTTACCACTAACGGACTCTAAACCGCTAGGAGCCAATGTTGGTGGCGGGGACTTAACAGAACTAGCCGATGGATTCATCAAACTAGCCGTCGGAGGTGGAGGTACTGAAGAAGGTGACTCGGAACCTAAACTTGACTGAAAAGAAGAACTAAAACTCCACCATTCAATACTATGAATCTCTGTACTTCCTTGTGTAGACCCAGAAAACCCAACATACATAAAATCATTAACATACTGGTCTAAATCAAGACTAAAAGACAAAATTGGTTCTTTGGGCTTAAGATTTGAGTAGGAAACAGAAATGTTGAAGCTTTGATTAGTACCATCATAATCGATCCAAGCATTAACAAGATCACCACTTTTTAGATCAATATTAATAGCTCCTAAATCACCTATTTGTGTAGAAACCATACTATTAAGATCCAAACCCACATGGTTCCCATTAATATCTTTAAACTCCACGTCCATTAAAGTATCAAACTCGACCGCCACAAAACTGGAAGCAGCCTCAGGCCCATCGTCGACGTTGAGGAGTCCAAGGAAGCCGCCGGCAGCGCCGAGGGCGTCGGAGTCCGGAGAGAGGACAAAAGCTAGGCCACCGCCGATGGAGGAAGGGTTTAGATTAGTAACAGAAAAGGAGAAGAAAGTGGAGAAGCTAGCGATGGAGTGAGCGGATGGTTGTCGGAATCTGATGGGTTTAGAGTAGAGAACTTTGCCGGCGCCCGAATTCGGGACGGCCAGGTCACGAGTGAGACGGACGCTGCCATTGTTTAAGTGAGCGTCGCCGAGGAGTTTAAGACTGCTAAGAGTTAAAGTACCGAAGTCAAAATCAGTTGATGATGCTTTGGTTCTTAGTAGTACTAAACAGAGGAGGAGAAACAGGACAATTGGTGAAGGAACAATGTGCGAAGTTTTGTGAGAGAGAGACATTAAGACTTTAACATTATAGAACTGAGTGTTTCAGGTTTATTGGAGAAGTGAGGAGGAGGAGGAGATTGAGAATTCTTCACGGGTTTTTAGTGAGAGAGAGGGAGAGATTGGAATCTAAGCAAGGAAACAAAGGAATAGTGTTGTGAGGGAATCCGAAGGAGAGGTGAAGAAGACAGGTAGTAGTGTTGGAGTGACACATAGCCATTTGTAACGGTTATTTTTTCGGTGACTAAAGAGACTTTTTTTTTTTTTTTAACTATTTGATTCAGACAGTTAATTAAATTATATGGTTGCAACCAGTAGCAGAGAGGGACAGCACATTAAAAAATAAAACAAATGAGAGGTTTTCATTGTACCCTACTTTAACATAGTACTGTTTAATGAAATAGTGGGGTTTTTTCTTTCTATCAATATTTTGTTAATATTATTCTTTAATATTATATTTATTTTTTATTCGAATATTCATGGATGATAGGTTTGACCGGTTAACCAAATTCACCTATATTTTTTTAATTAATTTTTTTTTTCAATTTCATCTTTTAATATTGAATTAATTGAGATTTAAACTTCATGATTTTTTTTTCTATTAGGTTATTTCAGTCTTATGACCCGAAAATAGTGTTTAACTGATTAACTTGAATTGACTCGGGTTGTTTGTTGTGTTCTTTTTCTTAATTGATTTTTTTTAATTTTATCATTTAACATTGTATCGGTTGAGAATTGAGTTTCATAATTTGTTTTGATTTACTTTTTATAGGGATATTCGCCTGTTTTGTCATTTTAACCCCGATTAAATCTAGTTGTTTTCTTTTCTATTTTCTCTCTAAGATATTATTTTAGTCTCATGACCTAGATCATGGATCCTTCAACATTGGATTTATTTTTTATTGAGTTTTCCTCATCTCATAATTCGAGTAATGGGTTAACACAATTGATCTGGTTTTTTTCTGTTTTTTTAATTGATTTTTTTTTTCAATTTCATCATTTAATGTTGAGTTTGATTGGGAATTAGACTTCATGATTTATTTTGATTTGTTTTTTATTAGGTTATCATCGCTTCATTGATGTAGATCAGCCCACTAACACTGTTGACCCATTACACGTTTCAAATGGGCCCATCACAAGGTTTAAAAAGAAGTTATTGAAATGACTGGTCATGCAAGTTTCTATTGGATCTCCTGAAAGACTTGGGGATGTTTTGGAGCATTAAAAGGAGGAATCAGTAAATTTAATCCATGTGCAAAAGGAACCCGATTCACCTTTATTTAGACCATGAAGTTTCGACAATAAAGCTGCCAATTTTATATCAGTTTCCATCAACCTTGTTCTATGATGTTTCCATGTGTTTTGTGGATTCCTGACTAGTTTTGAATTTCCTATTATGTATGAGAATAATAATTATTTCCTTTAAATTTATTATTTTTATTTTATTTTCCTTGTTAGGTGAGGAGAAAACACAGCAAAGAAAACAAAAGAATCCGAGTTGACTTAGAAAACATATGTGGTAGCAAAAAAGAGCATTAAAGGCATCATTTTTTTTCCTTTTAAAAGAAGGATAAATTCAAGGCTAAGATCGAAATTCTATTCTAACTTGGAAACCAAAGGGGCGACAACTTCTTTTTTAGTTTCTAGGATTATTGACAACATTATAGGTTATAAATAAGTCTTGTCTCAGACCTACAATATTTTCTTTTCTTCTTCTTTTCTCAACAACAGAACAGAACTTAGACTTATAAGCTTTATTTTTATTTTGTCAGCTACAATCAAAGCTTGTTTGGACTTAATTAATACTTTATTTTGAGCTAGGATCCAAGGTTTGTTTGGATTAGGGTTTGAGTATACTAGTAAAGGTTTTAGGCCAGTTTTTGTAAAGAAATCAATTCAACCCACAAGGGTAGATCCATTAGGGTTAATTTCTCCCAACTTTTTAAACATATGTAAAGCCTAAATTTCAGCACCTTTGATGAATAATACTTCTGAACTTTTCAGTTTAATATGTGAGAGAGATTCTTGCATTCTTTGGTTCTTGAACGAACTGAAATTGACTTATCAAAAATTAACTGATTTTATGGCATTATTCGACTTCATTTCAATAGTGTTGGTGTCTTGGAACAGGTTTCTAATGTGTCACACTCCTATCAAACCTCTTTTGGCTTTTAAGGATCAAATCTCAATCTTGATTGTAGGTTACGTGAATACATGATCACAAGGTTCATATCAGTTGGAGTCAGAGCAAGGCTCTAAGAACATGTCATATCCTTTTAGTATTTTTGTTTTCCTAATGTTCATTAAGTTTTTTTAATGTTTGTTTCAATCTTCTCCTTCTTCTTTGTATCTGCGACATACTAGTAAAAAAAAATTAATATTTTATTTTGTTATTGTCTCTAAACATATCAACAGCATAAAAGTGAAAAAATAAAAAATAAAAGAAGAGGAGAAATTATTCAAAGCTTATTGTTATTTTTTCATAGAAACACAACTTAGAGAGAACCCTAAGCAAACCACCTTAGAATTAATTGAAATTTTATGTACTTCTTACTGGAGTGAAATTGCACTATATATATAAATTTGGGATGATTTAGATATTATTTTCTTGAGGTTTCAATTCAGAGTTTAATTCTACCATAAATTGATCATACATGGGTTTCAATACCTAGGTATAAGGGAACGACCTATAAACTGAGATTTATAGTTTGTTTGGTATCAGGATACTACATATTGAATCTCATGTCATTATAATATCGTTAGGTATGGGTTTCAATTATTGTGTTTTAAAATTGAGTAACAATTAGATTTGTGTCAAGTTTCAAAACATGTTTAACTTCTGTTTGTTTCAACCAAATCAGTTTATTTCTATTATATTTGGGTTATTTAAGAATCAAATAAGTGTCTTCATTAATTTTCACTTCTGTTTTATTTCACGTGTTTGTTTTGTCCATAATTCGCACAAATTTGCATTACTACTCGCAAAATTGTAATCATAGTTGTTTTGACTTGTTTTTAGTATATTTATTTATTCTTGAGATTCTTAAGTTTATATTCATAATTGGATTGCATTGCAAAAGCCTCTGACTTTGACTGGTTGGATTTTTAGTTTTGAAAGAACCGAAAGAAAGTTATGAGGTAAAAGGTATAGTGAGTTTATTAGAGTAAAAAGTCTTGATTTTGTGTGAAACACGAGGGGTGTGAGGATATATTTTGTTCTACTCACCAATTTTTTACAGAATTTAAAGGATATCTGAAAACAACGAATCAACGACACTAAACGCTGAATTCTTTTTCCAAATACGAGTTATGGGCCAGCAAATTAAACTCTTAACTAAGGTGACCAAGGAGCTAAAGGATGAAATGGACTCAATGAAACATTATAATAGTGGGGTTGATCACCAAAGAAGTAATTTTAAAAGGGTTGTACAAAATGATAGAACTGATTTTAATGAGTTTGTTGATGATAACACAAATGTAGGTGATGATGACCATAAGTTTTCATCCATGGGCCAAGGAAACATGTTTGGGCCGAATAAAGCAAGAACTAATATAAGCTTAGGACATAGTGTAGTTTTTTGTCAGGGAGAATTCCTAATATTTTGGGTATCATAATGATTCATGTAGAGATTTAAGTACCATTAAGTTGAAAATATTTGCTTTCCAAGAAAAGAATGATCTAGAAGCATATCTAGAGTGAGAAAATAAAGTTGATTGGATCTTTTACTGTCATCACTACACAAAATATAGAAAGGTAAAACTCGTTGTTATTGAGTTTACAAATCATGCACTAATATAGTAGGATCAACTTGTTTTGAGCAGGAGGAGGAATGGTGAAAAACCTATTGAGTCATGGGATGACATGAAGGTCATAATGAGAAAATACTTTGTTCCTAACTTTTATTACATAGAGCTCTTTCAGAAACTACAGAGTTTATATCATGGTTCAAAAAGTGTGGAAGATCATAAAGAGATGAAGATTGCAATGATTAGGGCTAATGTGGTTGAAAATAGGAAAGCTACTATGACTAGCTTTTTTAATGGGATGAATAAAGATATAGCTAATGTTATTGAGTTACAACACTATGTGGAGGTAGAAGATATGATTCATATGGCTTTGAAAGTGGAGAGACAACTAAAAAGAAAATGACATGTTTGGCCAGCATTCAATTCGGGTTTTTCATCATCTTAGAAGCCGAATTTGAGAAGAGAAGGGGCTGCCTAACCAAAATCTTTTGTCCCTGTCAAAGCCGAACCACCTAAAGCTAAGGTTGAAACCTCTATGGGGTTCAAAGGTAAATCTAACACCCAACCTAAATATACTCGTTATGTTAAATGTTTTAGGTGTTAAGAGCTTGGACATTACACTTCCTAGTCAACCAGGTCACATTAGATCAACTACCACATGGTTTAAATTTTTATTCTTCACTAGAAAGAAAACATTAGTAGCATTTAAAAAAAATTTACGTTCAAGAAAAATCTAACCCGACCCACAGTGTAGTGTGAGTCAATAATTGAGTTTTATCTAAAAAAAAGTATTAAATTGGTGTTTTTTTTTAATAATTTTGATGTATTGATGTCAAAAATAAAAATAAAAAATAAAAAATTATTTTAATGTATTTTCAAGTAAAACATATTTTTGAAAAGTATCATATACCACAATAACAAATAGATTTTTTAATGTTAAATTGTATATGCTAATTAGAATAAAGAAAGATAAGAAAAGAATAAATAATTTTTAAGAGATTGGTCCAAAGTATGCTTTGCATCAATGATACAAGTAAAAGACTTTAACAAAGGAAAAGAAAAAAAAAAGAGAGAGGGAGAGGGAGAATAGTAAAACTGAAAAGAGATTAAAAAGAGAATAATGGCATAGAGAAATTGAAATAGAGTTGTCCTCAAGGCCTTTAGTTAAAATTGAGTTGCTTTAGCAGAACATGACTATATTTTTGTCTTGAACGGAAGCTTAATTTCTTTTGAAAATCAACACGAATGGTATCTTTTTATTGTTATAAATACATCATGCAAATACAAATAATCAATCTAAAAAGAAGAGAAATTAAAGATAAATTATAATATTCATTTTAAAGTATTATGAAATTATAAAAACAATTGAGAAGATTAATTAATGAAAAAATAGAGAGCGGGGATATTAATAAAGAAAAGAAGAAGAAAGGTCAGTCTATGCATCCGGCCAAAAAATATAATTCAGGTGCACCTAGATTTGTTAAAATTGTTTTTCAAAAGAAAATGAGTAGACAACATTTCATTCACTCAAGCTTTTTTTTTAAATGGAATGAAAGACGAGTCATCTACTTAAGTAAGTATTATGGTAGCTGTTGTGGTTGTGGTTTGGAAAAAGTTATTTTATAAAAAGTATTTTTAGTTGAGGTTGGTTTGGAAAAATATATGTTTGGTTAAAATTGTGGTTGAAATTGAGGTTGAACAAAAATTAGTTTAATGTATTTGGTTAAAAAAATGTTTTTCAAATTGAGGTTATAAAATAATCAAAATATATATGTCTTAATATTGATGGTTTTTAATTTAAATATTGTAGATTTAACTACTATTATTACATCATGAAATAAATAATATTGATATTAAATATTTTTTATTATTTCATTAAACTATATGCAATTTCATCACGTACGAAATCTATCCAGCAAGGACTATATTTTACGTGGTTTCTTAAGCGCGCAACAACATCGGGTAAAAATATCATCAAGAACAAAATTGGGATTGCAATTAAATTCTGCAAATGCTACGTCATCAAACGATCTTCTTCTAGTTTTTCTGATAAAACACAATTAAAACACATTAAAAATAAAAAAAATAAAATTTAATTTGTTTAAACACTAGTTTTTTTAATAAAACACAATTAAAAATAAAAAATAATTTTTTTTTATTTTAATGGGTTGGACCCGGTTCAATGCATTTAGCTCTGGACTGTAATGTTAAACACTAGTTTTTTGAATAAAACACAATTAAAAATAAAAAAATAAAATTTATTTTTTTATTTTAATGGGTTGGACCCGGTTCAATGCATTTAGCTCTGGACCGTAATGTTAAATACTAGTTTTTCGAATAAAATACAATTAAAAATAAAAAATAAATTTTTTTTTATTTACTGGGTTGGACCCGGTTCAATGCATTTAATTTTGGACCGAACCCGATCCGGTCCGACTGGAACAGTGGAGATTCTCCACGGCAGAAGAAAGGAAAATAAGCAACACTATTGCTTGGCAGCTGCCTTTTCCAACTTTTGTTAAACCACAGGTTTGGCCACAAGAATTGATGGGTCCCACCAAAATACAAGTGGGTTTGAAACATAACCAAACATAAAAAACTGCTGCTGGTTATAACCTCGAGTGCAGCTGCATTACCAAACGGCACCTTTAATAGAAGATATGTCATTAATTAGTACATTTTTCAATCATCTCTAATGATTGAAACAAAGTTTTTGAATTTCAAAATCCAAATTTTAACATATTTTCACTTAAAAATATATCAAAAAAACATTCAAAAACTCTAATAAATACATTTTTAGCCCCAAAAAAACTCTAATTAGTGTAATAAAAATAAAAAATCAAACTGAGAAAAAAACATCCCGACCCTAATCTACCTTTTCTAGCATGTTTAAAGGAAAATAAATTATCTCCATTGAACTTCTCTTTTTGAGACAAACTGATTGACACTAAGATCTACTTTTATGATCGGAATGTGACTATCCAAAACTTTATCTCTTCTCCCTTAATATTCATAGACTAAAATATGACAAAAATAATGTTTAGTATTAAAGTATAAAATCTTTAAACATCAAGAATTAAACATGCATAAATTTCCTCTCCTTTTTAACCATGAAAATGAATTAAAGG
>Ga0307517_10014884_pt1 | contig 10394 bp, 11 predicted proteins | sample 23_EM_MG_FD_194515 | JGI IMG/M metagenome (GOLD analysis project Ga0307517, IMG submission 194515) | Populus trichocarpa ectomycorrhiza microbial communities from riparian zone in the Pacific Northwest, United States - 23_EM | ecosystem: Host-associated > Plants > Roots > Unclassified | place...
AGTAGCTGCGCACATACCGGAATCCTGTAATCCTGCAAGACCAAAGAAAGAAACAAACAAACAGTGCTCAGCCTTCGCCAGTGCTACATGACCATTCCATACCCGGAATCCTAAATATAAACTTCCAACAAAGCAAACTAAACATAGCAATACGATAGCATAGCCTATCTGACTCAGAAACAGTGGCGGAGCTGAAATCAAATCAAATAAACCAAATATAAATCAACTAAACATAGGAGATCCTGCACTGCCCGCTCCTGTGTACCGTTACCGGAACATGTACACATGTTACAAGTTGTAGTTCCCTCCCCATCGGGTTTGATTTTCTCGAATAAGGGTTAATATACTAGAGTCTGGGTGCGGCTATTTCATCTTTTCTTCAAATCTATCATGGGGTTGGCATGACTGGGTAATGTACACTAAAAGATTATGTAATTTACTGTAAGGCCCTTTCGTGCGCCATGCCTGCAATTGCTTCTGTTCTTTCTCAAGCATTTGATAATTACTTATCTCAATCTCCAAGGCTTCAGGATCTTCACCCCATAAAACGGCTTTTACTACAAGGTTAATCACATGGCCAAAACAGCGCAGTCTTCGAGTTATTAGATAATATGGAATTCCAGAATTCTGCACATAGGTTTGGATACATCTCATAGCTGGATTATTGTTCCTCGCATTATTTAGTGTAAACTAGCCAATTTTGTCAAGAAGGTGGTAGGTCTCCACCACATCTCAGAAGTGACATACTTGGTTTTCACCCATATAACATTCCCTGAAATACTTCATTCCTAATACAGTGGGGTTTAAAATTTGTTGAGGGCTAATCCAGTGCGGGACGATACCCAAAAAAGCATGATGGTTCGGCTAAGTCCACAGATGGAATGTGAACAGAACTTTGGTTCGCGTATTGTGAAATCACTTGATTAGCTGTTGCTGAATCTTCTGAAATCTTTGTAGAATCCTGGATCGTATGATATCGCCCGAATTTGGAACAGTGCGTGGAATTTCACTATATATTGCATTCTATTAAGCCACCTCCGGTTAGGCTCGCCTCTTTGAAATTCTAGAAATTAATTCTCACTTATACTCATACATCCACCAAGATACCCAAGGAGAACACAGAAGCTCCCTTGTTCAACCGCTCAAAAACTTATATTATTCTGAATAATTCAATGTAGGAACACATTCTGAAATATCTCTTGATTGAAAATAATTAGTAGTCGGGTATTCCCAAAAGCTTTCTTGATTTGTATTTGACCCTTCTCAAGTTGGACTTGGATTGGGCCATGTTTGCTGACTTTATGACTATCACGGAGGTGTTGATGTCACAAATCGTGACTAAGCAAGGCAGATTTCACATGACTAATAATTATTAGTCATAAGGTATGTTGGGTTTTTGCACTATGACGTCATTTGACTCATAGCTTTCACATGACTGCACACTTGCGAGTCATTGGTTGATTATGATTGGTTAATGGTTTCATGACGTCACGATTGTGACGTCATACAATGTAATGATTTCGCACATGACTCAGATTACGAGTCATGGGTTTCACGCATGCGACTCATTCGAGCGCATGATCGGGTTTATTGGTTTGGATCGAGTAAAGTGGATGTGCGCAGTTGATTTGTAAGAATCAGCTGATGGATTTCGCACCATGACTAATTATGAGTCATGGGGGCTATGCTACGCGACGGTGACGAGTCACCAGGGTTAGGGTTGTGGGAAGATGCCTATAAAAGGAGCTTGGTTCCGACCAAGAGATAGAATCTTCACGCAACCATCTACGTACTTTTCTATACTCAAGATATTGCAATACGATTACGCTTTACTCTCTTTACATACACTCCTCATCTACGAGAGCCTACGCTCTAAGAACCTGGAGACTATTGTGATAGTCTCAACAGGTCGCCCGAACCTAGGACTATTGTGATAGTTCTATCAAGCACGACAATCCACCCATCTTACTATCTGAAGAGATAGTACATTCCACGGAACAACTAAGACAAGCAAGCCAGTCCCGTACTATCTGAAGAGATAGTACATTCCTACGCCTTGGTGCAGAAAAGCGAGACTTGCTTACGCAAGAGACGACAGTCGTTGCCTGTTGCATACGTGCTCAACAATAGGATTGTTACAGTTGAATCATAATCTTCATTGAGGTATCGGCAAATGTAATTGCTGTACCCTTGTTGGGACCTAATCTGTGAGCTCAATATTTAAGCATGGGAGTAGGAAACAGATATCGGGCACAACGCCATCTGGTACCACCCTCAGGAGTTGCATACTCTCCTCTATTTTCCGGATAGTAGACCCACTGGCCACTCTTCCATACTTTCCTACGCCTCTCCTAGATCCTCCTGTCACTACTGGAACTACTCCCATCAGCGGTATTACTACCTACTGTTGGAGTCAATAGTCCACTGGGAGCAGTGCTCAATGCGCTTGTAGTTTGACTTCCACAAATATCAGAATTCTCTTTGGTCAAGGGTAAGGATGCATCATTTTCGATTCCTTGAATTTCAAAATCTCAAATAGTATTGATTGATGTTCCATTACTGAGATGGATCACAGGATTGCCTTCCTCAGACATTAAGGTATTGAAATCACATATAATAGGAATAACACCCAAAATGTATAAGTGGGTAATAATAGAGAAAGAAATACTCTTATCCTTGGGTTGTGCCTTCCGAACATGGTATATCATGTCCTATTTATCACTATTCACTCACAGTATCCTTCAACTGATACTTTCCCACAGGTATTGGCTGGAGTTGATCTCATAAATCTCCAAACGAATCATTATCACATCATGAGACATCACTCGCTCCGTCCCCGGCCGGCCCCCACAGTCACCCGCCGTCCTCACCCATGCCCGGCCGTATCCCACAGTCCCCCGCCGTCCTCACCCATGCCTGGCCGTCCCCACAGTCTCCGGCCGTCCATCCCCCCTGCCCTGCACTAATATGTCTCACCCTGTAGGGCCCGCCGGCTTACCCAAAGACGGCCGTCCTGCCCTTAGGGCGGACGGGACGGACTGCAGCCAGCCGTCCCGTCCGGTCCGGGGCTCTTGGCTGCCCCCCCGCGGGGCCCCGCTGGCCCCCCGGACGGTTGGGAACACTGGTTCTCTCACATCCACAACATCCAACAGTTGGAAACCGTGACATGCGGCTCGGTATGCTCTCTTGATAGTTCTTTTGTTGTTTGGATAGCTTCTGGGAACCCGCTTTGGCTTCCGGTATGTGTTTTTGTTTCGGATGGGGATTTTGAATGCAGGATTGCGCCAGAGTATTGGAACCGCGCAACCACCAGGAACGCTGTGCGGGCAGCATGCAAGACCCGGAAGCCTGAAGGCTACAGGTGACGGGTTCTGTTTCCTTCCACTGTTAGCCCCAGAGAGAGTAAGGAGAAAGGGAGACAACTGGAATAGAATGAAGATCTGCAGGCAGCAACTCTTTGTGGTCGATATATACTGCTATTTTTGCCCCAGCTAGCTGCCATCGAGAGAGTTGTCGTTGAGTGAAGTGAAATTCCTGCCTCCTAAGGGTGCGATCGTGCTTCGTGCAATAGGCCTTGGCGTTTGGTAGTCGCAGTTTGGCTTCGGTGTTCACCGTCGGTCCACGTCTGAAAAGGCTATGTTGAACATGATGCTTCCTCCAAACGGCGATCGTAGTAATGAAATGAGTGATAAGAGAAAACACCAAAGTGCTTTGGCCCAAGACTGAATGGCAAGCCAATATCTTCCTGTATTTTCAGGTATCTGCAGGCATCTTCAAATATCTGCAGATGTCAGCCACCTGTTAACAAAATTTTGACACTTCTCGCAAGGAATATACCGAATGCCTAACTGCACCGCCAGGGTCCCGAGAAGCCTGGCCTACAAGCCTAGCTCTGTCTCACTTGGGCCTGGCCCGGCTGGACTGTAAGCCGGCCGGTTATCTGCTGGCCCTTCTGCGAATGCTGAGTGAGATTCAAGGCTCGATTCCCTGAATGGGTTTTTGGGGGGGTGGGGGTCAGGCATCGCTAGGGTTTCAAACTTGTGCAACGAATCTGCAGTGACAGCAAGATCGGTGTCGTTTGTAAAAACAGGATATCAGTAAAAAAGGAGGACAGCACCCCCTACCACGACGAAGATACCTCGGTGCTCCCCACGACAATGGTCCATACCCTCTTAGCGACTTCCATGGAGGCCAATTAGGCGGGTATCAGGGGTCCAGATACAGCGAATGTTGGGCCGTTCTTCCGCCCTGTGTAGACATAATAAAAAGGGTTGATTGGTGTTCTGAGCTGCGAAGGGTGGTGGGGATTTGACGAGTGGTGCTTTGCTTGGTGTTTTTTTCATCCCTACTTTGGATGAATCGGGGAATGAGATGGCTCATACATAGGATTGGTAAATATGTGTTCGTTATTGGCCTTGTATGCATTTTAGTATAGTGGTAGAAGGTGTGAAGTATACTTGTAATTCCTTGATGTTTGTCAAGACAACCCTGTCGACATGCGCTTGAATTTAAGAATGTTAGTTGAGGAAATAGCATCAGTAGTAGGAACCCACAAATATTAAAAATATGGCTAGAATATACACCAGTAACTAGATCCCCTTACTAACATGCTCTGTGATCCTGGCTCATGATATTCATAAGAGATAATTCTCAAAAGGCAAAGACAGAATCATGAAGTATCATCCATCTTGCTCCCACTACGGTGGGTCAAACGTACACGAGGTGCAAATAAGAATTATGGTGCAATGAAGACTCTCAGCCAAGCGTCCAATGGCTGGGTAACTGTTGCTGTGAAAAACCAGATTGGTCATGTCCCACTGAAGCGAGTGAGTGTGATACTACCCGAGCATGTACTCGAGTAGAGTGCTCTCAAACGATGAGCAATAGTGAAGTAAGAAAAGGCGATCTGAGAAAAATAAATAGATGACTAGATAGCCAGAATCTTAAACAATAAGGCTATCTAACTAGCTAAGGAAGCGAAATTCTTCAAAAAGCGTAAGAGCTTAATTGGTGGTTGCCACTGGGAAAACTAACCTAAATTTTATCTTAGAACTCAAGATTAATGAAGGCAAACGATTTATGAAGGCAGAAAAGGTCATATGAAAATAATAAAAATATATCTAGATAGCTTGAGTTTCAGAGAGTATATCAAACTAAGTGACTGAGAAAGCGAAATTCTTTGTGTGTTGTAATAATTGAATTGCCAGTAGTTGTCAGATAAATTGAGTGACTAATGGAAGACTTATGTACCGCCCTGCCTCTCATCTCCTTTTCATCAACATCAACCCACACGGACATCCTACTACTTCCTCTCAAACTCTTCTCTCACAACTCCAAACACTATGCCTGAAGGACTGACTTATTGGGATATGGCTAGAATGCTTAGAGCTCAGATTCCAAAAGGCTTTTATAAGCTGAAATTGAATTCACAGTTTCTGGGCAAGGGAAAGCTTATTGGAAGAGAGATGTTAGAGCCGTACCTAAAAGAGTTCTTTGAGTTTTATCTAAGCCAGATATCATGATGATACAAACTTGGAGAAAGGCTTTAGGAATTTCTATTCATGGAGGTAAGTAGAATTCATATATTTAAAAAAAATCTTTGAATATCAGACTAAATTATTCATTTACAGGTTTCTGGTTGCGGTACCAATTTGCCCTACATGGACATACAGTGGCTATGACCAGGAAGGAGTATGAGAACAACAAGGAGTTATGGTCAACCTCTTGTCACTATGTCACAATTCAGCTAGTCATTGTTGGTCTAATGATGTGCATTGTTCTGATAGACAAAAACAAGTTGATTCAAATCACCTCTATTCCTACCTACCCTACAGTCTCCTCCGCCCCACCCAAACCTTGGTATGATACAACTTTAGCTCCTTGCCCAATCATGGACGTTTCAGCATTTCAGAAAAAGCTTACCCTTTCTCAGCATCAAGAAGCCCTCAGACATCCAAGAAAATCAAATTCTATCTACTTTGAGATTGCGGAGTCAAAGAACAACAATCTTTGGAATGGAATTGGTCCTTCTCATGGAGTTGAGATATTACACCTAGCTGGTATCCATCATGAGGAGAAAACAAATAAGATTTTCAGATCCCGGCCACTTAGGTTGAGATTGATGAAAGCTATAGAAGACTTCTTCACCCAGGTATTAGTTCTATTCCCATTACTTTTACTTCTATACTAATATTATTAAAAGTACACTCTTTGGACTATCAACAAAGGATTCCCAGCAACAAAACTCCAACCAGAGCCTTTGAGTTTGCCAAATCAACTACCGGCTACTATCATAGTCAGATCACCAAAGTCTATAGGAAAAAGGAAACCATGATTTCATATGTTCAATATGATGAACCATGGGAGGCTGGGCTATTGGATCAGGACATATGCACCTCGTTGCCTGCAGGATGGAAGGAAGACTTGATGATGGAAACTGGCAGAGAAAAAAAAAGGAGAGTTCCAGTATATATTTTGGAGTTTAGAACAGGATCACAGGTTTTTAGACATATGGCAGTACAGGAAGACTTGGAGGAAGCAGATGACTTTATGGTTACAGAGTCAGAAGGTGGAAGTGGGATTGGGAGTGAACAGAAAAGAAAAAGAGGAGGAAAGAAAAGGGGGAGAAGGTATGCATATACTATTATTTTCAGACAGCCGGAGGGAGCAAAAGCAAGGATGATGACCACTGAAGAGGGAATTAAGGCTCACAAGTTTTTGGATCCTGATAAGGAAAGACCTGATATATGTCCTGTAAGTTTTGATGATACTGTAAAGGAGGGAAAGGATAGGGAAGCAGAAGTTAGTAAGTTCTGTAAGAGGTTGCCAATTAGAACAGGAAAAGTAGGGCGGCCAGCAGTGAGAAAGAAGTCAAAACTTGAGATGTAAACTAAGAGGAAAAATGTATTTAATAGAGAAGAGGTAGAGTGTAGCTATGAAGAAGAATGAAGCCAATAATTCTGTTAGCCTTTTATAATATTGTAAAATATCTACATACTAAAGTGCTCAACTGTGCCTGTTTGGATGTTCAACAAAACTATTACCCAACCGTCGTTTAAGTATATGAACTTATTCTAAGCGTAGTACTACCACCAACTCTCAACCAACTTATACAATGGAATCTCATACTAACCCCACTGTATTCCCGTAACCCTCTACTTTAACTTATCTTAAAAGTCCTGGTTGGGGCCTGGGTGGGAACAAGGGGCAGAGAATTTCCAAAAGTATGCCCAGCTCTAGGCTGTTGAGTTACTGCCCTAATGAACTCTAGTAGTACTGAACGTTGGCTTTCTAATCGTAGACATATAACAAGTTATCATCGTCTCTACTCTTTGGAAGTTCAATGTCTATCACTTTATTGATAAGTTCCGGCTTTGGTAAAGGTATAGAATACAATAGACAGTTAGAATATAGTATGCCTATTACGATAGGGAGAGCCTCTAGCTTTAGCTTACTAGTAATTAAGATTTGCCACAAATCATGTGCGTATATGTGTTAATGACTAAGAGGTCACATGTCTATTCTCTATAAAGATTGTTACTAGTAGCTTCATTCACGTTAAGTAGTAAACGATCTGCTGATACATAACATAACACCTCTACGACAAGCATATGCCCACCGGCTATACATTTGAATGTTTTGTGTCCTCACTATCTCTGCTCCTAAAGAGTATTTGACTACTGGAATTATTTCATCATGTACCAGAGATGTTACTATTAAGCTGGGAGTAAGTATCAGTATTCGTACTGCAAATACTATGCCTACAGGGTACATATTATCTGAGTGTATAGTAGGAAATTTGATGAAAGTTGTAAAGGGTATTTAGGAAAATATCATGCAAGAGTTGGTGGGAGACCTTATAGATCTCAAAGTGGATTCACCTCCTGCTGCGAGTATCTAGTCTCAAGGTACTTATGCAGAACTTACAGAAATTAGAAGTAGAAGTGGACGAGGTAAGGGATGAACTGAAGAGATCAATAGTAATAAATTATTAGAAGTACCCTATAGTAGTACTCAAGTGCTAGTGTAAGTTCCTAAATGGCGGTGCGAGTATTGTTTTCTTAAATAGGAATTCTCTAGAATAAGAGTGAATTGACGCAGGGCCGTAGTATTTGGCTGAGGATCTGAGAAAATAGAAGCAAGACAAAAACTGCCGTACCTAAGTTTCTAAGTTTAGCTCTAACTCATATTTGCTTTATTAAATTTCAGCCCGCCACGCTTCTGAGTCAGATAGGCTATACAATATTATTTTTAGTGATATTATATTTAGTTAAGTTATATTTAGATTGTTTTGCATGAAGTTTATATTTAGAATATAATGATAGAATAGTCATGTAATACAAGGCGGTCTAGCAATATACATCTATAAGTCTTAAATGTGTATTTAAACTCATCTCCAAGCTGGCGGAAAATATTAAACTTTAAGGGATACATATACCAAGTATATTACTCTAACAACCTGGTTGAACGTGACCTCTTTGGCTCTGTGTCGCTTTGTCTTTTAACTTTGATTTCTTTATTTGAATGCAGCCTGAAGCGATTCTTAGGCGTGTCAACTACAGGTGTATGATCGGCCATATTGTTACTTGATAAGATCAGAGTCAACCTGAAACCAACATGTCACAATTCTATGATTGGGAATTGGTAAAGGAGACTTTAGCTGAACTCTATCTTACAGATGGACTACCACTTAAAGATGTTATGGATATTATGAAAATAAGACATCAATTTACACCAAGGTATGAAGTCTAAGAGTGAGACCTTAATATTTTTGAATGGTACTAAGAAAGAATGGTATGCGAGCATATAGAGCCAGATTCTCACAATGGGAATTCACCAAGCAGCAAACATCACTACATACAAATAGCGATCTTGTTTTAAAGGTCCGAGAGCTTTGGACTCATAATATGAATTCATCAAATATGCTTTGATGTTTATCACTTCATGGCTGGGATCTATCGTCTACTCAGCTCAGAAATCTCCCCTTGCATTCTTCTCTCTGTCTCCTAACTTGAATGGGAACTGCCAATGGTGAAGATCCAAAGTTTGAGGCAAATATCCGTGCAGAGCATCTTGTTAGAGAACAACTCATTTCTGGCCAATCAATAAGATATGGTAGAGAATATATCTTGAGTAATATTCGACTAAGTGGAGTATTTATCTGACAGTATGTTCAATGTTATCATAATCAATAGAGCGTATACTAATCTTTTCAAATAAAATAGAAGGCAAGTTCGAAATGCATTGCAAAATATTGATCCAGAAGGTGTAGTTGCGAGAGGAAAGGCATTTGCAACATCTCGTCGTCGGAAAGAATATTTTGTTAAAGGACCAAATCGAGTTTTGTCAATTGATGGTTACGATAAACTCTCAACATCCAGATTTGAAATCTATGGAGCGATTGATGCATACTCTCGCTATGTTGTTTGGTGTTATGTTGGAATTTCCAATCGAACCACTGGGTCAGTAAATAAGCAATATCTCAGGTTACTCCGTAGTACCCTGCATATGCCAAAGCTTATCTGTTCCGATAAAGGTAACTATAATATATAATATATCTCTTTAGCCTTAATTTACCACTATATTACATTAATTTGCTAATTAAGAAAGGAACTGAAACTGTATTGCTTGCACGATCACATGTCCTCCTCCGAAGAGAAAATACACCTGATCTTCTGTTTCATAAAGGCTGCTCATATGGAAAATCAACAAAAAATCAACGGATCGAAGCATGGTGGAACCTTTTAACTGAGGGTCAAACACAGGAATGGAAAGTATTTTTTGCAGAACTCAAAGAACAAGGACTATTTGATAGTGTCACAAATCGTGACTAAGCAAGGCAGATTTCACATGACTCATACTTATGAGTCATAAGGTATGTTGGATTTCACACTATGACGTTACTTGACTCATAGTTCTCACATGACTATGCACTTGCGAGTCATTGTTATGTTATGATTGGTTGATGGTTTCATGACTCACGATTGTGACGTCATATGATGTAATGACTTTCGCACATGACTCACATTATGAGTCATGAGTTTTGCGCGTGTGACTCGTTTGAGCACATGACATGGTTTATGAGTTTTGATTGGTTAACGGAATGTTGGGTGATGACTCGTATGAGTCATTGAGGGATTTCGTGCTATGACTCACTATGAGTCATAGAGGTTTATGTAGTGCGAGGTGATAACTCACCAAGGTTAGGGTTGTGAGAAGATGCCTATATAAGGCGCTTGGTTCCGACCAAGAGATAGGACACGAACCTTCTCTCCTCCACCTCCGGCGATTGAAATCTCAACACCACGGGAAATCATCGTCACTTTCCCCCACCCACCTCTCTTCCCCCATCATGGCTACTGCCTAGGGGTTGACGTTAAGCCATCTCCCCTCCT
>Ga0307517_10014885_pt1 | contig 10394 bp, 15 predicted proteins | sample 23_EM_MG_FD_194515 | JGI IMG/M metagenome (GOLD analysis project Ga0307517, IMG submission 194515) | Populus trichocarpa ectomycorrhiza microbial communities from riparian zone in the Pacific Northwest, United States - 23_EM | ecosystem: Host-associated > Plants > Roots > Unclassified | place...
GGAGGGGATGTGTTCCAACAGGAATAACGGAGAGTAAGAGAAATAGGCATTTTCGATACCCATCTGCTGGCGTGTCACACTCGGATCCTGTCATCTGATGGGACTACAAGGGTGGGAACCTAAGGTGTAAATTCTTGTGCCGGATCGACCCAATTCATGCAACATCATCGACTAAATTGATCTACCCCGCTGAATTCGACTCTTATATTTCGGCAGCATATCGGGCCTTTCCGAGCGTGCTATATGATAATATCTCGGATTCGTTCGATCCCAATCGACCTGGCTCAATGGATAATATGGCTATATCGCTTGAAAGAGAGTATATTCGAGCAGACTAAGATATGGTCGCAATCCTAGCCACTATAACAAATACCAGGATAAAATCACTCAGCTCTCCCCCCCTCCGAGTTGAGGGCCAGATAGAAACGGCGGTGGGAGTGGACGCAGATGGAGTGGCGGAATGGGATTTTTTCTGTCACATCGAGACTCGGTAATGGTTAATGTGAAGCAAAAGGTAACGGCGAAAGGGACAGGTCGGAGAGGCAAACATACGATGAGCCCCGCACTAATTGCAGGCCCTCCGGTGGAAGAAGGCGCTTGAACGTTGGTGATGCGATGCCAGTGGATTCTTGACTTGGTAGTGACTGCAATAGGCGAACCCACTGGTACAACTGGTTGGGATGGTAGTTTGTTGGCGTGAAACTGATACTTAAGGAAGGGTCGGGCACCTGCTCATTTTCGCTTGATGTTACAGAAATTTTATTTTGGTTTTGAATGTCTACTAATTATCTTGTCATCGGCATCACGTTTCTCTAATAATCAATGATAAAAAAACTTACAAAATCTGGTTATTCTTCTGAAGGAATGGCGAAGATTGTCATTAGATTCAAGTAGAGGTCCAGGGCATTTTAAAATGTACCATGAATTGAGGAGGGCTAAAATATCTAGCCACACGGATTGTCTCAGGAGGTTCTATCGTCGCCGCAGATGATGATGCCATATTTATATCTGCATGGTCGCCTTCATAAACCACAGCTGGAGGTGGGTCGGGCTCTGACGTTTGAACCATAGTCGTCGACGGAGGCCAAACGGAGGCAAAGGGGAGGCTGTCGAAGACAACGGGGTCAATGGCTGTACATTTTCCAGCGATTGATTCAGCGACAAATTGAGACTTGCAACAGAATCACTTTCTGCTCGCCTCTTTTACTTCGGCTGAGAGATTATTGGGAATCCGTTTACTATCCCATCAAAGCGAACTATCAATGGCATCTGAACCAACCTGCGACATAGATTCGGAGGAGATAACCCTTAATCTGGAACCTCTAGTCGCTCTGGACGTTGTCGACTGCATTTTCGATTATTTTCTGTGTGGTGTCCAACACCCAATGCGATAGGAATTCGAACGACTCGTTCGTTTTCGTCTTGGTGACGTAGCGGAGACAACCACTTTGTAACTAAGAGTCTTGTCACTGTATACTGGTAAGGCCCGTTTTCGATCACAGGTCGTGTGTGGACACTTACTCGTAGCCGCTGTCGACGCAGTCGATATCGTCAAACCCAATCCAGATTCCAACCCACTACCTGAACATCCTATTCGGCGTCGTGGGCAGTGGTGTCCATATCCAAGTCGTTGGAGGAAAGTCTTAAAGGCATTGTCAAGGCTACAGAACTAGGTGAGTTCGTCCTTTGATGCGATAGCTTACAGATGCACCTGGGATATGATGGGGCATGGTTTTGGGGCGTCACTGAGGTGTACAATGGCAAAGGAACAAGGAGAGGAGAGGAAACATAGGGTGGTAAGTGCAGGGTGTTAAGACGGAAGGACGTTGCAATGACATATGCATACATTGTATGCCGTCACCCGCGCTTCCGTTCTCGAACTCATCCATCACCGTGGCGTACAGTGCGAAGATTTAGCAACCTTCAACGGCGGCACTTGTCCACTCGACCGTCGTTTCCGTGGTGCCCATTGGCGGGGTTTGTGGGTGAGGTTTGAGAAAAGGGGATGTTCACGCCGACGGATGTATTTGAAACGAGGGAATAGTAATGGGGTTCCTGTTCGAGTGTGAGGTGCGGATGATACCTTGAGCGGGTGAGTCAGCATCGATGAGGTGGTCGGTAGTGTACGGCTGTGGTTGCAATTGAAACTTAATGCGATAAGGTGGTGATGGCGAGAAAAAGTGCAAAGGAGGATCCCTGCTCGTTTACTGGAGTCATTCTGGGCTGCATTTTGCCATCTCGAATGTCGTTGTACGGCACATACCCAACACCCTTTAGCCCACATTCCTGTTTGCGTGTGGTTGTCTTATTAGACAAATATACTTGGCTTACCAAGGGTATTTCGCCGAATTTCGTTGGATGGAAAAAGGCGATGCAGCGGTTTGGCAGTAATGTTGCTCCCATTTTGCCCCCGGAATTTGAAGAGGAAGCGATGGATCGTCTGGCAGGCTTACGCGGAATGTTGATCACCTACAGGCTCCAATATGTGAGGGCTAGTCACAACGTTCCAGTGTTGGGGCTCTCTCCAGTTCTCCAAACCGAGGCGATGGGCATTGGGCCCATGCGACTTAGGGCTGAACCTAAGTGGTCATGTGACCCAGGTCCCAAATTACCATGTAAGGAATCAACTTTTCTGCCTTTTTCTCAACTGTATTGCGCGTCGGTCACACCTCCAACCCCGCTCATGATACATTCTGGTTCTTTATAGCCAATTGGAATTGACCTCTAGGAAGACTTTGAAATATCACTTGCATGCAATGCTCCTCACTCTTCCTCGATCTCGTCACCAATGGTCAGCTTTCTCCTTGTCGTCCTCATCATCCCTGTGTGCTCATCGTCGCCATTCTAGCTCTTCGACTGGGTCTACTGGGCCCCGTGTCTTAGGATGAAGAGTGAGTAAACTATTTCTTCACTTTGGCGTTGATATCTTGACTCGCCGAAGCTGCTCGGCACCCGTTCGCCAGCTGTGGCCATCTACAACGGCGCCTTGCTTATTGTGGCCCTTCTATCTCTTCATATCAGTGCCGTATCATATGACGAATGGAGTGAGTAACTAAGTATTTCTTCACAATGTCGCTGACGAGGAGGTCGGAAGATGGAAAGCGGGAACAGCAAGGAGGCATGGCTGGCTCAGGATCGGCTGCACGTTAACCCTCCAAGACGGATTGACAGAGTGTGAATTTTGTGTTTGATTCTGAGGGTACAAAGCCCCAGCAGGTTTTGTTACCACCCATCGAGCTTCAACCGCCTTCGCCGTCGCGAACGATCGCGCAGGCGGCTGTTAACTGACGACGACGTGGCTACGCCAAAAGGAAAGATTAAGGAACCGACGAGTAATAGCGGTAAGAATCCTACGCGTTCTTTGGCGTCTGCTTTATCGGCGTTTGACATGCACACCCTATTGCCCGAAACACTCTTGCCTGCGTTTTCGCCCAGTACCGTCTTCGCCTTTATCTGTTTTTGCATTGGCGTCGCTGAGAATGTCGCAGCCTACGCCTCCGTCGACATCGTCGTCTTTGTTGTTTTTTACACCAACTTGGTCGCCTTTTCTGCTTGCGTTACCGAACAAGCTCGCAGTGGGGGTTACTGGTTATTCACCCGGGAAGCAGAGCGTGTCGTTTGGAATCACAGGTTGGGCTACAGACGAAGGGCCACTCACCAAGGGCTCCCCGAATGCTTCAATGGCCATGGTGCTTGCGATTAGGTCATATTTTCCCTTCAATGCCGCGCCCCACGTCAAATTCACCATGCCTCTTAACAACCCAGTCCCGTATAGCACTGAAGACAACAACGAGCACATCCAGTAACCACCCACTATCCAACGGTGGAGGGAAACACGACTACCAGCCTTTCTAAACCAGGAACGACGATCACCATGGGCCCTATCCTACTAAGATCCGTCGCTGGCTGTTACCTCAAATCCCGCAGCCTGACGTGCATCGTGCCACTAGGAGGTGCGCAGTGATCGGTGGCAGGTTGAGATCGTACTGGAGAGTGACCTTATCTTGCGTGTGGGATGAAAGAGGACAAGAGAACATCGGCTAATACTGGTAGTTTGGTACGCGAGAGTAATGGGGGCTTTCAGCAGCCTGGATCAAGTACGTCAGTTGCAATTCCGCACGTTATTATCCACCATCTGACTGTGTTGGCGGTGATAGGTGCCTTTCAGTCGAGCTGCGAGCCCAACGCGTTCAACGATAGTGTATGCAAGCTGTTCTCAATTGAGAAGATGTGCACCTCATTACCCAATGATCAGCAACTTCGAGGTGGATCCCCATGATATTCAGGATAATTCATTGCTTACCTGTAATTTTCCTAGGATATCCAACACAAACTTGGATGGGAAGGAGTAGGGAGGTGATGGTGGAGACTTGATACCTTTCCATCGACTTCCCTCAATTCAGTTGTCCCAACTCTGCTCCACGGCGTGTTCGCTCATCCCTCATTGGATCGGTTCGTTTCTACCTCACATCCCTTGTCATCGAAATTTTTGCAAGGCCGTGCAGTGCTGATGATGATGCCTCCGTCACCGGTTCATTTATCAAGAAACTCAAAAACTGGCACACGAATCGTTATCTCGTAAACGTAATTTACAGCCACCCAAGTTTTGGAGTGATGCTTATATCTTGTGACTTTAGTGCAATCCACGACGAGAGAAAACTACTTCGTCTCAGCCTCGCGGATTATTTTGACTGATTCTGTTCTCGCGTGCTCGTCCTCTGGAGGCTGCCAAGCCCGGGTTGAGAACGAATCTCCTGGCTTTTCTTCGACTGCTTCATCTAATCCATCATTTGGGGACGTGCTTCTTGTAACATTTCTCCCTTCTCGTTGTTCGTGAACACCCTCGCTGTAACAACGGACATCCTAAGCCTGTCGTCCATGCCGTTTCATCTCCCGCGATCTGTTCGTTGAATTCTCAAATTACATTCAATCTTGTGCCTCCGAAACGATGGACATGCTTATCGCTACGCGCTATCTGGAGATAGGATCGTCACTTGGGCGAGAGATCTATCCTAAAGAAGCTCTCCGTGCATCGGTAAGTACATCTTTATCGATCCTATCTATTACCCCGTTCAAGTTCGTTGACTCTTTCTTTCTCACCCTCGTTTTTACGATCAATCGGCTTTATACTTACCAAACCCTCGTCATTCTCCAACTTACACAAAGCAGCGAATAGTACTGACCCCGGACCCAGTTAGCTGTCGATTCTTGGTTCCAGGCAGGTCGATCGATATACCTATCATCACTTATGTGGGTGAGTTGGACTCACAATCCATCCCATATCTCATCCATATTGGTACTATTTGCGTCATTGACCAGTGACCGAAGATCGAGGAAAGCCATGATATGGCGGTTACTGTGGCCTTGGCCAAATACCAAGTATGCTCAACGCTCAGGCGGGTGAACGACCTCGACTGGATTTTTCTCCAATCTGAAAGTGAAGATGTGTGGGAGGTCGAATACCAATCCTACCACGGACGAAGTTTCCCAACGATAGTAACTGTGAGCTCAACGAGAACAATGGTCATCGTAATACAAAGCTACGGTGTCTGTGTTTTACATTCTCAACTCCAAGTATCGGATTTCGTGGGAATGCGCCGAGCTGTTGATTGAGTTAGCTGGTAGTGATGATAGCGGGGCGTCGACAATGGCAAGTTGGGGTGTAGCTTCAGCTCCGCCTCTGGAGTTTCCACTTCCTCGTCCAAGCGAGAATATGGGTGGGGCAGGTGCTGCCAATTCGGGGTGGGAAAGAAGAGGAGCAGAGAAAGAGCGATCACGCTTGCGGGACATGAAGCGAAACTAGTGATGTGCGGGCCCGGCTCTGCCTGAAAGCCCCGGCTTAGGCTCGGCTTTCGAGAGCTCAGGCTTGCCAAAATTCGAGCCCGAGCCTTGAGCCTTGAGCCAGCCGGGCTTGGGCTCTGCTTGGGCCTGAGCCACGGCTTCTGGCTAGTTTAATCATCACTATATCATTTAAACGTTCAATCATGAATGTAGTAGTACGCCCTCATCAATTACATTGGAGACAACGAGCAAACTCGAATTTGCTGCCATGGACGATGTTCGATTTCGAAGGCGATGAGCTATGGACCAGAAGTACGACAGGTGGGCTCGAGAATGCGGGGTGTGGTTGAGTGGGATCTTCGACAATCTAACACAACCACTTGACGACCACACAACTGTTTTTATTTTCCAGTTTTCCGTATACATATGAAAAGCGCTGTAAATTAGGTGGACAATTGTCGCAGTTCGGAACACACCTGATATGGGGTTGGAGCGACTTGAGTGCCCAGTTCGCTGACCTTATTTATATGTAAGCAACCAATAGAGTGAAGTGGTCGTGTAGTGTACCTTACTCTCCTTGCAGATATGCCTTTTACTCTCGGAAAAATCAATGAGACAGAACCCACCTCCACGAGCACGTGCGATATTCCGGGGTTCGAGGTCTCCATGTACTATTCCAATACGATGAAGTTCTTGTACCAACTTATATACTTGGGATCTGCAGGAAATCGTGTTTCGTCAGTGCAATTACTCCGGGATGGTTGCTACTGCTTACCGCTCAGGAGCGCTGAGCTCACCCCATTTATTCAGAATGCCTCCACATAAATCAAGGATGAGAACATCCACGCGATTACCCTTAAACGCCCCATAGCAGCGCGGAGCGATGCGATCGCGCAATTGACCAGAGTGATGCGCCTTTTCTAGGGTAAGGTAAATGTTAAACTCATTACGAAGTCGTTGTCGGCTGCCTGCATCGGATGGGCGTAACAACTCAACGACCTTGACGGCGAATAAGTCGTCACAGTTATCAAAACGACATTTCCAGACATTTCCAATCGAACCCGATGCTACAAAGCTGGTGAGCCATAGCCGCTGGTTGCCGCTCTCAGCGCACTGAGGGAGAGCGAGCGTGTTGTTAGACAGGCTATAGAGGTGTACCCATACTTGGAAGTATTCAGGCGAATTCGGGGAAGACGAAGTAACCTAAGAGATGATGAGCAACCCAAGCAATGAATATCGGCCAAGGAATGGACGAACAATTAGATCAGACTCGATATTCTCATCCTCTCGGCTACCAGTGGCTGGATAGCTGGTGGTGGCCCTTCCGCCTGAACTACCCCGATACGCCCCCGAATCGTTGTCAATGTCATCTTCAGGTAAGGGACCATCGTCTTCTTTTTTCTCGATAATATCAAGTTCCATATCTGAACTGTACGCGCTACGCTCGACAGGGACATCCTTGACAACGGATAAAATGGCACCGAGGAAAGCTCGAAAAGGCTCTGATGAGTCTTTGATAGTGATTTCTGGCGAGTATGCAAGATAAGGATGGTGGTCATCCCTCACAAGCCGGCACAGTTGTGGCAGGAAAAAAACAGCCATTCCATTTTTCTCAAGCCCAAGTACAATGCGGCCTGCACATATCGCTGTAAAATAGATGTTGTAACGGACAGGAAATAGCGCACTCACCTTGGAAAGAAATTTCGGTACCAAAGATTGACCGCAAACCCATTTCAACTCGATGCCGCGTGGCGGGAGAAACTCACCAACTTTTTTCATGACCGACGGTGATTTTGCCTCTATGAGTACCACCGATTCATCGTTCACTAGGGCATCGTAGTCAACCTGGGAACTGCCTCCTTCGACCGAGTGTTCTTTAGCAGTTTTGAAGCGATATGGACCACATTCTCCTAAACACCTGCGTGTGGCTTGGAAGAACCCCATGTCTAACAACGACCGACTCTGCAACGTCAGTCCGAATGGAGATCTAGAATTCGTTTAAATACTCACCTGAGCTTGACTTGGATTCATGTCCCACTCTGCATCTTTTCTTCCCCGCCTATCGAGTTGTAATTGAGGCGAAAAACTTTCCAGGAGATAATCTTCAGCACCAGACGCTAAAGGGGTGTCCCCAAGGATGTCCTCGAGAGCCTGGCAGAGCTTCTGAACAAGAGTATCGTCTCGCACGGCATGTCCAGCCTTCCACTCTCTCTCGAGCATTGCAACTTCAAATTGAGATACATCGGTAGTACCTGCGGTTCGATCTTCATTAGGATGAGGAAATGGAAACATTGCGTGTTCAATGAGAAAATCGTGTAGTTTCATGATGGCGAGAACTGAGAGCGATTGTACCTATTACGAACAAACAAGTTTGTTATGATTGCCCATATCCATAAATAATTCCTATCGTTTCTTCGTCATAGTCAAAATAGCACCGCTGGAGGGGCCTGCGAAACCCTCGACTTGGTCGATCTCAGTTGCGTTTTCTGCGTCTTCGAGCAGTATGCCTACTCCTGCTTCGAATGTCAACAACTCGTGGTGCGCGTCGACTGGTCGACGTGACCTTAGCCAGCGAGTCGCAACAGCTGGTTCTGCTTCGCGAGATGTTGAGCAATGCGAATACGACGGCAGATGTTACTCCTGAGGATATGGAGGCTGGGGTGGAAGAGTTAGTTTCCCCGAATGCGAACAAGGAGTGGAGGGTGCGGGAAATAGTACGGTTGAGCTTCCTGAAGAGGAGGCTGGGTTGATGCTGCGGAAGAACATCGTCATCGTCATCATCATCACGACCAACAACAACAGCCGCCCGTCCTGTCACTGTCGCCAGAGATTTTCCAGTCTATGACTTCGCTCAGTCCTGAGTCCTCCGCTGGTAGCCATTGCCGGTATCCTAATTTGTCGCCGCAAATTCCGTCCAAACACACGACGAGCGAACAAGTCGAGTACTGGTCCTGAATTGGTGCGATCCACCTTGAAATACAGAACGCGGTCGCCTGAGGGGCACTACCCTGCGTCGTTCTCTGCTCCAAAACCATCGCCTCGTCGACCATCGCTCGCTCCCATTTTCCGCAACATCAATGGGTCGAAGAGACCTATCAGCCTATCGGTTGATGACCCCGTCGTACCTTCTTCTGCGACTACGGCCGCAGATACGGGACATGTGACAGCAGTACAGGCGAAGAGGAGGATTGGGACAGAATGGATTCGGCGACAGATCTTGATGCTGCTGCGAATGCGCTTCATGTGGCGGATGACGGCGGTACGGTGCATGGTGGGAGAGTAAGTCAGAACCTGAGCAAGAATAGGAAGAGCCCGTATCTCCAGGACCCGCATGCGCCCGTTCCTGTTATGCATTCTTCGATTTTGCAGAAATGATGATGGAGCTTTTCACAGACCTCCCTTCAGCAACAGCAGGGATCTTCGCTAGGGAACTCTCAGTATCCATGTCTTCTCCTACTCAGGGCCCCTCATCGTCAATGACCATGCCTGTTATTTCGTCGCCTGTGTCTGGGATCGATAGAGCAGGGGTGCCGGGGAGAGATTGGAAATTGGCGATGACGCCGGAGAATATCAAGCCGTTATTGGAGAATGCGAGGGCGGTGCGCGCGAGGTTGTGGGATTGTGTGGAAGAGCTTGGAAGGTTGAAGGAGATGGTGGTGATTTCTCAAGTTTTTTGGTGTGTTCTCGTTCGCATTTATCCTCCTCGGAGCTCTCGAAAGTATTTTTAGCTTTACGATTCGTTTTTTTGGCGGTAGTTGTGTCTACCTAGAGTCTGAATTGATGGTTCTTGGCAGTGAATATATCTCCGATTTTTGTTCAGTATCGGATACTGGGTGATCCCAAGACGAGGTGAACTTATTAACTTGAGAGTCGAAGCGCTTAGACTGCATTTTCTACCACCACGACACCCTTCACCGTTTCTAACTTGAAGAATCAAACCGAATGTTTTCAGGGCTACGCGACCGATGCAAACTCTGTACAATCCTAACACAATCAGATCGTAGTCCATAGTGTACGCATACGACAACTGGAGACTTGACTTGGACCGTCGCGACAATGTCTCATCTACGTCAAACACCAACGAGAGGAGACTTGGAAGTTCGTTCAACCTGTTGTTCCATCCTGGACTGACATGAGGTGGGAATTTATTGGGAATTGGCAGCCGGCAGTGGGTGAAGCCGATCAGATAATTCAGTCGAGGAACTGAGGTGGCAGTCTGTATTGCGAAGGGTGCAGCCAACTGTGACTTGAATAAAACGAGAGTGCTTCCAAAAGGGCACAGGAAAATCGCCGTGGCACAAGCGTGCCAAGCGTGCAGTAGCGTGCTCCGGCCTAGCGTGCCAACGTGAGAAGCGTGCATGCGTGAGACGGTTGCGTGCACCGCGGGACATGTAGCGTGCATGTTAAATCGAGTTGCGTGCAGTATTTTATCAAGTAGCGTGCAGTATGTATTCATGTAGTAAGTTTATTGCAGTGGTTTAAGGATGTCAGTGGGTGTCTACCGTATACGGCCCTCAAATTTGCCACAGGCATTAAGGTTATGGGTTGGAGATACTAATTAATCGAGTCAATAGTATCAAAATTTCACTAAATTCTCTTTTTGTTAGGCTAGT
>Ga0307517_10014886_pt1 | contig 10394 bp, 7 predicted proteins | sample 23_EM_MG_FD_194515 | JGI IMG/M metagenome (GOLD analysis project Ga0307517, IMG submission 194515) | Populus trichocarpa ectomycorrhiza microbial communities from riparian zone in the Pacific Northwest, United States - 23_EM | ecosystem: Host-associated > Plants > Roots > Unclassified | place...
TCTGAGAAAGGCCGAAAGGGGACAGGGGTGAGTGCACTAAGTGGAGTGTCGGGCGCAATGAAATCAGGAGATGGAGTCAGTAATGAGAAGACTTTTAATTTTTTTTAGCAAACTCATGAAATCGGTCCCCTTTTACCGATTTTAATGAGTTTGACTGAGTTTGTGCGAGTTTGACCCGATTTCACATGTTTTAGCTATTTTAACTCCTAAAATCATACGATCTTACGAGTCAAAACGCGTTTTTGACAACTTTGCTTCCGATTACATAATTATATCAACATGTAAAACAAAATGTTATTAATTAAGAGCATCTTTCTATCCAATCCACTTGGACTTGTTCAATGATGAAAGTGACGATGAAGAAAATCTTAATAATGCTGAAATGGAGTGTCATGGAACTGAAGATGATTTAGAGATTCAGAATGATGTTAATCCAGATAATTCAAGGAGCTTGGAGTTAAATATTGTTGACAATATTGGTGTTGGTGTTGGTACTAGTAATAGCACTAATGTTCATAATATCGGTGCTGGTACTAGTAGTAGCAACAGTAATAATCCTTTAGATGGTAATGATTTTGATGAATGTTTTAGGAATAATGAGGAAGATAAAGGCAATAAGACTATGTTTAGTTTACATGACACACCAACAGATTGTTTGTTTTAGGTTTATTAACTTTTAGTTAATGAAATTCTATGGACATGTATGAATTTTTATTTGAATTATGTATTTTAAGGTGTTTGGACATTTATATTGTTTATTTCACTTTTATTTTAATTGTGTTATATTATTATTTACTACTTGACTGGTTCTTGCAATTTAGTTAAAATATTTTACTTGCGATTTTACGATTCGAGTTTACGATTCGAGTTTATATTGTATGTTCCGTGTCGTGTTAAAGAATCGTTTTTGACAACCTTGATTGGAAGGGATGATGTTGAATTGACCGATTAAAGCTTCATAAAACGAAACTGCTAAGTTGTTTTGGTTCTTTATTTTGTTTATTTCCTGTAATCATGCACATAAACATTGCTTTGTTAGCTGGTCGAGCTCCTGCTAATTAAGTTTTTGCTTAATGCTATAAATGAAATTCTTTCATTCATAAGAAATACAAAAAAGGAAATGAATTTACATTACTAAGAAAGATAGAATTGATCTTTCTCAATCTTGCATAACAAGCTGCTCTTCTTCTTTGCTTCTTCCTCATTTTTTAGCATGATCTGATAAGAAAGATGATAACTATAGTACAATGTCGCTACTGACAAAGATTACCCGAAACATGTCATACTTGATAACAAAAGAAAAGCGTTCAAGGTAAGGTAGTATGGTCCTCCTGTAATCCGAATTTAGAATCCATGAATAGCAAAAACGCAGGGATTTCCATACATAGAGACATGCCACTCTAGGCTGCTGGACACTTTTGCAAGTCAAGCACACTCCAGAATTAGCACCTTCCATCTTAAGGAACTGAGACTTGAATAAAGCTAAGTTGGCATAGGAGAGGTCATTGATATCGTCAGCTTTCTGCGATACTATTATGCTCATAGAAATTGTGTCTTCTGTGCAAAGTCTTGCAGCAGAGGAATCATCTCTTGATTCTCCAGCATACGCATCAAAAAAGCCATGTTCAATCAAGATAGCCATGCTTGATATGTTTGATAACATAGATACCTTGTGAAATGTTGCAGGAAATTATTAGAACATAGACAAATGATGTGATGCCGTCATCCTAAATGACAGCCATCTGCGACTCAAGGCATGTGCCCTTGAACAAGATTGAAACTTCTACTAGAAAGAAGGGAAATGATACGATCACAATCATTCATATTACTTGTACACAGGCGAACAACTATTTTAGTCTTAAAATGTTATAATTGGGCTAACAACTATGACAAAATTATTTACCATTAGATTAAGATTGGAAATAACTTGCTATTTTTATAAAACCGAACATTAAGAACATTATATGATGATTTCTTTTTAGTTGACTATCATACCAAATAAATAAGATGATAAATGCATTATAAATGAAATTGATGAGAATATTTCAGGAGTAACAGCTGTGATGTAATGATGCAATGGCATTCTCATCATTTTCCCGAACATTATGTCTAAACAAATCACAACTTAATGGAAGGAATAAGTTCTTTGACAAGGTTAGGCCATGGATAAAATCTGATTGTGCAGTTGATAGACTAGCATGGGTGCCTCTAAAGAATTTGCCAGTTGTTGGCTGGAATGTTGGTTGCCTTTCAAAAATCTTACAAGGTCTTGGGAGGATTATTGGTTATGACAAAATGAGCTTAAGGTTTTCTTCTCTATATGCTTTGCGCCTTCTTATTGGCACCATGTCTGTGGAAGAACTACATACAGTAGTTAATTTATGATTGAATGGAGATGGGTCAATATTATGGAAATAGGCTCACTTCATTATCCTATACCATGGATACCTTCATAATAGAAGACGATGGTGAGTTAGAGTCTGCCCGAGTTGATGTGGAGAGGAATAATATCCTTCTGACTCTGTGGACTCAAAAGTGGATGCTTTTTAGGAATTGGGCCTTAGTCCTATGGACTCTCATAACCAAACGGCAGACTCTATGGGCAAGTGTTGCTAAACAAAGGAAAATATGCAAGGTGCAATGGAAGGTAATTGTCAGAGAAAAGGCTAGAAGAGGTTTGGGAATAGGCTCATTTTGGAAACAAATAAAGCTATGTTATTCAAGTGGTGGCTATAGAGGATAAGCTCCTCACCTAAAGCTTGATGGCAAGATGTTATCTGTAAAAAATATAGATCTTTATTTGAAAATGATCTTCCTCTTATTAGCAAGTGATTATCATGTGTTTGGCAACAAATCGTTTCTCTCATACACCTGGTGTAGTTACTTTTGAAGCTCTGCGAGGTTGGTCTAGCTAGCTATATGGTGAGAAATTGACTGAATATTTCTTTTTGGAGTGATAGATGGTGAGGTAAGACTCCTTTGTAATTCATGTTTCCAAGATTACAGAAGGTTTCAAGTGCGCCAAAAACAACAATCTCAGAAATGGGATCATGGGTAAATGGCAATTGGGTGTGGAACTTACACTAGATGATCGAGGACTTTTAAGAGTTTTTGAAATTGAGCAGGGAATGTCTTTAAATCTGTTTCTTTGAAAGGTGAAGCTAGATCAGAAGGTTCCAAAATCATATTTGAAGGCATGGAATATTTGCAGGAATGAGAAGTTTACTATGAAATCTTGTAGCACTTTAATTGATAGAATAGAGTGCAGTAGATCATGCTCTTTTAAGACACATGTTTAGAACTTTGTGGCTCCTTCAAATATTCAAACTTTTATGTGGTTGGCAATTCAACATGAACTATATACAACATCTTTCTTATGCAGCTGCCATTTTTTATCCTTGGAACAATCCTTTTGTCCATTTTGTACAGCTTTATTAGAAGACACTATCGACAAAATTCCAATTTGCATGGAAACTATCGACAAAATTCATTTCATGGTGGGGATTTTTTTGGTGTGTTCCAAACACACTAGATGAGCTGCTGGTTCAATGGTAAATGGAAGGTTTTAGAAGAAAACATGGAATTAAACTACTCTCTTATGGTATTACTTGGAGTATTTGGTAAACCAGAAATAATTTGATTTTCAATGATTTTAGTAATACCTTCAATTATTATATAGAAAAAATAAAAATAAACAATCCAACGTAATGTTATTCAAAAAAAAAAAAAAAAAGGAAAAGACAAAACAAAAATCCAACTTACTAGCTCTCCGGTTAACACCTCTTTGTTTTCGCAAGATTTCTTCATCCATGCTCCATACCATATGATCTGAAGTGCAAAATAAGGTATTTTTACACATTAAAGTGCGTGCAAACTTTCTAATTAAAATTCAGAAAGGAAAATTTACCACTTTTTTTTTTTTTTGAATAAAAGCAATAACACTTGTGAAAATGTTAAAAGACAAAATTAGATTGACACAAGAAATTTATGCAAGATCATTTTAACTTTCCAAGTGATGGCATTTAACCAGACTGATTGTGTTTCTCATCCAAGTGCTACCATGGAGAATATATCAACAAGGAAAAGAAACACCAAAAAAAAAGCTGAAGTTATATAACTTGTAACAATATTTCCAACTGGGAAAAGGCTATTGCACAACACCAGGGAGCAGCATTCAAAAGGCCACCTAATTGACTAGTCATTTCTTTCTTTCTTTCTTTCATATGGAGATGTACTTTAATTGGTCAAGTAACACTACGTAATTTCTTACCATATTTCCATGGATGCTTTTGAATATGGAACTTTGAACACAACCAAGACTTTCAGTGCAGGCAGAGAAATGTTTTAGCGTCTCAACAAGCTCATCAACCAGCGCAACTATTGGCCTGAAGATAAAAAAGCTTGTCTCCAAATTTCTGTTGTTGAAAGGCACAAAACATGCCATCCCTTTCCTTCTACAGCGTTTCTTTCTTTCTTTCTTTCTTTCTTTATTGTTCCCTGTCTGGAATGAATCAAAAGGCGGCAATATATATAAGCACTTGATCTCTTGAAAGAGGGCAGTATTAGCTGAAGGGCGCTTGGATAAGAAAGCGAGCCATGTTGTGTGTGGATCAGTAGACAGGCGATGCTGATTTTGGTAAAACAAAGAACTCAAATGGTCATGGCAATTGCCCTGGTCTTCGGTACTACAGAGAAAATTTACATGAGAGAAGAAAACTAAGAAGAAATGAGGGACTTTGGAAATAGACATCCCATCAGTCCTGCCTTCTGACCGTTTCCAGATGTTAAAAGATCAAAAAAGACAGAAGAAATTTCAAACTTGTTAATGTGGTAAGAAATTGGACAAGGCTCCATGGACTTCTGAGAAATTTCAGACGAGAAGCTAACCATTTTTATTGTCGAGCTGCGAACCGACCACATTCACTATCTGTGAGTCTTCTCTTCTTGTGGTAAACAACAAAATTTTGACCCGGAAACTTTGAAGAAACTGCGAAGTAATTAATGGTCAAGCACTCAAGGTAGAATTGGACTTCCATTCGAGGATTTGAATATTTAACTTGGATCCTAAGACATGTGCAGTGAATCAAGACCATTGGAGATATATGGTCCAGAATGTGAACACCAAAATCATGAAATCAAGGAATTGAAATTCCAGAATTTCTGATGAGGCTACCAAGCAAAAGCTCCATAAAAGACGCTAGTCGTATGGCAATCAATATATCAAAATAAGGTGTTCACATCTGACATCGGAAGTGAATTTCACATTAATAAGATGTGTATATTCAGTAATGGAGTATTACTCCTACTTTTCAAGAAAAACAAAAAAATGAACATGAAAATTAAAGTTGTGTAAGTTTGTGGACGAAGTCTTGGTTTGTTGGAGATATATGGTAGTACTGGCAAGGCAGAAAAGGCAGACACTTGATTGAAACGAAGCTAGTTTTATTGATGTAACACGAAGTAATGTTAATCTGAATGCTTTTTTACCCTGCTCCGGAATTAAATTTAGTTTTCTTTTTACTTGTTCTATTTTTTTTGTGAAAACATTTTACTCATGCAATTACACTCATATTATTTTATCTTTTCATTTTTTTTTTAAATTCTTAGTCTTTTATACATGTTTTATATTTTACAATAACTTATTTATCTTGTTTTATATTTAACAGTGCTATAAAGATATAAAATGTAAAAAAAAAAAAAAAAAACTTTTTAGCATAATTTTAAGCAAATGACTAAAGAAAGCATATTGGAAGAACTCATTAGAGCTAAGAAGTGTAAATTCTAACTACATGAGGAATCCAACTTGAATAAGGAATCCTAGTGGGATTCGAATTGGTCAAAGTAAATATGCTAGATTGAACCTCTATGTATATGTTGAGATGATGACATGGCAGATCATTAATAATGTGGAAAGGGTCCCACGGGACCAAGAAACATCTCTAAAAGGTCAAATCCAATGCACAAGTTCAAATTAATCTAATTAAAAATTAGTTATTAACTAAGAAACTTCTCTACTTCCTCAACTCTGTTTATAACAAATCATAACCTCTAAAAAAAAGGGGATCAAGTTTAGAACATAAAAGGGAATGAGAGAATTTATTATTTTTATAATTTTTTTTTTATCTTTATCTTTTTCTAAATTTGTGATAAGCTTAGTTTTCAATTTTAAGAGTTTAATACTCTTGAATTTAAATTATCATTAAGATTTGTGTTTAAAATTATTATATATCTAATTGTGATGCATGAATATCTTATGTTTTTCTATGATTATACTTGATTTAAACTTAAATATTTTATCTTGATTAAGTAATTATGTTCTGATACTTATATCTTTGTGGGATGATATCTTTAATTTCTATAATATAAATCATTAATTTTAAGAGTTTAAATTTGCACCACTTTGACACTCGTCAAAGTTTTGGCGCCGTTGTTGGGGATGCTAATCCTTGTTTACTTGAATCAAGCTTGTATTTTTGTTTTGTTTAACTTGGTACTTTAGCATATAGAAGAATGTTTTTTAGTCTATGCAATGCACCTTCTACTTTTCAAAGATATAGAATGAGTATATTTTCATATTATATACAAAGAATCATAGAGATTTATATAAATAATTTTACTGTTTATGGTACTTTTTTTATGCATGTCTCGAAAACTTAAATCTTATTTTGAAAAGATGCATGGAAACTAACTTTGTTTTGAATTATAAAAAGTGTCATTTTATGGTTGAACAATGGATAGTTTTAGGGCATGTAGTTTTTGCTAGAGGTTTGGAAGTTGATAAAGTTAAGATAGATACTATCTTGTCCTTGCTTTACCCTGCAAGTGTGTAGAAAGTTTGTTCTTTTCTTAGACATACAGGTTTCTATCCGAGATTTATCAAAAACTTTTTAAAAGTAGCATTGCCTTTTTGCATATTTGTGGCAAAGGATGCAAATTTCATGTTTGGTCGAATTTTTTATTTATTTCATTCACATTTGAAGCTCTTTCCTAGTAAGTTGTATTCTTGTTGGATTTGATCTTTTGTTGTTAATAATATCTTTAATTATGGTACAATAAAAATTGAAAGTTAATAAACAAATAAAGTGATCAAAGTGAATAGGCAATGTTAGAGACCTTTTATATGAAGGTTTTAAGGAAGGTACTGTGACAGAGATTAATTTGACCAAACCTTAGACATGAGCATAGAGTCTAGCCAAAGACAATAAACAAAGACGCTTATTGGGAGGTAACCGATTATACAAAAACAATAACAAAAAATCAGATTTGCTTCACTTTGCTTTTCTCTCTCTCTTTTTTTGTTTTTGATGTGTTTATTCATGTTATACCTAGTTTAGCTGAATTTGTCCATGTTTAGGTGTTTTTCCTTTGCATGTGAGATTTACTTTACTTTGGTATGAGTGCTTCTTTTTAATAAAAAGAATCAAAAAGTTATGTTGGATTTTTATTTCAAACAATAAATGTTAAATTTTATATTTTAATATTTCAATGGTTGATGAGAATATATTTATTATAGATTCGAACTAGTTGAGTTTAATGAAGGTATAAATTGAATAAATGAATTTACTTGTAATATTTGAAGCTTAATTTGTTTAGTGATTGACTTTGAAAGTATGTCATGCTAACTTAGTATATGATTTTACCTTTTGTGAGCTTTTGAGCCTCCAACATGATTATTTGATGAGTGTAATTCATTTTTATGTATTTATAGAACTTGTTTAATATCATGTAGAGACTATAGAGACTATATTTATATTATATGTGTGTATGAATATGATAAGGGCATGTAGGAATTTAACCATTTGAACCTAAAAAACCAATTTGAAGAAAAAGAGCATTTGTTTATTAAGAGGTTTATGGTTAGGAAATTTGAAAAAAGTAGTTATGTTATGGAGTTTTGTGTTGAATTTGAGTATGATCAGTTTCGGGTGAGTCAATTATCAAGAAAAGATGACAAAAAGTCAAAACATAATGATGATAGAAGAAATAAAAGAAAATATTACCTTCGTGAGTTGAATGATAATATACTATGGGAATTTGAAATAAAAATAAGCTAAGTATTTATGCTTTCATGATGATGAATTTGAATGCTTTGATGATTATATGTTGTTGAGTTTGTAATTAATATGCTCTACTAGATTTTTGGTTATTAACATTTTCTTTACCTTTATCTTACCCCACCTTAACTACAATCCCATTACAATCTTGAATAAAGACCCTTTGATTCATGTGTTACATGCAATACTTAAAGTGTTTTTGGTATTGTGGTAGTTGTTGTGGTTGTGGTTTGAAAAAAAATTGTTTTATAAAAAGTACTTTTAGTTGAGGTTGATTTGAAAAAATAGGTGTTTGGTTAAAACTGTAGTTGAAATTGAGGTTGAAGAAAAAGTAGTTTAATGTGTTTGGTTAAGAATGCTTTTGAAATTGAGGTTATAAAATAATTTTAAAAAATATATATTAATATTGATGGTTTTAAATTTAAATATTGTAGAATTAATTACTCCTATTACATCATGAAATAAAAAATACTTTTTATTATTCCATTAAACTATTTATAATTCCATTACGTACAAAATTCACCCGATAAGAACTACAGTTTTCATAATTTTTTGAGCGTAGATAAAATATTATCATGTATAAAATTGATATTACAGTGCGAGTGAATTTAATTAATTCACTTTATACTAGTGTTTTTTTTTTAAAAAAAAATGTTAAAAAAATTAACACACTGAAAAAGGAAAAAAAAAGAATTTCATGTGAACAGTGCAATTCTCTTGAACTGTTCACATGCTCCACTGTTCAGTGAACAATGTAGCATGGTTGAATTGAGAGCCGCGTAAGAAAGCAGCATTTTTATGCTTTCCATCTTCCTGTGTTCCGCACGTAATTTATTGTGGGACCCATGCACAGTAAGTAGATTTTTTTTTGTTAACCAAATGTGTTTGCTTCGTGCGTTTTTGAAAAAACGCAAACTCTAACGCGTAGCCAAACAGATTCTATGAAAAAGACTTCTTGCCCCTAAAAGAAAGCCAACTAAATTTGCCAACAAGTACAAAATCATAGTTTCATCTTGCAATTTGCGAAGTAAAATACTGAATTTGTTTGGCCTTTTGTTACAATACGAGTAGAAATAGGTATATGGTTCTATGTGACCTGAAGCTGATGTCTTAGCCACTTCAATATGTGCAGTTTTACTTTCCTCTTGCTGTGTTAAATTGTGTGCAATAGGTTTGTTTGTGTAAACGGTGCCCCTTATCGACATCTTTCCCTCTATGAAAATCCTCGAAAATGCTTTCTCAACCCTCTTCTTCCAGAGGAAAATATGAAAAGAGGCTTCCATGTGAATTGCACGCGCTTGCCAACATTTTCAGCTGGCAGATGCAGAACCCACAGCTTCCTGCACTAATTATACAGGCGGGGAATCCGATTGGAAATGGTGTCTGAACGTGCTACGTGCTTTGTACCCATTATCATTATGACTTATGAGAGGACAGCTTTTCTTGCGTGGATGCCGTTGGCTAAATCTTGTTATCACGGGCGCGAGGCGAGAGGACCAACTCTGTTCTCTTCCATGTGAATCAACGTTCCAAAGCAATGCGGAGAAAGTACCATAAGCTGCCCTGTGAAAAGTAGCCTGCGAAATGGACATCAGGCTGAACTTAGCTGCCGAGGTTACAGTGTATAGACCATGCCAAGTTGAGTGACCATCACTTTGCTGGTCGAATAAAATTTCTTTTTGATAAAAAAAAAAATTTCAATCAACACAAGCGAGTATTTTTTAAAAGAAAATATTAATATTGAGTTAGAGAAAACAATGCTGAACAATAAAAAAAAAAAATAGTATTAATCTATTAACCTCATAATTCAAGTTATTTGACTAGAAGTATTAATTTTTTTTTAAAAATCTTCAAACCTAATTTTCAATTAAACAAATGTTAAAAATGAGATTGAAAAATAAATAAATTAATTATACAAAAAGATAAAAAAAAAAAACATAGCAATCATAAGCCAAAAAATACTTGAGACCACTCGGGTCAACTCATCAAACCTACGAATAAGTTATGAGATTGAGATAACCTAATATATAAAAAAATAAAAAAAATCATGAAATCTAAATTTTTGAAAAACTATTGCTATCTTATAAAACTCGTGACCTGAAATATCAAATATGAAAAAAATTACAAAATTAATTCTTAATAAATCAAATATTAAAAGCTAAAATTAAAAAAAAATAAAATTAAACCACAAAAAAAAATTAAAATTTATTTAGATTAACTTGTTAAATATACATGTTAAGTTAAATAATCCCATAAAAAAAACCACGGAAAGAAAGATTAGTGGATGCTTCTGCAACTATGTTTTTGAAATTAAGTTCGTCTTATTGCCCTATCAATTAA
>Ga0307517_10014887_pt1 | contig 10394 bp, 10 predicted proteins | sample 23_EM_MG_FD_194515 | JGI IMG/M metagenome (GOLD analysis project Ga0307517, IMG submission 194515) | Populus trichocarpa ectomycorrhiza microbial communities from riparian zone in the Pacific Northwest, United States - 23_EM | ecosystem: Host-associated > Plants > Roots > Unclassified | place...
TCCTCGTGCCGCTGCTCCCTCGCACTCAGCTCATGCTCGGCCGCTCGGCGGCTGTGCTTCGCCTTGACCGTGCGGTCGTACTCGGGCCCGAACCGCTCCCGCAGCTGACGGCGCCGGAGCATGGTCCGCACGGCCAACGCGACCAGGACCACCACGACGGCGGCGGCGACGATGACGATGGCGAGGGTTGTCGACGACATCGCATCCTCCATTCCTTGGCAGCAGGCCCTGTCCGGCAAATGCACCGTCGGCCCGACATTCACCGCATACCCAGAACATACGAGCGAAACCGATACCCCGGCCGGCGTACGTGGTCAGGGGGCCGGGCGCCGGGTGAGGGCGCGCTGCGCCACGAAGCCTTGGACTGCGCGACCGGCCACCACCTTGGATGTGGCACCCCTGAATGATCCATTCGCCGGGGCAAAGCTGTCGGACAACGCCAAGGCTGTCGGACTGACACCCAAGGCCATGGGCCAGTACCGACGTGTAGCGGCAACATGGCCTGAGGCCCAGCGGAACCAGGAAGCGTCCTGGCCGGTCCACGCCGTACTCGCCTCCCAGTCCGACCGGACCGCACACAACCACCAGAAACGTGATCGTTCTCCACCCGAGGACGCAGTCACTCCTACTGGTGCGGCACTGGCGTGAGCCGGACATTTACCCCGCCATTTACCCGGCGTGAGGTTCTGGCCTGGACGTCCCCGCCGGCTGGGACATCGCCGCCTTCTCTACGAACGGCGCGTGGTGCCGGCGATCAGCCGGGAGACCCTGCTGCGCCTGGAGGCGTGGCCCCACCAGCCCGAGCCTGTTCGGTGCTGCTCCGGCCTGGCGCAGAATCCGGTCCTTCACCTGCGGGGCGACCTGATCGGCCCGCAGTCGCTCAAGGAGTGTGAGGACCTGCCAGGGAGCCACCATGCCCCGTGCTGATCCACGCCGGGCCGGACGAGTGGCGCCGGCGGATGGTCCAGCACGGCAAACAACTCTACGAATCCCGGCGGGCCTCGACCCGCTACAGGTCATCATGAACATGCTCGCACTGAAGGTGAGTGGCTACGACGCGGGGACTGGCTGCGTGCCAAGCACCGCGTCAACCCGCAAATGTCCGGCCTGACCATGGGCAACGCTGGTAGGCGAGCGCCCGGCGTGGGTGCAGGGCACGATGGAAGAAACACGTCCGCGCCGCACGGCAGCCCGGCGTGCCTGCCCGAGCCGGCCACGCGGCGGCCCTGATCGGCCCACTCTTGTCGGAGGACACAAGATGTCTCCTCAACTCCTGACGGAGCCCCTGGGCATCTATCTGAACGACCATCTGACGGGGGCGTTCGCAGGCACCGCGCTCGCCCGCCGCATGGCCGACACCCATGCCGACAGCCACCGCGCGGCCGAGCTGCGCCGCCTGGCCCGCGATGTTCAGCAGGACCGGGACGACCTTGTGCGGATCATGAACCGCCTCGGTGTGCCCGTGCGCCACTACCGCACCTGGCTCGGCCTCGCGGGCGAACGGCTCGGCCGTCTCAAGCCCAACGGGACGCTGATGCGCCGCTCCCCGCTGAGCGACCTGATCGAGCTGGAGGCGATGCGGACCGGCGTCGAGGGCAAAGCCGGACTGTGGCGGGCGCTTCGCGCCCTCGCCGACAGCGACTCCCGTCTGGACCCTGACGAGCTGGACCGCCTGGCGGAGCGGGCTCGCGAGCAGGCCCACACCCTCAACAGGTGGCACCAGACGGTCAGCCCGGTCGCCCTGCGCCCCAATGGCGCTGCGACCGCCGGCCACGACAGTGGCTCGCCAAGGCCCCTGTGATCTGGCGCCTGTCGCGCGTCTGCGGCGCCGTTGCCTGGTGCTGGACGAGCGTGAGCGATGCCTGGCCGAGGTGGCGCGGGATGTCGTGGCGGCCCAGACGCTGGGCTCCCGGCTGCGGTCGGGAGCGCGGGCCGCAGCCCCAGGCATTGGGCGAGCCCGCGGAGGGCGGTTCCGATCTGCTGCGCGCCGCTGTCCGCCGCCTGGACGAAGCGGGATGGCACCACTCCCCCGAGCGCACACAAGCTCGATCAGGCACTGGCCGACGAACTCGCAGGTGCCGATGATCGCCCGGAGCGATCGGGGCGGTCCGTCCGCCCCGGCTCGGCAGGGGAGGCGGTCATGGGCCGCCTCGGCCGACAGCTCACCGAACTCCTCCGGACGGATCCGGGAAGCGTGTCGACGAGCCCGATGCGCTGCACAGCATGCGCTCGGCGGCCAGCCGCGTGCACCAACTGTTGCGTACCCGCCGCCGCCTGCTGGACCGCTCCCGTACCGACCGCGTCGCCGGTGAGCTGCATTGGCTGGTCGGCCTCCTGGCTGACGCCCGCGACCACGAGGTGCTCGCCGAACGGCTGCCCGGCCAGGTCGCGCGGCTGCGACGGGAAGTTCACTCCTACCCGGAAAATGTGAGACTTGTGATTGTTTAGGATGTTTTATTCGAGGCACCCGTCGTGTGTGCTTCTTCTGCGACCGCCAGGCGTGTACCCGCCCCAGAGCGACACCTGGCTGCTGGCCCGAGCCCTGCGGACTGCGGCTATAGGGCCCGGGGCCCGGGTGCTCGACCTGTGCACCGGTACGGGAGCGCTCGCGCTGACCGCGGTACGTACCGGTGCGGCGGAGGTGACAGCCGTGGACGTGAACCCGTGGGCGGTGCTGGCGGCCCGCTGCAACGCGGCGTTGCGCCGTGCGCCGGTGCGGGTGCTGTGCGGGGACCTGACCGAGCCGGTGGCCGGTGCCGAGTTCGACGTGGTCGTCGCCAATCCGCCGTACGTCGCCGCTCCCGGCGGTCACCGGCCGTCGCGTGGCGGACCTGGGCTGGCCTGGGACGCTGGGCCCGACGGCCGGGCGCTGTTGGACCGGCTCTGTGCGGCGGCTCCGCGGTGTCTGGCGGCCGGCGGCGTCCTCCTGCTGGTGCAGTCCGCGCTGAGCGGAGCCCAGCGAACGCTGGCACTGCTGCGCGGTGCCGGGCTCAAGGCCACCGTCGTCGACCGGGCCACCATTCCCTTCGGACCAGTGATGCGTGCCCGCGCCGACCGGCTGCGGGAACGCGGCCTGGTGGCTGTCGGCCAGAGCACCGAGGAACTGGTGGTGATCCGTGCCGACAGACCACTCCACCCCTGACCGGCTCCACGACCGCCCGTGCCGGGTCGTCGTGGACCCCGAGGGGCCGATTCTCATCGAAGGCCCGGTCGAGGTCGTCCTCGACGACGGCCGTACGGTCGTCTCCGACCGCTTCGTCGTCGCGCTGTGCACGTGCCGGCGCAGCGGCATCTACCCGTGGTGCGATACCAGTCACCGCCGCCGGGCGCCGCGTAAGGACCAGCGCCGCGATTAAAGCCGCAGGGAGCTGTGTCCCACCCGCCAGGCGTCCAGGAGGTGACGTTCCAGCCTGCCTTCCAGGAAAGCGCCCGCCTGGATCCCGAAGACCACGTCGCCGGTCAGGGAGGGCTCGTCGGCGAGCAGGCCGCCGATGACGTCGCGGCGCATGACCTGCTCGTGTACGGCGTCGGCTTCGACGTGCTCGCTGTAGAAGTACCGGCAGGCCGGCCCGGCACCCAGCCGGTCGACGGCGTCGACCATGCGCCGGGCGGCCGGGGCGGTGCTGATCTCCCCGGCCGCGAAGTGCCCCACCAGGGCGCCGCGCAGCGCGCGGTGCAGCCCCAGGTGGGAGACCAGGTTGACGGTGGCGAGGGTGGCGCCGGGCACGGCGTCCACGTAGTGCCCGTACGACGGGTCGAGGCCGGCGTCGGCCATCAGGTCGGCGAACAGCCGGGCGTGCACGCGCTCGGCGCGGCCCGCGCCGAACTCGTCGTACTCCACGGCGACGAGCGCTGCCTTGGCCCGGCCCTCCAGGCGCGGGATCACCCAGGCCTGGGGGTCGGCCTCCTTGAGCTGGTAGAGAGACCGGTGGACGAAGTACTCGCGCAGTTGCGCGAGGCTGCCCTCCCGTTTGAGGTACTCCGCGACCCCGTGCGCCTCGCGCGGCTCGATGAGGAGCGCGTCCAGCTCGGCGTCGAGGTCGTCGGGCCCGGTACCGCCTGCCACGTCGGCGCGCAGCGCCCGCTCGAACGCGTCTTCCATGCCCCCGCGCAGGCCCAGCAACCGGTCGTCCCACTCCCAGCCGGGGTCGGCGCCGGTGAAGCCGCGGTAGTGGAGTTCGTAGCAGGCGTAGAGGGCGAGCTGAAGGTCCTCGCCGTACGGATCGGCGTCGGCCACGGCGGCAATGGGGCCGGGGAGCGGGGCACCGGGCCTGCCGTGGCCCACGGATTCCAGCACGGCGGCCGACAGCGGTCCGCGCGCCCCGGGGAGTGGAGCGGTCATATCGCTCGCCTGCCCCGGACAAGGGAGGTTTTATCCCCCGCTGATCGGAAATCCGAACATGGCACCTATAGGAAAGGAGACATCTGATGAGCACGGTCACCGAATCCGTGGACGTCGAGGTCCCGGTCCACACCGCCTACAACCAGTGGACGCAATTCGAGGAATTCCCGAATTTCATGGAGGGAGTGGAGCAGGTCACCCAGCTCGACGACCGCCACAACCACTGGATCACGAGTGTCTCGGGCGCGCGCAGGGAGTTCGACACGGAAATCGTCGATCAGCTCCCGGACGAGCGCGTCGCATGGCGCACCGTGTCCGGGGACGTGAAGCAGAAGGGCGTGGTCACCTTCCAGCAACTGGACGAGGGCCACACCCGGATCCGCCTGGGAGTCCCGCACCGCCAGCCGCACCTCGATCCAGGACATGTCCTCGTCCAGGCGTGGCGGTCGGCGCTCGCACTCCGGGTCCGAGGGCCCGACCAGGGACCAGCTCTACAACGAGGCCCGGCAGCGCAACATCAAAGGCCGCTCGACCATGACCAAGGACGAGCTGAACAAGGCCCTCGGCCGCTGACGCGGCCCGCTGCGGATGCCGGGGAAGGCGCGTATGACCACGGTGGAAGAGTCCGTGTGGCGAGTCCGCTGTCGCCCTCCGCCCGGGATCGGCGAGGTTGCGGCGCTCGGCATCGGGCCCAAGCATGGACTCAGGGAAACAGCGACAGGGCCCTGGGGGGGCACGTCCCCGGAAGGTATGAGAGCCATGACGTTTCTTGCGGCCCGGACCTCCGGCCGTCGCCAGACAAGGCGCAGTCGGCCGGCACCGGTGCGTATGCGCAGGTCAGCTGGCATCTGTGCCTGATCGACTGGGAGAGGACCAGCTGTCGCTGTTGCCCCTTTTTGCCCGTGGGATGCCGCCCTGACTGGTGCGGAAGTGGTGCGGCAACGTGCGCAGTGCCTGGTTCGGTCCGGCCCGGTGGGTCAGGGGTAGGACCGGGATGGGGAGGCTGCGTCCGGCAGGGAGGGGGGTTTGTGCCCGGTTGTCCGAGCCGTAGTCGTAAGTTACAGTTATTTCCGATACGAGGATTGAAGTGGATCGGGAGGTGGCTGTGGCACGCACGAGTGTCCTGGCAGGCGCCACGAAAGTCGAACCGCGCCCTGCGGAACAGACTGTGTTCGCCGAAGCCGGCCGGATGGCGCCTGATCGGGTCGAGGTGATACTGCGTGCGGCTGACGGCAGCGAGCTGGTGCTGCCCATCGAGCTGGTCAGGATCCTCATTGCTTCGGCGGGTGAGCTGGCGACGGGGCACGCGGTGACCGTACTGGCCTCCGAGACCCAGCTGACCCCGGCCGAGGTGGCCGAGCTGTTGGGTTTGTCCCGGCCGTTCGTCGCGCGGCTGCTGGATTCCGGTGACATCCCGTCGACCCACCTGCCCGACAGTCGTCACCGGGTTGTGCGTCTCGCCGATGTCCTGGCGTTCCGGGAGCGTCGCGAACGCCGACGGGAGGGGCGTCGGCAGATCGCGGACGCGATTGACGAGGCAGGGCTGCCCTGCTGAGTCCGGCTGTGGCTGTGTTGAACGTTCGAGGGGGATGGCGCACCGGTGCGGGTCTTTGTGGACACCAATGTCCTGTTCCCGTTCTCTGTCATGGATCTGATGCTGGCTCTCACGGAGGATTCGGTCCACGAGATCGTGTGGTCCGAACGGCTCCTTTCGGAGTGGGAGCGAGTCATCGTTCGGGAACAACGACGCTCGGCCGAGTCGGCCGCAGCCGTCACCCGGGCCATACGCCGATTCTTCGCGGACTGTGAGATCCCGGAACCTGCCTATGCCCACCTCGTCGACGAGATGCCCGGGGACGACCCGGATGACCGACACCACTCCGCAGCCGCTGTGGCTGCTGGGGCAACCGTGCTGGTCACCTGGAATCTCGATGACTTCCCTGCCGGCGAACTCGCGGCGCGTGGCGTACGGGTTCTTGACCCGGATGCCTATCTGTGCGAGCTCCATGGCGAATTGCCTCAGGAGGTGTCTGACGCTGTCGTCAGGCTCGCTGCCGAAAAGCGCAACCCGCCGGTGACGGCGCATGACGCAATCGCTCGCCTGGGTAAGGCGGGGCTGCCCCGCTTCGCTGATCTCTTGCTGCGAACACTGGAACTGGGCGCGTGACTGTCCGCCCCACTTTTCCAAGTGGTGCGACGTCTTCGAGAGGTCTAGACAACAAACAAGCCCCAGGCCTCTGACCTGGGGCTCAAGTGTGGAGCGGGTGACGGGAATCGAACCCGCGCTCTGAGCTTGGGAATCACAGGTCTTCGGGCCTGGATATGACCCTGAACTGTGGAATCGACTTCATGCGAATGGCTGCGCGACCTCTCGCACTGACCGCTGCTGACCGTGGTGCCCCGCCCTGTCTGGCACGCATCTGGCACGACACCATGCGATGCGGATCTTGCTACGACAACGCCGCCGCCGAGTCATTCTTCGCAGTCTTGAAAGCATGGCGCTCTCGGCCGGGTCCGGCGTGCGGCCAACCTCTGTGCCGAGTTGGGGTGCAGAAACCGTGAGCCCTGCTCGCCCGACTTGATCCAGATCCACTGGCCTAGGCCGAGTTGCGCCACACCTTCACATCCAAGGTGACGTACGTCGTCCCGGACGAGCCCCGATACGTCACGAGCCCCACGTGTCCTGTCCCGCTGATGACGCACATCTGCTGGCCGACGGTGAGGTCCTTGATCCAGATGTAGCTCTTGTAGCCGGTCGCCGCCTTGCACACGTCCAGGCTCCCCTGCCGGCCCACTGGCAGCAGGGCGAGGGAGCTGCCGGAGTCGGTGCCGGGGGCAAGGAGCGCGCCTGAGGAGTAGACGGCGTACGTCAGGTCCTCGTCGGAGGTCCCGGTGTCCGCCTTGGACCGCACCGGGGTGTCGGCCAGATAGAGGTCGTGGCTCTTGGTCATCTGGATCCCGGAGTACGTCACCGAGGCAGGGGCCGTCGGGGTCGCGGGCCCGCCGGACGCGGTACTCGGGGGAGCCGAGGTTGCCGTTCGCGAGGGAGTCGCGGGCTCCGAAGGGCTGGGCGGTAGCGCGGACTTGGTGGGCTTCGGCTTGTCCGAGGTTTTGGCGGATGGGGAGCCGGACGTCAAGGGCGACTCCTTGGCGGCCGTAGCCGACTGCGACGCGGCCACCTCCTGCGCCCGGCCCTCGCTCTTGTCGCCGCCCCCCGGTACGAGCAGCAGCGCGACGGCAGCCCCGCAGGCAATGAGCACGACGGCGGCCGCCGACAACATCCAGGCACGGGCCCTGCGCCCTTTGCCACCCGTGGCCACCGGGGAGGTCGGCATGGCGGTCGGCGCCTCCCGCCAGGGAGGCGGAGTGTAGGCACCTGGAGCGGCCCCTGCCCCCATCATGAACGGCCCGGGCAGCGCGGCATGGGACGGTGAGGCGGGGAAATCGGTCGGCGCGGGCCCGAAAGCGCCAGGACTCGCGGGCACGGACACGCCGGAAGCGTGAGCGCCCGCGGCCACCCCCGCCCGGGCTTGATCGGCACCTTCGGCCCTGGCCGCGATCCCCGCCGCCAGCTCGCCCGGCAGCCACGCCCCGGACGTGAACCGCGCATCGTCACCACGACGCGCCTGGATCGCCTGAACGGAGCGTATGACCTCCTCGACGGGAGGCCGCCCGGCAGCGGGCTTGCACAGACACCGTGCCACCAACTCCCGTATCTCCTCCGGCACGCGGCTGAGCTCGGGCTCCTCGTGCACCACCCGATAGAGCACCGCGTGCGGATCCCCGGCCCCGAAGGCGCCGCCGCCTGTCGCCGCGAACACGGCGGTCTGCCCCAGCGCGAACACGTCGGCCGAGGCGGTGGCGTCCCCGCCGAGCACCTGCTCCGGCGCCATATAGGCGACCGTCCCGACGGCGATGCCGCTCTGCGTCACCGACGTGGTGTCCGCGGCCCGCGCGACACCGAAGTCGATGACGCGCGGGCCGTCGGCGGCGAGCAACACGTTCGACGGCTTGAGGTCCCGATGCACGATGCCCTCGCGGTGCACCGCCTGCAGAGCCTCTGCGACACCGGCGATCAGCCGCAGCACGGTGCCGACGGGCAGCGGCCCGTGCTCGCGCACTGCATCGGCGAGGGACGGCCCCGGCACATAAGCGGTCGCACACCACGGCACGGATCCCTCGGTGTCGCTGTCCACGACCGGGGCCGTATAGAGCCCGTGCACCCGGCTCGCCGCCGCCACCTCGGCCCGGAACCGCTTCCGGAACTCGGCGTTCTCGGCCAGCTCCGGCCGGATCACCTTGACCGCGACGGCCCGCCCGCCCGGCGTGTGCGAGAGATAGACCCGCCCCATACCGCCGGCCCCGAGCCGTGCCACCAGCCGGTAGCCGCCGACGACCTGCGGATCGCCGTCCTCCAGCGGCCGGAAACTCCCCGCATCGGGCCCACCGTTGCTCAACACGCCGCACTCCGCCCCGAGATCCGCTCTGTGGCCCCATTGCATCACAGGTCCCCCCGCGTCCCGCCTTGCTGCCGCGTTGGACTGGGGCCGCACCGCCAGGGGGGCTCTGTGCACACTGCCGGGACGCAGAATGAGGTGATCCTCCGTGCGCCGTCGGCCCACCCGGGACGGTGTGCAGGCACTTGGGCATCAGATGGCACACGCCGGCCAGCGTCCACTTCGGCACCGCCGAGGAGGTCCGTGACCCAAGAGCCGGCGCTCTCGCCGCGCATACGCCCGCCACCCCGAACGCTTCTGCCGGTCGGCCTTCTCCTGCTCGGCGCGGGTGGCGCGCCGAGCGACGGTGCCATTGCCGCTGTTGAGTTCTTGCAGGCCCCATTCCTTTTCGATGGGGCGGCGTTCGGCCTGGGAACGTTTGAAGTCGAAGGCGTTGCGGGGCTGACGAAGGTCGCCTCGGACGATGGCGGCGAGGATGCGGATGTGGTCGTCGGCGTGGTGACGGCAACCCACAGCCTCGCCCGGAAACGAGCTGGAGAGGTCCAGACAACAAACAAGCCCCAGGCCGCTGACCTGGGGCTCAAGCGTGGAGCGGGTGACGGGAATCGAACCCGCGCTCTGAGCTTGGGAAGCTCATGTTCTACCATTAAACTACACCCGCGAAGATCACCCGTGGGGCATCTCAACGTCGCACACTGTACCTCATGGCAGGCCCTGGACGCATACGTCCAGGGCCGTTTCGCTGTGTGGGCGGCTGGGTGGAAGGGGGTGCGGGAAGGGTTCTGCGGGGCATAGGTTGGGGGGTGATTCCTGGTGCGGGTGCGTGCGGAGTGCCGTGTGTGGGGTGGGGTGGTTGATCCCCTAATGTGGCTTTCGTCGTTGGCGTGCAGGGGAGAAGGGGAGCGATGGATCGCACCGTCGTTCGTTGTGCCGAAGGGCATGTGTTCAGCACCACTACGTTTCCGATGCAGAACCTGGGGGCCGACCGGCTGGGGCCGGGGCGGCTGATCCGGTGTCCGCGGTGTGCGCGGTTGAGGAGTGCGGTGCCGGTGGATGTGCGGGAGCTGCAACAGTAGGAGCAACAGTAGGAGAGGGCGCGGGCGCGCGGCTCCGGGGTGGTGGATTCGGCCGGGGCCGTGTGGCCGCGTAACCTGCTGGGGTGCTTCTCTCTGACAAGGACATCCGGACCGAGATCGACGGTGGACGGGTGCGGGTGGACCCGTTCGAGGCGTCGATGGTTCAGCCGTCGAGTATTGATGTCCGGCTGGACCGGTTCTTCAGGGTGTTCGAGAACCACCGGTATCCGCATATCGATCCGGCGGTCGAGCAGCCGGATCTGACGCGGCTGGTGGAGCCGGAGGGGGATGAGCCGTTCATCCTGCATCCGGGTGAGTTCGTGCTGGCGTCGACGTATGAGGTCATCTCGCTGCCGGACGACATCGCTTCGCGGCTGGAGGGCAAGAGCTCGCTGGGGCGGCTGGGGCTGCTCACGCACTCGACGGCCGGCTTCATCGACCCGGGGTTCTCGGGGCATGTGACGCTGGAGCTGTCGAATGTGGCGACGCTGCCGATCAAGCTGTGGCCGGGGATGAAGA
>Ga0307517_10014888_pt1 | contig 10394 bp, 7 predicted proteins | sample 23_EM_MG_FD_194515 | JGI IMG/M metagenome (GOLD analysis project Ga0307517, IMG submission 194515) | Populus trichocarpa ectomycorrhiza microbial communities from riparian zone in the Pacific Northwest, United States - 23_EM | ecosystem: Host-associated > Plants > Roots > Unclassified | place...
GCCGCTAGTGTCAACCTAGTGTCAACTTAGGCACGCCAGCCGGTATCATCCGAAACTAAACTTGAGCCTTGCGAGCACCCGGCGTAGGGCTCCGGGCATGGCCAAGACCAATCTGAAATCGCTGTCGGACGCGCTTGCGGACCGGTTGATCAAGGGTGCGCTTCCGGGCGAATTGCAAGGCTTCGGCAAAGCCGAGCGCGCGGAGGCCGCCGCCTTCGTCGCCACCGCCGCCTATAACCGTCCCCCGGGCGCGCCGACGATGGTGATCGAGCCGATCGCGGCGAACGATCCCAATCGCCGCATGCGGGTCGCGATCGTCAACGACGACATGCCGTTCCTGGTCGATTCGATCGCCGCGACGATCGCCGCGCACGACATCGCGGTCGACCGCATCATCCACCCCGTCATCCCGGTCAGCCGCGATCCGCATGGCGGGCTGATGGGCGTGGGCGACGGCACGCCCGAATCGATGATTTATATCGAGATGGAGCGCGCCGACGCGCGCGAGCGCCGCAGCCTGGTCACCGCGCTCGAAACCAACCTGAAGGACGTCCGCGCCGCGGTGACCGATTGGGTCGCGCTGCAGGCCGCGATGGCGGCGGACGCGAAGACGCTGACCGGCGAAGGCGCGGCGCTGCTCGACTGGTTCCTCGACCGCCATTTCACCTTGCTTGGCCATGCCAAATTCGGTCGCGACGCGGGCGCGAAAGCGCCGCTCGGCATTTGCCGCAACAAGCATGAGGTGCCGATCCTCGCCGAGGCTTCGCGCGCGTTGGCGGTCAAATGGTTCGAGGAAGGCAACGACGCGCCGCTCCTCCTCAAGTCCAATTTCATCTCGGGCGTCCATCGCCAGATCCCGCTCGACCTGATCGTCGTGCCGCTGCGCGACGGCGGCAGGGTGAGCGGCCTGTCGATCCATGCCGGGCTGTGGACCAGCGCCGCGCTCAACACGCCGCCAGATGACATTCCGTTGCTCCGCACCCGGCTCGCGCAGTTGCAGAAGAAGTTCGGGTTCGATCCCAAGGGGCATGCCGGGAAGGCGCTCGAACACGCACTCGCAACGCTCCCTCACGACCTGCTGATCGCCTTCGCCCCCCTGGCGCTGGAGGATGTCGCGCTGACCGCGATGAGCCTCGCCGACCGGCCGCGGCCAAAGCTGGTGCTCGCCAAGTCGATCCTCGGGCGCCACCTGTTCGCGTTCGTGTGGCTGCCGCGCGACGAACTGACCACCGCGCGACGCCTCGCGATCGGCGACATGCTGAGCGAGGCCGCCGGCGGCCCGTTGCTCAACTGGGCGGTGGCGATGGACGATGTCGTCGCGATGATTCGCTACACGATCGACCTGCGCGGCGATTCGCAGATGCCCGATGAGGCCGCGCTCGACATGCGGCTGGCGCGGATGATGCGCGGCTGGGCTCCCGCAGTCGAGGCGGCGCTGGCCGAGACCGACGCGACCCGCGCGACGCGACTGACGCTGCGCTGGGCGAGTTGTTTCCCGCAAAGCTATCGCACGATGAACACCGCCGATGAGGCGGCGCGCGACATCATGAGCCTCGCCACGCTGGACTCTCCCGGCGAGCGTGCCGTACGGTTGTATCGCGACGAGAACGGCCAGGCGCGGCTCAACCTTTATCGCCTCGGCGGCGCGATCGCCTTGTCGGATGCAGTGCCCGTTCTCGAGAATTTCGGCTTCCGCGTGATCGAGGAAGTCCCGACCGCGCTGACCGACGACAATCAGGGCTTCATCCACGAATTCCTGATCGAGGCGGCGGGCGGCACCGCCACCGTGTTCGACGGCAATACCGAGGTGTTGGAAACCGCGATCGCGCAAGTGCTGGAGGGCACCGCCGAGAACGACGCGTTCAACCGATTGATCGTCGATCTCAACATGGCGCCGGAGTCCGCCGTGCTGTTCCGGGCCTGGTTCCGCTATCTGCGCCAGGGCGGCATGTCGTACGGCTTGTTGACCGTGGTCGATGCGCTGCGCCGGGCACCGGACGTGGCGCAAGCGCTGATCGACCGCTTCTTCGCCGCGCACGCCCCGGGCGGCACGCGTGGCGACGGCGTCGCGCTCGCCGACAAGGCAATCGCCAAGGGGCTCAACGAGGTCTCGGCGATCGACGACGACCGTATCCTGCGGTCGATCAAGGGCGTGGTCGCGGCAACGCTGCGCACCAACGCCTTCACCCCGGCCGCCGAGGAAGCGCTGGCGTTCAAGCTCGACAGTCACAAGGTGCCCGGCCTCCCCGCCCCGCTGCCGTGGCGCGAGATCTGGGTCTACAGCCCGCGCGTCGAGGGCATCCACTTGCGCGCCGGCCCGGTCGCGCGCGGCGGGCTTCGCTGGTCCGACCGTCGCGACGACTTCCGCACCGAAATCCTCGGGCTGATGAAGGCGCAGCGCGTCAAGAACGCGGTCATCGTGCCGACCGGCGCCAAGGGCGGTTTCTATCCCAAGCAACTCCCCTCCCCCGCGGTCGACCGCGACGCATGGCTGGCGGAGGGCACCGAGAGCTACCGCATCTTCATCCGCACCTTGCTGTCGGTCACCGACAACATCGTCGAGGGCAAGGTGGTGCATCCCGACGGCGTCGCGATCCACGACGCCGAAGACCCCTATTTCGTCGTCGCCGCCGACAAGGGCACCGCGACATTCAGCGACGTCGCCAACGCGATCGCGATCGATCGCGGGTTCTGGCTCGGCGACGCGTTCGCCAGCGGCGGCTCGGTTGGCTACGACCACAAGGCGATGGGCATCACCGCCAAGGGCGCGTGGCTGTCGGTCCAGCGCCATTTCGCCGAACGTGGGGTCGATGTGCAGACACAGCCGATCCGCGTCGTCGGATGCGGCGACATGTCGGGCGACGTGTTCGGCAACGGCATGCTGCTGAGCCAAACGCTCAAGATTGTCGCGGCGTTCGACCACCGCCACATCTTCCTCGACCCCGATCCCGATGCGACAGGGAGTTGGGCGGAGCGCGCACGGATGTTCGCGCTGCCGCGGTCGAGTTGGGCGGATTATAACCCGTCGCTGATCTCCAAGGGCGGCGGGGTGTTCCCGCGCACCGCGAAGACGATCGCGCTGACTAAGGAAGTGAAGGCCGCGCTCGGCATCACCGCCGACGAGCTCGAACCCGCGGCGCTGATCTCGGCGATCCTGAAGAGCCCGGTCGACCTGATCTGGTTCGGCGGCATCGGCACCTATATAAAGTCGGCGAGCGAGAACCATGTCGAGGTCGGCGATCCGGCCAACGATCGGTTGCGCGTCAATGCCGAGGATCTGCGCGCGACCGCGATCGGCGAAGGCGCGAACCTGGGCGTGACGCAGGCTGGGCGCATCGCGTTCGCCAGCCGCGGCGGGCGGCTCAACACCGACTTCATCGACAATTCGGCGGGCGTCGATTGTTCGGATAACGAGGTCAACATCAAGATCGCGCTCAACCGCGAGATGGTGGAAGGCCGGCTGAAGTTCGCCGCGCGCAACACCTTGCTCGCGTCGATGACCGACGACGTTGCGCATCTGGTGCTGGAGGATAACCGCCTCCAAACGCTGGCGCTGTCGATCATGGAACAGGACGGCGCGCAGGCGCTGCCGAGCTATGTCCGGCTGATCGAGATTTTCGAGAGCACCGGGCGGCTCGACCGCGTGGTCGAGGGGCTGGGCGACAACGGCACGCTGCTGCGGCGCGAGGCCGAGGGGCATGGGCTGACTCGGCCCGAGCTCGCGGTATTGCTGGCGACCGCCAAGCTCGCGCTGCAGGACGCGATCGAGCATACCGATCTCGGCCAGGACGCCGAATTGCGAGCCGACCTCCACGCGGCGTTCCCGTCGGCGATGCGCAAGAAGTTCGCGACCGCGATCGACGAGCATCGCCTGCGCAGCGAGATCATCGCGACCAAGCTCGCCAACCGCCTGATCAACCGGCTCGGCGTGCTCCACCCGTTCGAACTGGCCGAGGAAGAAGGCGCGGCGATGGGCGACATCGCGGCAATGTTCGTCGTGGTCGAGCGGCTGTTCGATCTCGACAAATTGTGGGCGGAGATCGAGACGACCCCGATGCCCGAGGCCGGGCGTCTGGCCTTGTTCGACGAGGTCGCGGTCGCAGTGCGCAGCCAGATCGCCGACCTGCTCCGCGTGACCAAGCCCGGGACCAGCCCGGGTGCGGCGCTGGCGCGGCTGAACAAGGGCGTCAATGCGCTCGACCGCCAGACCAAGCAATTGCTGCTCGAGGAAGCGTCGACCCAAAGCGCGCGGATCTCGGCGAACCTGCAGGCCGCGGGGGCGCCGGCGGCGCTGGCCAAGAAGGTCGTGCGGCTGTTCGAGCTCGACGGGTCGGTCGGCCTCGCCGATCTCGGCGCGGAAACCGGGCTCGACGAGATCGTGCTGACTCGCGCGTTCACCCATCTGGGGCAGGCGCTGGGGCTCGATTGGGCGCAGGCCAACGCTGCGCGGATCGTGTCGAGCGATCCGTGGGAACGCTTGCTGATCGCGGGCCTGGCGCGCGATTTCCAGCAGTTGCGGCTTGAGTTCCTAGAACGTGCCGGTGGCAAGGATCCCGAAGGCTGCGTCGATGCGTGGCTGGCGGCGAATGCCGACCGCGTCGCGCAGTTCAAGGGCGTGGTCGACCGTGCGCGGGCGGCGGCGGCGCCGAACGCCGCGATGCTCGCGCAGATTGCGGGTCAGGCGCGGGTATTGCTGGGGCGCTGAGGCGATGGGCGGCGGTCAGGCCGCCGCCCGCGCCTTCTGCTTGGCCTTCAACTCGGCTTTCCAACCCCTCGCGCGCCACCACATGATCACACCCGTAATGGCGAGAATGGCCGGCAACATGCCGCCGACGAAAATGATCACTTGCCACACGATGCCCATGCCCGTGCCGTCGTGGATCTGGCGCATCAGCCGCGCGATGCCGGCCTGACCGCGGTTGGCGTCGGGTGCGATCGACGCCGCGCCGCTCGCATCGTCGACCGCGACGGTCGCAGGTTTGCCCTTGGCCGGCTTGATCGTGAACTGCCACACCGCTTTATAATCGGTCGGCCATACGATCTGCGTGACACGCCCGGGCTGGGTCGCCAGCGCCGCCGCTTGGGCCGACGCCAGCGACGTCCGCGTCACGCCCAGCGGCTGCGCCTTGTTCATCGCGGCGCGGTCGGCGCTGAAGCCCATCGGGCGCGCGTTCTCGCCGACCAGCGGGCCGAAGAAGGTCGGGAAGCTGATCCACGCGCCGGTCAGCGACAGCACGAACAGCGGCACCGCGATCCAGAAGCCGAACAAATGATGCAAATTGGTGTCGAGGTTACGATGCCGCCGCCAACGCAATCCCCGCACCCACTTGCCCACCGTGGGCCACCACAGCCAGATGCCGGTGAAGCATGAGAATAGCATCGCGACGCCGATCCACCCGACGATCGGCCGACCCCAAACCGGGATCAGCATCGTGCCGTGGATCTGATGCATCACCATGATCAGCCCCGACCGGCTGCTCGCAACGTCGAGCACCTTGCCGGTCGCGGGGTCGAGATAGACGTTGGTCCGCGCCGCCGGGCCTTGCGTCTTGCTCGGCATCGGACCGGTCGAAGCGATTGCCGGCGCGCCTGGCTCGGCGGGCAGCTTGATCGTCGCGATCCGTGCCGCGCCGACCGCCGCCTGCGCCGCCGCCGCGAGTTGCTCGGGCGCCAAGGCCGGTCCGGCGCCGACCGCATATCGCTGCGGGTTGACGACATGGTCGAGCGCTTCGTCCCACACCAACGCCGCACCGGTCACGCATAACGGAATGATCAGGATCGCGAGCGTCAGCCCGATCCATTTGTGCACCTGAAACCACGCGTTACGCATACCGATCTTGGTCATGGTCGTCCTTATGCCTCGGCCCAGCGCCGCAACAGGTTGTGATACGTTCCCGTCAGGCGCACCGCCGCCGGATCGTCATGCCCCAGCCGCGACGCGACGTCCTGCACCGCCTGGTCGAGCTCGAACAGGATGCGCCGAGCGCCGTCGTCGCGGACCATCGACTGGATCCAGAAGAACGAGGCGACGCGAGCCCCGCGCGTCACCGGCTCGACCCGATGCACGCTCGAGGCCGGATAGAGCACCATATGACCGGCGGGGAGCTTGACGCGCTGCTCGCCGAACGAATCCTCGATCACCAGCTCGCCGCCGTCATAACTCTCCGGGTCGGCGAGGAAGAGCGTCGCGGACAGGTCGCTACGCACGCGGAAATCGGAGCCGCGCCGGATGCGGATTGCGCTGTCGACATGCGCGCCGAACGTGTCGCCGCCGGCATAGCGGTTAAACAATGGCGGATAGACCTTGAGCGGCAGCGCGGCAGCGACGAACAGCGGCGCAGCGGACAGCGCGTCGAGCACCAGCGATCCGGCTTCGCGCGCGGCGGCAGAATCTTCCGGCAATTGCTCGTTCTTCTTGGCGAGCGCCGACTGATGCCCGGAGGTCGCGTTGCCGTCGATCCACTCGGCGCCGTCGATCAGCGCGTGGATCTTCGCCACGCCGCCTGCGTCGAGCACATCAGGAATCGCGATCAGCATCGCGCCGCCCCGCGCCGGATCGCCGCCCTGCCCCGCGCGCGGAATGCGGGCACCGGCGACGCATCGAGGAACGCCGCCGCCTTCGCGACGAATGCCGGCGTCGCGGTCGCGCCGGCGCGCTCGATCCACGTCAGGGCCTCTTCGATCCGCCCCTTCTCCCCCAGCATCCGGGCATGGTTGAAACAGCCGCGAAAGTCGCCGCCCTCCGCCGCGCGGGCGTAGTGACGCGCCGCCTTCGACATGTCGCGCGACACGACCCAACCATCCTCATGAAAACTGCCGACGAAGTTCATCGCCTTGGCGTTACCCATCCGCGCCGCTTTCTGGAACCAGCCGAACGCCGCCGGCTTGTCCTCGGCGACGCCTTCGCCCAGCGCGAGCAAGGTCGCATAATTGTACATCGCCCAGTCGAGACCCTGTTCCGCGGCGACGCGATAGCATTCGGCGGCGCGCGCCTTGTCGATCGCGACACCCCAGCCGAGGTCGTAGCAGCGCCCAACCATGTTGAGCCCCATCGAATGCCCTTGGGCCGCCGCGCGGTTGAACCAGGCGAACCCGGCCGGCGCATCCCGCGCGACGCCGTTGCCGTCGAGCAACAGCTGCCCATACAGCGCCTGCGCTTCCGCCTCGCCGCCCTCGGCGAGCGCACGAAGAAACGCCGCGCGCTCCCCGGGGTCGTCCGGGATGCGCGCGGCAGGTGGGGCCGAGGAGGGTCCGGCCTCGACTGTCAGAACTTGAACTCCAGCGTGCCGAACACCGTCCGCCCCGGCGCGATCGTGGCGTAGTGGCTGGCGTAGACGTTCGAGAAATAGATTTTGTTGGTCAGGTTCTGCGCATTGACGCTGACCGCGATGTTCTTGGTGAAGGCGAACCGCGCCTGCGCGTCGAACCGCCAATAGTCAGGCACCCCGCGCGACAGGAACTTGGTGGCCGGGTTGACCGTGACGACGCCTGCCGTAGTCTGCGTCGCGGTGCGGTTATCGGCATAGCCGCCATATTGCCGGTCGGTGTAGATCGCGCTGCCGCCGATCGAGAATTGCTTCGTCACCTGGTAATTGGTGGTGAACGTGAAGCTGTTCTTCGCGGTCTGCGGGACTTGCTTGCCGGTGTTGACCGACGGCACCAGCACCGTCGTGGCCGCCGCCGCACCATTGGCGGGCACCGTCAGCGCGGTGAACCCGCCATCGACGATCCTGGGATCGAGATAGGTATAGCCGCCGAACACGGTCCAGCCCTCAAGAATCGCGCCGCTCGCGCTGAGCTCGAACCCCCGGATGCGGGTCGAGCCGATGAACGCGACGGTGTTGCTCGAATCGGTGACGCGGGCATTATCGATATCGGTCTGGAACACCGCCGCGGCCAGCGACAACTTTTCCTTGAACAGGCTCGCCTTCGCGCCGACTTCATACGACTTGGTCTTTTGCACCTTGAGCAGGTCGAGCACGTTGGCGGTCGCGACCGTGGTAGGCAGCGCATTGTCCTCACGGCCTTCGCCGAGCAGGCTGTTGGGCGGCGTTGCTGCGGTGGCGTAGCTGGCGTAGAGGCTGGTGTCCTTGGTCGGCTTGAACACCAGCCCCGCCTGCCAATTGAACAGTTCGTCGGTGCGCGAGAAGCGGAATGCCGTCCCGCCCGCCGCGAACGGCGGCGTGATCGTCGATTTGAACCGGTCGTAGCGCGCGCCCAGATTGAGAATCAGCGACGGCGTCAGCGTGATCGAATCGAACCCGTAGACCGACACGGTGCTGGCGTCGTTCTGCGTCTCGGTGTTCGCCGTGCCCTTCACGATCGGCGTCGCCACGGTCGAGGTGTCCGACGCGTAATTGACCCACAGATCGTTGGCGTTCGGCGTGAACAGGCTGGTGCAATAGTAGCGCGCGATCGTCGCCGTGTTGCACCGCGGGCTGATCGTCGATCCGGTCGCCAGCACGAAGGCGCCGCGGCGGCTTTTTTCCCACGACAACTCGGTGCCGACCGCGAAGCTGTGTTCGATCGATCCGGTCTTGAAGACGCCGTAGAGATCGGTCTGGTTGGTCAGCGTGCGTGTATAGCCGTAACGCGTGTTCGCGCGGCGCCAGACCAGCCCGCCGGTCAGCACGTCGCCGCGCGTTCCGGCGGCACCCGTGGTCGGATTGGCCGTCGCGGTGCCGAACACGTTCCCCGTGCTGTCGTCTGGCAACAGGAAGCTGTAGGCCTGATCGTCGTTGGTGAAGCGCGCCGTGTTGCGCAGCGTGATGCCGCCGAAATCGTGCTCGACGCGCAACGTCGCCTGCTGGCTCGTCGTGTCGCGGAAATCGCGGTCGACCAGGCCATAGAAGGTCGAGCGCTTGACGAAGCCGGTCTGCCCGCCCGCCGTGGTGATGCTGCCCAGCACCGGCGTGGTGAAGGTGTTGCCGGCCGGCGCGTTGCACACCGTCGCCGAGCAGACATAGAGATAGGGCAGCCCGCTGTCGGGAAGCTCATGGCTTTCGAGGTAATAATAGCTCGCGGTCAGCCGGGTCGGTGTACCGACCCCGATGGTCAGCGACGGCGCGAAGCCCCAGCGCTTGTTGTAGATCGCGTCGCGGTCGACCACGTCCTGGTCGTGCCACACGCCCTGAATGCGGAGCGCGATGGTCGGGGCGAACTGGACGTTCACATCGCCGCTGACGCGCTTGTAATCACCATTGCCATAGCTGGCCGACACCGAGCCGAACGTGCCGGCCACAGGCAGCCGCGAGATGATGTTGATCGTGCCGCCGGCCGACCCGCGCCCGCCGAGCGTCGAATCCGAGCCCCGGATGATCTGCACCGAATCGATCGCAAACACTTCGCGGTTCTGCGAAGCGAGGCTGCGGACGCCGTCGACATAGATCGATCCCTGGCTGTCGAAGCCGCGGATGAACGGGCGGTCGCCGATCGGGTTGCCGCCCTCGGCCGCGCCGAAGGTGATGCCCGGCACGGTGCGCAGCGCGTCCTGAAGCGAATTCGACCCGGTCTGCTCGATCACGCTCTTGTCGAGGATGATCACCGACTTGGGTGTGTTGACGATCGGCGCGACGTCCTTGGGGCCAGTCTGTTCCCTGAGCTTCTGGTCGGTGATGACGATGTCGCGACGGCTCTGATCATCATCGTCGTCATTAGCCGGGACCGGACCCGGATTGGGGCCGTCTGCGGCGAACGCCGGGTGCGTCGCGAACGCGCCCACGCACGACAGCGCCAGGAAGGCGGGCTTGGCGAGGCGGTGTGCGGCGGTCTTGCGAGTCATTCTTATCTCCCTTGCGGGAGACTCGCTATTGAGAGTCGTTCGCAGTGTCAACGCTATTGCGAGTGATTTTCAACTCGGAGCGATTGCGTCGCGCGCATCCGCCAGCGCCCAGGTGCGCAACGCGCTGGCGAGGTTGGGCGGATCAGCGGCCTCGACGCGGAGCGCGTCGATCTGCGCGACCAAGGCGCTGAGCGGCAGCCCGCGTGACCGCGACGCCTCTTCCAGCGTTCGCCAGAACAAGGGTTCGAGCGTGATCGACGTCTCATGCCCGGCGATCGTGATCGAGCGCTTGACCGGCCCCGCGAACCCGCCGGGCGGTGCTGTCATTGTCATAGCCCCTCCCCTTCAGGGGTGGGGGTGGGGGAGTGCCTCAAGCGCCGGTGCCCGCGGATAGCCCCCACCCCAACCCCTCCCCTGAAGGGGAGGGGCTTAACTGCGCCGACCCTCAAGGCTTGTCGAACAGCGCCGCGAGCTGTTCGATGATCGTTCCGCCGAGCTGATCCGCGTCCATGATCGTCACCGCGCGCTCGTAATAGCGCGTGACGTCGTGGCCGATCCCGATCGCGGCGAGCTCGACAGGAGATCGGCTCTCGATCCAGCCGATCACCTGGCG
>Ga0307517_10014889_pt1 | contig 10393 bp, 14 predicted proteins | sample 23_EM_MG_FD_194515 | JGI IMG/M metagenome (GOLD analysis project Ga0307517, IMG submission 194515) | Populus trichocarpa ectomycorrhiza microbial communities from riparian zone in the Pacific Northwest, United States - 23_EM | ecosystem: Host-associated > Plants > Roots > Unclassified | place...
TATGCAGAGAACATTACAAAAGTACTCTGAATGTGTTTGGTGAACACATTGAAGGTAATTTGACCCAGTGCCTACAATGTGTTCAAGATGTAATCACTGGTTTCCATGGGCCCTCGCCCCCAGTGATCAGCAACCGTTGGGCAAACCGAAATCCAACTCCACGTAACTTGGTCTCTATTGCCCCAACTACTTCTGTCATTTGACGAATGATTTCTCCAGTGCACCTAACAACTCCAAGTTGTTACTTCCGAAAGCAACAGCGTCTACGATCGTCAACAAGCCCCGCGGAGTTTCGAAGGGATGGTACGAGAATGACAGACCAATGGACGTCCAATCCCCAAGTGACCATGGGCTACGTCATACGCCCTCTACTAACTCGGTTGAGGATCACGTTGTTGAGCGACACTCAAGTGCAGAGCGACCACAGGTGGATTTCACGGCATGTCAAACAATGTGATTCCAATGTTGATATATAACATTATAGCCTGTATCCGCAATGGTACATGTCAAGACCCATGCAAAACTCGTGGCGAAGGGGAAGAAGGAGCGCGCTTCACGTGGCCTCCTTTCTGATATTCCGGCAATCCTCACAACCCGCTATCTTACTGATTTCCAGCCTTCCTTCATCCACATGTCAATTGGGATTTCCTCCGATCCGTGGGACAAACTCTCGATTGACGATGCACAGGAACTATTCACTGCGGTTTTTCCTGATGTCGATCATGAGATGAATTTTGGGGACGTCTTCTATTCTCCAGTAACATTCGTTTAGTTTCTTCGCTTTGTTTATCCTAACAATTTCTTCAGGCAAACCAGACCACCAGCACCATTCGGAACCAAATTAAAGAAGCTGGATTGGTCGCAGTTCATCGTGCAATGGATGGTCTCGCCCCTACTGCCCGCAAACATCTTGCAGGCAAAGCTGAACGCCACGGGAAGGAATTCCCATTCATCTACCGGCACTACGAGGTTACCGATATTCCTGATCGTCATACAGAGGGGGGTGACGCCGTGGTAAGCTGTTTTCATTTTGCTGCCCCGCGGGTGCCAAACTGATCCAATTCCCATGTATAGCGTCGTGAGGGCCCATTTTTGTCACCAATGATCTGCGAGACACTGGTAACATACTACAATGGGCTCGGAGAAGCTATTCCAGAGGCCGTATGTGGATCCGACACCGACCTTGAGCTTCACACTCCAATCGGTGCTTATGCACTCTGTACAGCTTCGGTATGTAAACATGTGGTCCTAACTTCCATGGACACTCGGGCTAATGATCGTCCTAGGTGCGACGTGCTCTCCGAACGTACTCTACTGGCCAATACGTCGCCACCAAACAGAAGTTTGATCAAGTGAACTGGGGCCGGTCAACGGAGAAGATGATCAAGTTGCTCGAGAAGCAGGATTACAAAACCTGGAATTTGATCTTCACGCAGGTTGCGCGTTCCGCAGCGGATGTGAAGAAACGTGCGAGGAAGGCGCGAGGAGTTCGTCAGGCTTCTGCTGAAGATGGAGAGGACTCTGGCAGCGATATTGAAGTATATACGTCCTAGGCTCAGCAGCCACTTCTGCGTGTACTTAAAAGTCGAACGGACTCACTTCTCGCTCTTACTTCCATATCACTTCTGCTTGTACTTAGGAGAAGTGGACTTATTTCCCGGTCTTTCAGTCCCATATCACTTCTATACGTGCTTATATCAGATTTAATGAACCTATTTCTTGGACTTTTACTTCGGTCTTGACTTCCTGCCCGCTCCACTAAGCGTCTCTACTTCCGCTTCTGAGTCCTTGAGACATGACTTTCGGGAGACTTCGGGCAACACCTACTTTGAGAAGTAGGGACTTGGCTTCCAAAAGCATGCTTTCGGTCGCTTTTCTCTGCTTCGGTTCACTTTTCGCGCTTTCAAAGTGATCGGAGGATTCCCTGATGGTGGGCCTAAACACGGGTAGAAGTGGAGATCGGTCGTGGACAAGAGCCTCTAAGTCTGCGATCGACGATGATGCAGGTCTCAGTGACCACTTGTATCCAGAAAGAGTACCCTTGTGCTCCAAGTATGAACGAGTTGGTTATAGCAGTAGGTTCAGCTTATTTCTTGGATGAAATTACTTTCTTGCTCAGCGGTTGTAAGGGCATTTTTTTTTTGGAGAGGCGAAGGGGATATGAGAAGATTTCGATTCCTTCATCCAAAATCTCGGAACAGGTACTTCTGCACTTGCCTGGCTAGGGTGTTATCAAGATGCAATTGAGATCGTGTCATGTTTTTTCTTTTCTTTCGAAGGCTCTGGGGCACCGGAGTTGATAAGCTTTCTGGAGCTCGGAATACCGTGACAGTCATCCATCCACACAGCTGCCCTCGGCTGTGGTTTCCATAGCACGGATATCATTTTCGTTCTACTTATAGGGATTGAAGCCGCCTGAGAGCAGTAGAAAACATAGTAATCTGTGGAACCGTCAAAATCTCCATATATGCAAGACACCTCCGCGGGTCTCGGACTCATCCTCTGTGGAGTCGTCGGGGATCTGGGAAGCGACATGCACCGTGGAATTCAGCCTCATGCCAAAGAAGGATAGGAGAACACTTACACCGAAGAATGCAATACTATCGTGACAGCCGTTCGTGTCAAGTAACTTGTCAACGGCCCATGGAACTACTACCACCCTGGTAGGCGACAGATGTCTCACTCCCCCCAGGTCTGCATTGGTTTGTTCACTCAGGTATTTCGCACGTCCCTGTACGGTGAAGTCGTACACCTCCATCCGGGCGTCCGGACTGTACCCCGTCGAAGTGACGGAAAACAATCGGGATCCAGATACCCAGGCACCAACAATATTCGATTGGGGAAGAGAGAGAAAGGCCACATGGTTCTTCCACTCATCCCACGGGATGTCGCGCCCCTCATGGCCTTCGACGAGATCCAATAGTGCTTCCAACCTGAAAACGAGGTAGCCAAAGGGTGATGGCACATTTAACGCGACTATCCGCTGAGTAGGGTCTCGGTGGAAGGGTGCCAGGTACTCTGCAGGGGATGGTTGATGCGCACCCCGTTCTAATAGAACAGGTGGGTCTTCGATACCACGGAAGTGGGAGGGTAAGTGGAATAATGTTTGTACAGGGGCCTTTTCTACATCCTTCTTCGTGTCCACCAGGGCAATACACGGCGGTTTATCTGTTTCCGACCCAAGGTTGACCAAGAGCCGATGATCGTCGATGAACTCCACAGTGTAGTAGCGGTTATTGCCAAGCACCTACATGGTTTGAGCTTTCGTCGGTCAAGTTGTACACCGAGAGATTGACATACAAACAAGACTTCAGCGCTTTTCCAGTCCCAAATTACCATGGATACCCCACGTTGGACACGTGTTAGGACCGCAAGTTTGGAGCTGGTGATTGACACAAATGGAATCTCGCGCGCGTCGAGACCTTTTCGCGAGTATCGGATGGTTGGGTACCTGGCCGCGGGATGATATCCACCATGCGACAAAGCCCTCAGATGAATGGCGATCTGCATATCGCTGCACTTTGGAGTGAGTCTGCAGGGATGATTTTTATGACGGATATATACACACGTCGCTTCCCGTATTTCGGCAAAGGCGATTATGTCTGCGTCAGGGTAAAATCCGCAACTTCTCAAATCAATGCCTGTAAGCGGGATCTCCCACTCCTTGTGCGGTATCCCTCGTGAGGCGGACCCCGGAGCAAACAGCCGAACCGACTCCCCTGCAATTGCGTAAACACCACCTATAGTCTTTAAGTCGTCCGGAACACATAAGTTCACCCTTCTTTCTTCGGTCGGGCACAACGAATCCAAATTTGAGCGGTATCGGCCAAGAGCTCTTCGCTTCTCGACGAGACTGAGTCCTGCTGCCACGTTATCTTCGAATCCGGCGGCAAATAGGTTTATCTTGTGTTGAATCAAAGGAGACTCGAGGACAGCACAACGAAAGCGGTGATTGACCTGTGAAGGTCGTCTGCGTTCAGTCAATACGTTTACACGCGAGTGGCCACCTCCATTACCTGTTTGGCCCTCAAAATGTCCGTGGCGGGTGCGTGTCCGAGTATTTGCTCCAACAATTCGGGGGGAAGCTTCTCGGTCAGGTCTGTCATCGTAGGCTTGTTGTGATGATAGTGAACGTATCCCAGAAGGTGTAACACGGTGGATGCGTCAAGCGGTTCAAGGTAGGCTTGAATCCAGGCAGAAGTGCCGTGGATGTAGGACGAGAAGACCCCCAGGGCACGGGACTATCCTTCTGTCCCACAGTTGTCACCCATCTGAATGTTCTTCATCATCAATTCATACTTCCTCATATACCGCCGCTTCGGACGTCAAACTCCCTTATCTACCCCAACCGACGATTGTTTCTACACCTCCAATCTCTCTTTCGGATGTTCTTAGCTCTTATTGAAGGTCTTCACGTGACTTTGTAATGGGTAAGGGCAGTGGTTGGATGCCTCATACAGTACTCTTTTTAGTGGCTTTTGCTGCAAGGGGCATTCGAAAGGGAGGCGTCATATGGGCGTAATGTTGGACAACACCTGATTCTTGAAGTGTGCGATTCGTCTCAGAGGCCTTGTGTTTCTCCGGGCGGCATTTTTGAGCGGGGTCAAAAGAATACGCGCTCGACGATTTTTACGCGCTGCAACTGGACAAGGTGGGCAGGGATTTGTTTGGAAGACAGAAACATTGTTATCCGGGCGGTAGGAGGGGGGGAACTAGATAGTGACGAAAATGACGAAGGAGGTGAGAAAAGCCCTGATGACGCGCCGGATACTATGGAACGGGAAGCCACGGGTGTTGGGGATGAGGCCTGTGGCCTTGAGATTGAAACAAAGGAAGATGTGAGCTACCCCTCCAAATGCATAGGGCGGGAGTTGATTTGTGCAATAGGAACTACGAGCTTAGGCCACCCAGTTCTTGAGCGCGTCGAAGGACGCCGCTCGAGTGACTCCTTAGAAGATGTTGCCGGTGCTCCGCTTCCACGAGAGACGTCGGCGACGTTCTACGCCAGATCTTATAAATCGTATCTATGATCCCAGATTTTTAGTGAGCATCTGACCTAGAGAGAGCATCCGGTGCTGGTGACAACGGCGGAAAACTACTTCGGCCGGACGGAAGTCGAGGTTCTCGATCCGTCTTCAACCCTACCATGGCTACCCACAGACGCCGAAGCCACCTGATTCTGGATGGCCTAAAGCGTATCTCGGGAACTGTTTGTTTCTGTTTTGTCGAGTGGAGGAACACCATGTTGTCTGTTGCAATCGGGAAGCCATTATCTTCTCGTTTTCCGGGAGATAAGTACCCCGGTATGAATGTGTCTCTTTCAGTGGCGCCGGAGAAGTGCTATGTGGGTGGTCAGGGGCACGGTCGCCGAGTCTGTGACGCGACTTCTGGGGTTTTGACACCAATAAGGCCGTGTTAGCATGGCCGATAGTCTATTCCCGTGTTACCAGTACGTTTCAAGTTTTGATTAAACAAAGGAATGGTGGACCCGAAGAGAATATTAAACATGGTCATCCCCGCCCTGGGCTCGTTGGGTCTCATGGCACGGCAACAGCGTGACGGACTACTAGAGTCAGGTTACAAGTAAATCCCGTATCGTGAGCACAGAAACTGCTATCAGATTATTCCTACTTTACGAAGAGAAGGCGGTGGTTCGGTTGGACGCTCAGATTTTCGAGGGCGGCACAGAGGGGAGGAGTCCTACAGCTTTTTTTGGAGCGTGTGAACATTCTCCACATCTCACGGGACGCGGGAGGACAATCGATGGCGGCGTGCCGGGTGATCGAAGTTCAAACCTCAACCGCTCCCTCTTGATCTAAACGCGCGCGTGGCCACTGGCCCGTTACCTGCAGCCAACGGTAGTCCTGCCTGGCTTGCGACAAGAGTCACGGTCGTTCGCACACGGCTGCATTCATCTCTGGGCCACCCGGCTGTCCTTCCCATACTTCAAAAAGCGCAATTCCAGAAGGTATGTGTTGCTCGCCTCGCCCTCCCTCTGGCCTCGCTCTCAGATATGTCGGCGTTGCTCCTCAGCACGCCTGCGAAGAACACCCGCAACAGTTCCACGAAATTTGCTGCAACCACTCAGCCTCTGAACGAACTGTGCAACGACATGGATTCCGAGATGAGGAAGTGCTTCGTCGGGCCGATGCCTGTCAACGAATTTTTCGAAAATTTCCTCCCCGTTCAGCTTTCCCCGGCCGGCCGGAGCCAGTTACGGGGATTTGAGGTGATGGCAGGGATTAGGTCAGAGAGTCAGATGTACAACGCATTCGTACGTTCCTTCCTTACAGCCCTCTTGGTCCCAGATCTCTGATTGTTCTATCCACAGACTGAGATTGCAAATTCTGTCTGTACCGGGATCAGAGCGTTCAACACATCCAACAATCCCTCCATAGAAGAGGACGCCAAGTACAAACCAGACATTACTTTCTACGATGCAAACACAAACGATTCCCAGAACCGCGTAACCTCTTTCCAGAGGATGGAGATGTTCGTCGAATTCAAACGCGGCACGACATCTGATCCATTTTACAGCGACAACCGACTGCAATTCGAGAAGCTCTTCGAGAAGACCTGCGCTACGCGTGGACAGATTGTCCTATATTCCACTCGCCTACAGACGTACCAATTCCGCACCTGGGCCTTCTCCATCGGCATCTTCGGGGACGTTGCTCGCCTCTTCCGCTGGGATCGCGCTGGTGCGATAGTTTCGGAGCCTATTCCTTATTGCAAGGCGGGGAACTATGAATTGGCAGAATTTCTCCGCCGTTTCGATCTCATGGATCGCACCCAACGGGGATGGGACCCTACGGTCTTCGATGCAACTTCAGAGGAGGCCGTGGCATTCGACGATGCTATCAAGACCATTGTTGGGGATGGGAAGAACGAGCTGCTCAAGACATTGATCGATTCAGTTGGCAACAAAAACGATTATCCGAGGAGAAGGATTGAAATCCTCGCCCCTAACGACAAGGAGGATGGACAAGCCGTCTCATACATCGTCGGCCGTTCGATCGCGAACGCGAGATCTCCCACCGGGCGCGCGACTCGGGGATTCGTGGCGATGTCGAAGGACACCGGGAAGTTGGTTTTCTTGAAGGACAGTTGGCGTCCGGATATTCTAGGGATGATGGGGGAAGGCCACTGGTTCGGAAAGCTGGAGGGAGCAAGGAACATTTCCGCGTTCTTGCATGGGTCCGACGTCAGATCCGTGGTGGTGAGAAGGCGCGGCGCGGCGACGACGTCCGGTCATCCCAAGAATCCACTCCAGCGTACCTTTACAGATTCGTACTCGGAGGACTACGATGGGATTCAGAGGATGGTGGGATATATCCACTACCGAACGGTCCAGTGTGAATTCTATGTTCCGCTGGATATGTTCAAGGACTCCAAACATCTTACCCAGATAATGCACGATACCATCATAGGTACGAGGGTGCTTTCATTTGCGCGGTTCCCACCACTCATTCTCCTTCAGCAATACAGGATCTATACGATCGGGGGATCATCCATCGAGACATCAGTATTGCGAACATTATGATTACTGTGGACGGCAGAGGTCGTCTGATCGACCTCGACTTGGCCCGGGACCGAGACGATGTTGGTGCACGCCGGTCTGTCCGCACGGTGAGTTGATATGTTTAGAAGGGTTATCGAGCTCCACACCGACTCATCTAATCGTATCATAGGGCACCTGGCAATTTATGTCAACTCGGTTGCTCTCTACACCCGGAAAGATCCACGAACTCTGCGATGATCTAGAATCACTCTGGTTCGTCCTCCTCTTCGAAGGTCTCCACTCCGTGAAGCACAACAAACCTACCGGCATCAAGATGGCTGCTATCTTCGACCAGGTGGACGTGTCTCTAACAACTGGGACCCATACTGGTGGCTGGGGTAAAAGTCATTTATATGTCAACAACGGTGCCCTCGTGACCAGGGTGCTCCAGTTCGACAGCAAGCCGTTCACTACCCTCGTCAGGCAGATTTACCGACTTTTCAAATCCCTCAACGCGTATTACGTGGCGCAGGACGATGAGGAAACACCTAGTGATTCTGCCAAGGAGAATGTTAGAAAGCTGAAGAACTGTGTGGAGATCGAGAGGTTGCTCAGGGAGGCCCTCGGCAGTGAGGATTGGCCAGTAAGCTGCGACAAAGTGGAGGATCAATATCCTCCCGTCAATCGCTTGACGCCCAAACAGAAGGACACTGTTGCATTGTCATACGCGAACCGTTCCCTTATGCCTCCCGATGAACCTTCCGGAGGGAAGCGTAAGAGGGAAGAAGAGGACGAGCCTCAAGTATTCGAAGCCAAAAGGCCCAAGATCAACCCGCCGCTGTGGAAACGAATTTGGTCAAAATGCACTTTCTTTGTCAAGGGTTGACCGACTTCGTTTCCACAGTGGGTATGTGCGACTGGTCGCCGACTCCTTCATGCATTGAATGTAGACTTGTATTTATGTATCTGCATATATGTTACCCAACTCCGTTAAAATGTGCTGTATAGCACTCTACCACGCATATTAATTTCTGTAATCTATTGCTCGACCCTCATGGGTTTTGGGATCTAAATCGCAGCCTCAGCACGTGAATCTACGTAGTGGATTGATCAAGAAACTTGTTGCGGATGCGATCGACCGGGTGAGCCAACGGATTTCTCTTCCCTGCCATCATCGCCGTTTGTCTTCTCGGCTGTCTCTTCTGGTCGTCACCGTATTTGTGATTTTGTCGTCGGGTCAGGACAAATGGTGAGCAGAACGTTGTGTACTTCTGACAGTCTGGCTCACGCTTCTACGCAGGTGCAATAAGAATTACGAGAAAGGATCTCCAATTCTCCCCCCTGGAGGTCAATTCGCAATCCCAGTCACGTCAGACTCCACGTTTCTCGCGCCGTGCTAGCAATGAATACCGATCTATAAGCCCTACACTGCAGAGGACGCGACTTCTCCAGGTGCGGGTAGGGGGATCATCATACCCCCCTATTGAACATCTCACGGGACGCGGGTAGACGGTGGTGTGCCAAACGATCGAAGTCCAAACCTCAACCGTTCCATCTTAATCCGCGCGCGCGCGTGGCCACCGACCATTACTTCCCTGCAATTGACGGAAGTCCTACATGGCTTGCGCGGGTCACCACCATTCGTACACGGTGACATTCAACTCCGGGCCACCTGGCTATCTTTCCCGTACTTCAAAAAGCGTAACCCCAGAAGGTATGTACTACTCACCTCGTCCCCCCCTGACCTCGTCCTCAGATATACTGACGTTACTCTTTGGCATGTTTGTGAAGAATACCCGTAACAGCACCAGGAAGTTCTCTGCGAGAACCCGGCTTCTAAACGAATTTTGTGACAACATGGATTCCGAGATGAGGGAGTGCTTCGTTGGGCCGATGCCCGTCAAAGAATTTTTCGAAAATTTCCTACCCGTTCAACTCCCCCCGGCAAGACGGCGCCGGTTACGGGGATTCGAGGCGATGGCGGGGCTTGAGCTAGAGTGTCAGATGTACAACGCATTCGTACGCCCCTTCCATGCAATCTTCTTGGTCCTGAATATCTGATTGTTCAATCTAGACTGAGATTGCGAATTCCGTCTGTACCACGATCAGGGCGTTTAACACATCCAAAGATCCCTCCATAGAAGAGGACGTCAAGTACAAACCGGACGTCACTTTCTACGACGCAAACACAAACGATTCCCAGAACCGCGTAACCTCTTTCCAGAGGATGGAGATGTTCGTCGAATTCAAACGTGGCACGACATCCGATCCGTCCTACAGTGACAATCGACTGCAGTTCGAGAAGCTCTTCGAGAAGACCTGCGCTACACGTGGACGGATTGTCCTATATTCCACACGCCTACAGAAGTATCAATTCCGCACCTGTGCCTTTTCTATTGGCATCTTCGGGGACGTCGCTCGTCTCTTCCGCTGGGATCGCGCTGGAGCAATATTTTCGGAACCTATTCTTTACTGCAGGGCGGGGAATTGTGAATTGGCCGAATTTCTGTGCCGTTTCGACCTCATGGATCGCACCCAACGGGGATGGGACCCTACGGTCTTCGATGCGACTTCAGAGGAGGCCGCGGCTTTCGACGACGCTATCAAGACCATTGTTAGGGATGGGAAGAACGAGTTACTCAAGACATTGATTGACTCAGTTGGCAACAAAGTCAATTATCCGAGGAGAAGAATCGAAATATTCGTCCCTAACACCAAGGAGGATGGACGAGCCGTCTCATACATCGTCGGCCGCTCGATCGCGCACGCGAGATCTCCCATTGGACGTGCAACTCGGGGATTCGTGGCGATGTCGAAGGACACTGGGAAGTTGGTTTTCTTGAAGGACAGCTGGCGTCCGGACATTCTAGGGATGATGGGGGAAGGCCACTG
>Ga0307517_10014890_pt1 | contig 10393 bp, 9 predicted proteins | sample 23_EM_MG_FD_194515 | JGI IMG/M metagenome (GOLD analysis project Ga0307517, IMG submission 194515) | Populus trichocarpa ectomycorrhiza microbial communities from riparian zone in the Pacific Northwest, United States - 23_EM | ecosystem: Host-associated > Plants > Roots > Unclassified | place...
TGTTCGCAAATACGCCATCGTTCATGCCTCCGCCACCCACACGCGCAGCTGGGATAGATGGCCCGCCTAACCCCAACCGATGAACGTAGTGAGAAGGCAACACGTTTGCTGCCGTCCTACCAAACCAACCCCTGACACCTCCCCGCCTACGTCCTGTGGAGTCTATGTCGGTATCGAACGATGGTACGTAGCCGTTGCTGTTTCCGTAATCGTTCGCCATCGCTCGGGTAGGGGATCCAGGGGGTGGGACATCATAGTCTACCCGCTCGAAATCGTATGTCCCCGGTATAGCTATTGGCGGAGGGCGGTTCTGTGCGGAGGGAGGGGGAGAAGTGCGACCAGGGCGGGGCGGATTGAGAGGTTGTGATTCGGAAACTGAAGCGGTGTCGTCGTCATCGAGCTCATCGTCCGAGTTATTGAAAGCGGCGTCGAGCTCGTCGTCGGAATGCTCTGGAGAGCGTTGGGTCGGTAGGGGAGCATAACGAGCAGGCATGGTAATCGTGGGGGTGTTTGAGTGTGGCTCGTTGTCTATGGGTCTCTGAGAGGGAATCGTGGGAAATGTTCTCCGTGCAAGCCCTCGTCAGTGGGATCGGGCCGGGTCGCAGCCGTCCGTCGGCTTGTTCTCTGGCCGTTGGCCTCGTTCACAGTCCGGGTACAGTGCTAGAGGGATTCACAGAAGTAGCTTGATATGGTGGTTGTATTTCGCAACATCTATCTATCCAAACACATGCAGGGGGGTGTCAATGGTCGGTGTGCAAGTCTAACGCTCTACGTCGGATTTTCGGGTCGACTCTGCTCCAAAAAGCACAGTAAAACTAATGCCAAGTGCTCGGATCGCAGTCTGCGTCACCAGAGTTGTAATCGTGTTCCTCGAGCCACTTCTCCGCTAAGATTTTCTCGGCGCGTTCGGAGTAAAATTCGTCCAACGTGTTGTTGTATTCTAGACGAAAACTTAGTACCCACTTCCGCAATGCAAGAAACTCGACGCACCATCGAGCGGTAGAGCGCTGACCGGTTGCAAGGAGAACCAACCAAGTTGGTGATGGACAAGAATAAGGGAATCAGGCACTGGCGATTCTGCGGAACAGGATCAGTTGAACATCGTAAGTGGGGAAGACGAAAGTTTTACCTTTGGGGATGCGAAAGATGTAGGGAACGATAGGTTCGATGCCCTCGTCGAGCGCGTTAAAATAATCGTCTATAGTCATCCTGGCCTTCTCCTGGAGCCAATGTGTGTGGGGGAAAAACAATGGTCCATCCAATACTTGATATCGTAGTCAACAACTTAGGAGTAAACACGGCCATAAATGGAGACAAACTCGAAGAAGTAATGGTAGGGTATACACGCCCCCCTCTGAGGTTCTCTACTTCATCTCTGTCGTAGAAGTATTCCGAACGGGCAGAAGTTGCCGGGTCAACGATGTTGGAACGCTCGCCGGGATTAACCTTGTAGAGTGTGTACGGGAACCTTCGGTGAAGGGACAGGACACTCGTCGGAAGGAGTCGCCCACCGGTGGTTGACATAGGGCGACAGCCAGTGAGTATCGCGAGACGCGCGTTACGGACGAACATGTCGAGCATGGTGTGGGAACGTAAGCGGCGGGACCTGAACAGATTTGGGGTCAAAGTTTGCCAGAGGCACTGGCCATATCCAAAGCCGGGGCGGGGGATTCACAGAAAAGGTGGTCAAGGTGACCCCCCAGAACCGGTGGCTCGTGGCGAGTTCGAAGAACGACACCATTCCCGGCAAGCGTGGTGGTATCTTGACAGATCTCAGCGCCCAGCACCGGCGATCGTACTCTTTATCTCACCAATTACGCGCGGTCAAGAAAATCCTACAATATTTGTCCTTTGATACGAAGTACGTCTGGAGCTGTGGAGTGCGTCGCGGTCCCAGGAGGGCTGACGTCCCAGTTCCCCAACCACCGTGATGGCCGCTGACGGGGCGGAGGTAGAGCAAATGCATGGATTAGTCGTACGGACGGTCACTCAAGCACAGTACTCACATCTGAGGAAAGGGATAGGGATTTCGTGATGCGCCCCCTGGAGAGTAGACTTAGATTGCTTTTGGATGTCAACTCTCAAAATTCCCGCGTCCGGTGGTCAGAGTAACGGCGCCCCATCCTTCGGTTCCACGATTGCGGGTGATGATTACAGTAGTTATCCATCTCATTGACGTCTATATGCTGTGTTCTGCATTCTTGTGCGTTCACGTGTTTTCAGTTGCTCCTTTGAACCTGACCTCTCCACGACATGCCACGTTTTCTGTCGCCTTGTCCAGCTTATGCCTAAAACCACCGAGTTCACTCGAGTACCGCGGCCGTGAGTCATGTTTGATGTAGCATGCAGTTCCTCGAGCAGGAGTGACGACAAAACGTTGAAGGAACAGTTCGGAAGTGCTGTTTTTGTATCTGGCACAGTCTGATTGGTCCCAATCCGAACACCCTCCGCAGCCCTCGCTACAGCCACCACTATGCCTACACGTAACTATGTGATCAGGACCTACAGGAAATTTCCAAGGCAACTTTTCAGGTTGAACAACGGGCCTTATATTCGCCTTCGAGAATACAAATCGCGCCGCAGCCCACTCTTCAACGTTCTCGCCAACGACAAAGGCAATATTGAACCCAAGGCCCTCGACCCCGCGACCTATGTTGGTAAGCACATTCCCCTGTTCCCACCCGCTTTCGATGCCAAAATGCACGTGTTCAGCACCTAACGGGGCATCGATGCGACCGAACACTATATCAATGCACAATATTACCAAGGTATTTCGCGCTCCCCAAGCCATGGTTTTTTCTATTCCTCGAGGTACTGTGCGAGATCCTTCTTCACTGGGCCGAGTAATTGACATACGTCTACAGGTACACCTTTGCCCGACAACTTGATACTTGTCCACGAGCACAACGACCATTACTCCCTTCAGCCCGCGGAGGAAATGACTTTGGATCGTGAGTAGCATAGTGCCAACTCTCGACCCTCACGCCCATTGTCCATCCTTTTCCCCTCAGATCTGAACCACTCGATCACGTCGTTCTTCGAGAGTCATGGTACGAAGTTCACCAAAGCAGAATGGCTTGCGAAATATGCCTCCAGGCCGGCCGAAGATGTTTAGCATGAGCAACTTGCAGACCAGTACTGTTAGATTTGTATCTGTTGTCGACACCGGAGAGTAGACCGGTCATAAAGAGGCAATCTTTAGACTTGAAATTTATCGGGACCCGTTTATCAAAACGGTACCCCGGCACTCTGGACGGGTCAGCAATTCAGCGAAACCGCCCTCCAGGCGACCGATTGCACTTGCCGTGATCACAGTCGGGCCTCCGACCGGTCTGCGTAGTGAGACCATTGAAGGATACACCCAAGCTGTCCCGCCACGCGCAGAAGCAGCCTCCGCGGTTTCAAGCAACTTCCAAACCAGAGAAAACGGTTGTCAAAGCTACAAGATGTTCCTTGGGCCCTGTTTACTTCTTCACGAAGTGGCTCGTACCGATAGCGCTACCTCTAGCCTTGCCTACGTCTTGTCGAATGCAATATCAAAGAGCCTTGCTTCCTCCTCGGACCGGTCCAGAGGTTCGAGCGAGTGGCGGGATTGCGAATGAGATAATATGCAACTGTAAGCATACCGCCGGCGCCAAAGAGAGGAGGTTCCTTACTAAATCCACGTAGCCGAGTCGAGACTCCCCAGTAGGTTTCATTTCACAAGGAAGAGGGTATCATGGACGTCTGTTAATGGGAGAAAATCCGTTTAAGGTAAACAAGATGGACACGTGTACACAATGAGCCTCCTGCTCAGCCCGAGAGATTTGCAAAGGATTCAGTTTAGTCGCACTGGCTGGGCAGAGTTGAACGGCGAGATCCACAGGAAAGTGTGGCGATTGTGGCTGCACTTACTCGACGAGCTCCCCACGTTCCGACATGACGCGTAGCGTAGAAAGAAGCTGTGGAATCGACAGCTCGTGGTCGGGGTATGCCTCCATTGGTGATGTCGACGGTCGCGATTTGTGCACATCGTAGTCCCATGCTTTGTCAAAGCCCTTTCAGCTCCTTTCAGCCTTGTGGATGAGACCCGAGCCAAGGATTCCATTTCTCTCGGGAGGAGTGCGCGATGAATGGGTGTTTTGAAGCTGCTCCTCTGATACAGCAACCAATAAGGCGGAGTTGGAGGTACCCTTGAACCGAGGGAATGAGAGCACTTGAGTGATCAGCCGATCGCGTTGCAACTTGGCCGCGGATACAATCCTCTTCACCAATTGGGTCTGTTTGCACGAGGCGCGCAATGACAGAATGACCGCCCATCTCTATTAGGGCTCGGGTTATTCCTCACAGCCTACACGCTGCACCGCTTCCTCACCACCACCTCGCGTTTCGACGATGGCAACCGAATCCCAACAACCCAAGAATCGGGAAGGAGCTCTCTCCTCGTTGAATGTGGCCATCGACATCGTGAATCTTGCGAAGGAAGTCTCGGACATCACACCAGCTAAGGCCGCTTTTGGCACCGTCAGCATCCTTCTCACAATGATCCGAGTACGTCTCCTCTTCCGCGATGCGATGTTCTAAGTTCACGCGTAGTCAGGACTCGATGCTTAACGAGCTGGATTATGTCGATCTTGGATTGTTCTGCGCCGATATCTGTAGAGCCCTCGATCGGGGAATGGGCGGAAAGAGCTTGGACGACCTCAGCCGATCCGTGTGCGACGCGATAACTCAATTGACAGTGTGGGTGGAGCCGGCAACATACTTCTCGAATACCTCCACTTACCATGCTCTCGATCGCAGGACCGTCGCGGAAATACGGGGGAAGATCATAAAGCAGAGCGGGCGTAACTCAGTCTCTCGATTTTTTCATGCCAGGAATGACAAGGAGACGATTGCCGTTTGGAGGTCGGACCTCAACAGAATCCTCATTGTCTTCAACGTTCGTTCAGTTCGCCCCCACTTGGTCGTCGTCAATTGACTCCTCTTCAGACTGAGCTGGCCATAAATACCCATACGATAGTCGCGGACGTGCACCAAAATGTGTTGAAAATTCGTGAGGATACTGATGGGAAAAATCGGGCGGTAGGTGACACGTATTCTCTGGGATTACTGAATAAATGCTCACCATCGCCTAGACTCAAAACAGGTCAGCAACCTTGACTACTGGGGGATCCGGTGCCTTATGTTTATACCTAGCGCATCCGGGGAATCGCCGCCTCCACCACCGAGGGCCTTCTTCGGACGTGACGGATTGATCGAGAAGATCGTCGGTTTCGCGGAAAACCTGACCCCGACCGCTCTAATCGGTGCTGGTGGGATCGGGAAGACATCCATCGCTCTGACGGTCCTCCACGACGATCGGATCAAACGACGGTTTGGCGACGACCGTCGGTTCATCCGTTGTGACAAGTTCCCCGCTTCGCTCACTCATTTCCTCCGTCGCCTCTCCAATGTTATCGGTGCAGGTATCGAAAATCCCGAGTATTTAACCCCCCTACGACCATTCTTGTCCTCCAAGAAATTGTTCATAGTCCTCGACAACGCCGAATCCATACTCGATCCGCAGGGAACAAACGCGCGGGAGATATATGATGTGGTGGAGGAGCTCAGTCAGCTCAGCAATATCTGCCTCTGTATCACGACCCGGATTTCTACCATCCCTCCCGATTGCGAGTGGGTCGACATTCCGACATTGTCGATGGAGGCAGCATGTGACACCTTTTATCGCATCTACAAGCACGATAAACGGTCAGATCTGACCAACAATATCCTGGAGCAACTCGAGTTCCATCCACTTTCGATCACACTCCTTGCCACGGTCGCGCATCACAACAGGTGGGACACTGCTCAGTTAGTCAGCGAGTGGGACGAGCGCCGGACGGATATGCTCCAGACGGATCACAGCAGGAGCCTCGCTGCAACCATTGAACTCTCGCTCTCCTCCCCAATGTTTCAGGAACTCGGACCTGAGGCGCGGGATCTCCTTGGAGTTGTCGCCTTCTTCCCTCAAGGGGTCGATGAGAAGAACCTGGATTGGCTATTTCCCACAATCCCAGGCAGGAAGAAGATCTTCAACAAGTTCCGTGTCCTCTCTCTGACGTATCGGAGTGAGGGCTTCATCACGATGCTGGCACCGCTCCGGGACCACCTTCGCCCCAAGGATCCAAAGTCGTCTCACCTCCTGTGCTCAACCAAGGACCATTACTTTGACCGATTGTTGGTTGTTATTGATCCTGATGGACCCAAGTTTGCAGAAACACGGTGGATCGTGTCGGAGGATGTGAATGTCGAGTATCTGCTCGACGTCTTCACAGCCATTGACACGAACTCACGCAGTGTCTGGGACGCTTGCTCGTCTTTCATCAATCACCTCTATTGGCACAAACCGCGGTTCACAGTGCTGGGACCAAGGATCGAGGAACTCCCAGATGACCACCCTTGCAAGCCATTGTGCTCATTCGAGCTCTCGCGGTTGTTTGGGGAGACTGGAAATAACATAGAGTGCAAACGGGTCCTCACCCGCGCTTTGGAGCTCTGGAAAGGGCGGGGGGATGACCATCAGGTCGCTCAAGCATTGAGGGACTTATCCGATGTAAACCGGTTACTAGGCCTTCGTAAGGAAGGGATAGAGTGTGCGGAAGAAGCGTTGAAGATTTCCGAACGGCTCGGTGGCACAATGGAACAGGCGTTTTGTTTGGCCAAGCTCGCCTGGCTGTTGTATAGCGACAACCAACTCGACGCTGCGGAAGAAGCCGCATCCCGCGCGATCGACCTCTTCCCGGAGAAAGGTAAAGAATCGCAGATCACCGATTGTCACTGTGTTCTTGGATATATATATCGATCCAAGGGCGAGATAGACAAGGCCATCCACCACTACGAGACAGCCCTCGAAATGTCATCCTCTTTCGGCTGGGACGATCGGTTGTTTTGGACTCATTACGACCTGGCACGGCTATTTTCCGACCAAGGCAGGTTCGACGACGCAAATGCTCAAATCGAACATGCCAAGTCACATACGTGTAATAGTGCGTACAACCTGGGTCGCGCAATGACCCTACAGGCCTGGGTTTTGTATAAACAAGATAGGTTTGAAGAAGCGAAATCTGAGGCATTGCGCGCCGTCGATGTGTTTGATAAGCTCGGGGTCACGAAGAGTGTGGACGATACTAGGAAGCTCCTCCAACAGATTGAGGTGGTAGCGGGCGAAGGCAAGCCTCTGGACATGGTGCTGCTTCTGGTGTATATTGACTTTCCGTTCTCAGCTCAGGGAACCGGATGAGAGGATCGATAGTTGTCTCAAGTTCTTCAGAGGGAGGATCCTTCCGCAACCAACACTTCGTCCCATCCCCCTTCAAGAATGTTCTTACTTGTATCTATCCCTGTATCTGTTGTCCCACCGCCCGTCACTGTTTTACATCTTGTGATGTGTCCTCGTCTCTCGTATTTAGGTTATTTTACACATGCGTACCTCGTAGATTGTAGCGACCCTAGGCTGAGCCTCATCTCAAGTTCAGACCACAAATACGATTCCCTTTGCCGAATGGGTCTGTTTGCACGGCGCGCGCAATGACAGGATGGACGCCCATAACTAACATCAGGGTTTGTATTCTTCTTCACTGTCTGGCCGTCCTCTCGCAGCTACAACTTCGACCGTGGCACAGTGGTTGTAGGTGCTCTCTCCTCGTTGAATATGTCCATCGATACCCGGCGTGAATGAGGTCCAAGGATTCCATTTCTCTCCTTGGATCAGCTGCGCCGCGATTTTCAAGCTCCAGTTGTGTGAAATTGTTCTGGCCGAGGGCGGTGAGCTTTCACTTTACTTACCGGCGACTGACTGCGGGTAGGTCCATATTCCAATAGTCGCCGGGGTGACCCCAGGTCAAATCAGACGGGGACATATGGGACGCATTGTTCTTCGACTCGAGCTATGCCCTGGTGAATGAGAACAACTCCCTTCTCTATCGCGTGCCTTTATTTTGAAATAACCGGATCAAAATTCAGTTTAGGACCATTATTTCTTGAACGAAAAAGTGGAGGAACTCGTTCTCCACGATTAAATATGATACACCCATGCGATTCGACCCACTATGATCGAGAATTGTATAGTATACATAGGCCGAGTGCGCAGTAAACGGTATTCGCTTTCCGGGAGACTCATTTCCGCCGGAGTCCAATGTCTCTCGGATGGCAAGAGCCATCATGAGGTAGAACATCGTGTTCCGGGTAATAAATATGACCATATCGTGAACTCCTGTGGGGTCCACGTGGAAGGTCAATACGTGATCCATGACGCGAGAGAAGAACACTTACGTTGCGCCTCCACCTCAGTATGGGTAATGCCATGTTTGTCCGTGCTCAAACCGTGTGACGTCGACTGGGTTCCAGAACGTGTAGCTCGAAACGACTGCTTGGACCTTCTGGTAACATGGGGTCTTCCAAGTCCGTTTGGGGCAACTTCTTGTACGAGGGCTCAGGTTCCTCGGTAGACGCGGATTGTCCCGCTCGACGCTTTCTTCTACGGCAGCATGCGATCCACGGAAGGTTGGTGATCCACGACCATAGCTGGGGGACCAATTGGCACACTTGGAGGAATGGAGGGACCGCAATGAACAGTGCCAAGATCTACTCGAACCGTCGTGGAATCCACGTCAGCTCAGCATAGCTCACCGGAACGGTCGTCAAAGACGTACCTGTCCAAAACTGAAAGAGAAGTCATCACCAACTCCCGTGGGAGCCACCGTTATTTCCGCTGTCGATACCCAAACGGCCATGGGGAATATTCCGATGGATATGAAAAACACGAATGGAAACCGACGGCCAATAGTTTTCCTGTTCGTCGTAATATGGGTTAGGTAGAATCTCATCGACTTTCAGGCTCGTACTTACCATACTAGGGCAACCTTTGGTCTGTATCGCTCTCCGGGTGGCCAAATCTCTTTCCTTGCCAGCACAATCACGACGAGCCACGACAACACTGCGATCGTAGCAATGATGATGGACAGACCAGAAAATCCATAAAATCCATAGCCAAGTGCCTCTTGTGCCGTTGCGGAATAACAAGAGCCCTGAAAGAAGCGTTCCCGTGTTGACTTCAACGAGGTATAAACGACAATGGAGGTCCATATTCCAGCGGCGAGGAAAACCAATCCACGATTGAGGTACTCTTTCTTTCCAAGGACCGCGTCCAGTCGGTGCTCGCCCCAGAAGGCCCTAACGGAATAAACGAGGAAATAGATGGAAACTGGGGATGATGTGATGAAGATTGCGACTGTTGCGTGGAATCGCGTGATGTCCCCCACGAAGAGGGATGCGGAACATGTGATGAGGAGCGCATATACTGTGGATATTTGGTAGTAGAACGCGTCCTTTACGCGCTTTGGGGCGTGGAATATGAGGATAGCTGGTGCCGGCGTTAATATTTAACCTTAATAGCCGCCGGAACGCCCCTTCAATATTCAATCTGTGACTCACTTAGACAGAACGCTGTGATGTAATCTGGTGGACAAATGTGGGGTAAACGGCAGTTCGCTGGAGAAATGAGACGAGGGGCGTACGTGCAATCCGCACAAGTAGACCATCAATATCAGGGTTTGGACAGATCCCGAGCGGGCAACCGTCATCCTTTGGCGGATTCAAGCAATAGATCGGAAAGAACGGCCCAAGATCGATTCTTCCCTCCAGTTTCGAAAAGTAATAGGCCGTCTCCCCGCCCCCAGTCGCGGAAAAGACGTTGTAAATCAACCCGTCTCTCGGATCCTCGGCCTGGAAGTTAAACGGTATGTCTCTGACCCGGAGCGGCGCCGGATCCACCATTTTGAGGTTCGGTGGGACGAAGCAGGAGAACGGAGGGGGCAGAAGAGGTCTCGTTTCGCTAACGCCAAGTACCCACAGGTATGAGTATATATCAGTAACCGCCACTTTACTGCGATAGGTCGCTCACCGGACCAGTTATCTAATGACAGCTGTACGACGGTTCCCACATTTAGGTAATTTGTCAGCCCAAGATCTGAACGTATCAGCGGGACCGGACCCGTTAACGCTTTCCTACTCCTCTCGGGGGCGCCATGGCGCTTTCTCCTCAGTGTTCGGCGTTCAGGTCTTACGCGGTTTGCCTGTAACTATACACCCTAGCCATACGATTACAACTTGTAATGGGGCTCCGCTTGTCCAGAGCGGACCCAGTTGGCACCATCGTTGACGATGGTCAGGTTGTACCAGATGATTGGCTCAGACACTGTTCCCTGTCTCCCAACGACGGTGAACACGTCATGGGGGTGGAACACCACGTTCCCAAGCTCTCCATTACGCACCGTAGCGCTGTGTGACAACGTCCTGCTCGGAATTTGCATGCGCGCGAGGGTACGGGAAATTGTCGTGGGCGAAGGAGTCTCATGCGGAGTCCTGTTGGATT
>Ga0307517_10014891_pt1 | contig 10393 bp, 6 predicted proteins | sample 23_EM_MG_FD_194515 | JGI IMG/M metagenome (GOLD analysis project Ga0307517, IMG submission 194515) | Populus trichocarpa ectomycorrhiza microbial communities from riparian zone in the Pacific Northwest, United States - 23_EM | ecosystem: Host-associated > Plants > Roots > Unclassified | place...
AATTAAATGTAAGAGAAATTATCCTGTGGTTTGTTTTAGTTGACTTTTAATATAACATGCAACTGGCACCTATTTGACTATTCCTCCGCTTCATGATAAACGAGTCTGAGTCATGTCACGTGCATTTATCACAATTTGTTGACAAAGGAATTACAACTTACTACTTGGCCCAATATTTATCTAATTAAAAATAAGAAAAGGTTTTTGCCATTTATTAGTCAACAGAACACTCACTTACAGTCTACTGCAGATCACGTGTAATTAAATATTAGTAATTAATGACAAATTAACTCAACTTATCTAAGCTTTTGTTTCTGTGTTTCAAATACATTTTAAAAAAAAAATTAAAATTTTTTTATTTTAAATTAAATTCTTTTTTTTGATATTTTTAAATCATTTTAATACATTAATATCAAAAATAAATTTTAAAAAATAAAAAAAACTCTTCAATACATCCAAGATAGTATAATTTCGAGGAATCTGTTTGAACTCAAGATCTTAGAGTTTTTTTTTTAAATTAAAATCGAGATTTGTTTAGGAAAAAAGAATAATTACTGAATCCATGACAGGAGCTATCTCTATTACTCTCTTATAAAAGAGGACCTGCCTGCCTTCGTTCTACATCAGACCCAAGGAAAATGTCCTCTCCTCTTCTTGAAGTCTCCTTGCTTTCCCTCTGCCTCCTCTACGGCTCAATCTTTTCCTTGATTGCTCAAGCTTCTGTCCCTCCGTCTGCCAGATTTCAGATCCCCGTCGACACATTTTTCGGGGTGTACTCGGTAGAATATGGGGCAAATTATCGTCTCATAGGCATTGATAACTACCCTTTCCAACTTGGCTTTTACAACACCACCCCTGATGCCTTCACTCTCGCTCTCCGCATGGGAAACCCTCTCGCATCTCCAAAGATGTATTTTGTTTGGGAAGCCAACCGAGGCAAACCAGTACGTGTAAATGCCACTCTCACTCTTGGTGAAGATGGAAACCTTGTCTTGGCTGATGTCGATGGAAGCATTGCCTGGCAAACCTACACTGCCCAGAAAGGAGTTGTTGGCCTGCAACTCCTTCCCAATGGCAACATGGTGCTTCATGATTCGAAGGGCAATTTTGTTTGGCAAAGTTTTGACCATCCCACCGATACTCTTCTAGTGGGGCAGTCTCTTCGTGTTGAAGGAACAGCTAGGCTTGTGAGTCGGGCATCTGAAAAGGAAAACTCCGATGGACCATATAGTTGGTTTTGGAACCCAAAAGACTAGCCATGTACTACAAGAGCCCTAGCTCTCCTAGGCCTTATCTTTACTACACTCCAGACAAGCTAAGCGAATCCAAGGGTCGTATTCACAATGCAACTCTGTATAGCCGAGGAGAAGTCGATGGATTTTATTATGATTTTGCTCTTTCAACTCCTTTCCAAGATGCCATACTCACTACAGTCAACTACAATAACACACTGTCGTTTCTTCGACTCGGGATAGATGGGAATCTTAGGATCCACACCTTCTATGATAAAGCGAACAGCAATGATGGATTTCAAGTGACCTTCACCCTTTTCTCTAGAGATTCGGGCTGGGAGAGTGAGTGTCAATTGCCAGAGAGATGCGGTCGCTTTGGACTTTGTGAGGATAACCAATGTGTCGCTTGCCCATTGCCGAATGGACTAATGGGTTGGAGCAGGGACTGTCAACCTGTGAAGTCGTCTTCATGTGGATCCAAGAAATTCTACTACTACAAGTTGGAAGGGGTTGATCATTACATGAGTAAGCACACAAGTGGGATTGGTCCGATGAATGAGGACGATTGTCGGAGGAAATGTTCAGGCGATTGCAAGTGCTTGGGTTACTTTTACAACAAGGATACATCCAAGTGTTGGATTGCTTATGATCTCCATACCCTAACCAGGGTTGGAAACTCCACTCACTTAGGCTACATAAAGGCACCGAAATAACATTCCTCAAACACTTCGAATGGCCGAGGAAAGATTGGTCTTGTCGTTGTTTGGAAATTGGAATTTAGAGTCATGCATCGATTTCTACAAATTAAGGTGGTGTTATTTCCAATAATTTGAAGCCTTTTCTCTTTGTTTGTTTTTTTTTTATTATTATTATTGGGATATCTAAGCTAATTTATTTATGTGTATTTTAATTAAATTTTTAAAGTTTTAAAATTAATGATCATGTAAGTTTTCAATAACTCTAAAATTTATAATACTTAAATTAATAATTTTTAAAGAATAAATTCAAAAACTAACCAATTAAATTACATCGTATGCTATTAAACACGAAAAGTGTTTGATTTTTATTTTGTCCTTGCTCTTCTTCTTTTTTTCCTTTTATTTGTAGGATAAATCTAAAAAATGCCCCTATGATTTCAATTTTATCATTAAATAGTTTTTTTGTATCAATTTTAGTTTCAAACTTTTCATTTATTGAGATAAAATCAAGGAGTACTTGATTGGGATCAAATTGAATATTAATTTCTTAGATCTGATTTCTACTCAAATTTAATCAAGGAGTACTTGATTGGGTCAACTTGTGTGTACCTTGGTTAATCTTACGGGCCTTGAAATTAATAATTATATAAGCTTTTAGTGGCCTTAAAGTTTGTGAGACTCAAACCGATGACTTCTAGAAAACAAACCTATATCTTGATCAGTTAAATTATATCTCTTAAAATTCAATTAATTATTACTATAGATGGATATGGAGGCAGGTTAGGGGTTCACCTAACTTGTACCCAAATCGATATTTTTATCAAATTTTTTTTGGTTAATGCATATATAATTTCTTGTCTATGGATTTGCATTTTGATTCTTTTATTTTCTTATGGATAAAATGTGTTAGAACCCTCTATTATTGATTAAAACGCACATATATAAATCTAAATAAATTATTCAACAAAAACTAAGTTATAGAACATTCCCATCAAAATCAAATACTACATTTGTTAAACCCTTATAATAAAATAGATAAAAATGTATTTAGTTGAAAAAAAAATATATAAAATGGGTTTGTTTTTTATATATAATTTTTTAGATTTTTTTTTCCTAATAGCAACAAAACGTTGCCTTGTTGAACGCTGTTTTATTTTTTTACTTATATTTTTTTCTAAATTGCACTGCCACCATGAAATGTTTTTAGCCAAGCAGAGGTTTAGCTGTACGAGGCTACTGGCACACCTGAGCATTATTAGATATGGCTCCCACCAATTTCGATCAAGAACGTTATTGATAACTAGCAAAGACCCATGTGGATTTCATCGATCAAGAACCCAGAAATGCTAGTAATTTTTTCAAAGCTACAACGTTATTGTCATTTTCCCCCCACTACAAAACCCAGTCTGGCCTAAAAAAAAGAAGTCAGCTTGCTAATCAAGAATCAACTCAGAACATAAATTTTAAAGAAGAAGGTGTTTTTCATAAACCAGAAAATGAAGACGAAAATTCTCTTTCAAATCTATCATGAAAAGGAAGCTGGGTATGGGATAAGGTGGTCAGGCCATGAAAAGTCGAGCTGGGTTTTGTTTCAGAAGAAAATAATCTTGAAATAGTAAAAACTAAATATCACTTGAGTTTTAATAGAGTGGATCGAGTTGTGAATTAACTTTCCAAATTCCCAACTTGATTTAATGTTAGGTCCTGAGTCACACTAGGTTGGAGTTGATTCTCAGGTTTAATAACAATGACAAGACTTAACACTGAAAATCTGTAAACCTAATATTCCAACGTGTATATATTTTCTCAAGAACATCAAATATCGTTGTTTGATGCGAAACGTGTTTTCTATTATATATATTTAATCTTCAAACATAACACAGCTACAATCTTCATCATTTTCCAGTTCTTGGATTAGTAATTCCATCATCTTCTTATACATAGGCATGTAATGATCGTTGATCATCGTTCTTGACAGTCGGATCTTACTATACAGTTCTCTGGGAGTCTCGTATAAACCTACGTGTTCTTCCGTGGGTTCATCAAGTTCTAAGTTAGCAGTATCTGATGAAGGCATGGAAATGACATGCATGATTCTGCCAGGAGGGTAGAACAGTTGGCTCTCTGACAGATCCTCTGAGGTGATGTGAGTTTTTGCTGCAGCTGCTTTGGCGAGATCATTCTCTTCTTCAAAAATCTCATTTGCTGCTGCGGCTTCTTCCTCCTGCGCTTGGATATCAACTTCGCTCTCTTGCCTTTGTAGCTCCCTCTCCAGTTCATACCACAATTGACCTTCAGTAACCTCTTCCATGACTGATGAAGTCATGACCCTATCATCAGATAAAAATGGTTCATCTTCCCTGGCATCATCATGACCTGAACCACAGCTTGACTCAAGTTTGATCTGCAGTGAGTCTTTTGTCAGGACTTCAGTCACAAGAGCTTCAGAGTTTACAGATACTATAGTAGCTTCAGGCAAATCCTGTGTGTTAGAATTTACTGATGAAGGGCCCACGGAACGTCGACGTTGCCCCATACACGACCATGATGTTAAAGATGGGCGCGTTCTGGCAACAGCTTGGGCAACATCTTGTGCTCGCTTCATCACAACCTATATCAAACAATTATAAAATTCAGAAAAATCCTATCTTAATCCTGATTCAATTCGGAGACAAAATGTGAGTTACAGGTGTTTTTACTAGTTCCAAATTAGAACTAAATGGCGGTGGCTTGATTACAAGTCCCTGGACCACTAATTCACAACCACAAGCATGTTACCTGAGTGCTGCTGGAGACAGGTCGCAGAAGTGCACCTGCACCAGCAACCCTGGCTTTCGCACTAGCTATGGATGGTAGACGGGATCCCAAGGCAGTAGCAGAGCGATAAACAACATTTAGGACTCTGGTATGCTCAACCTGATCCCTCAAATCATTTAGCCATGAAGATGCTGTAACCTGGTTGACAACCATTTAAAAGTCAGGAGTTTGACAGTGGATGGTAAAGAATGAACATCAATGTTTGACCCTCTCGGGAACAAATTTCAGCACCTCGGTGCGAAGATCATCAACAGAGGCAGCTGAAAATGTAGGCACCAGATCAGATCCATTAATGACAGTGGTAATGAAATGTTTGCCTGATTCTGCTAAATCCCATGTCATACATGCAGCTGCAAATAAAGTAATGAAAGGCATTTAGAGAGCTTATCAAAGTAACCCAGAGGTATACCCTCTTTCAACCAAATAAGATCTTCCATAAGAATCAAGGTGCAAAGAGCATTTCACACACGATGACAACAAAATCCAAGGGTTGATCCTAAAAACAGAATATTGCACCTACAGCACAGAATCTCAGTTTAGAAATTAATATTGGTATTCAAATGCAAACGGCAAGCATGACAAGTATCCAATCCAGTACAAGCTTAACCAGGTAAATGTCATAACAAAATAAAAGATCACCAGGAGTCAATAGCACATGCCTGGGGCAAATGTGACACAGGTACTAGAAGAGAGCTCCTTTTGTTCTCTAAGTATATAGGTTAATAATGCTGCAGTACCACCACCAAGTGAATGCCCAACAATCTGTAAATGATAACCAAATAATTAGAGGAGAGTTCAAAGACAGGTAAACCTTACTACATGTTAGCATCTTACACTAATACCATGTTAGTGTATACCAGAGACATTAATATGAGTAAGATGAATCCATACCAAAAAATAAATTCAATTACCTTAATTTTGTGGTCGGGATATTCACCATGTACCCTAAGCAGGAGAGGAGAGCTCATCTTGGCAATCCAACGAGCTGCAGCAACCATTCCACAGTGTGCATAGCCTAAAACTAAATTACTAATCCAACCATCATGTAAAACCGAATGGTGAAAGGGGACCACTGCACCAGTTGCTGCTGTTAGTGTATCTTTGATGCCATGAGTACCGCGAATCAGTAGAAGGAATTGTTTTGAATTTTTATCATGTATAATTGTGAAAGCAGGCTTCAGAAGCTGCATCCAAACTTGTGGAAATTAAAAGGAATACTCATTTAACATTTTGAACAAAAATAAAGCAGAAAGTAGGATCATAAAGAGATTACGATACATGGGAAGAACATCATCTAAACAAGCTCTTCCAGAATACTGTTACAATGGAAAAAAGTTGCACGCCTCATATATTGATGCTTTAAACTGAGCGGAATCATGAAAAGGAATCTTAAGTATGTTCAGTGTCATAACCTTTCTGGGACAAGTAAATCTAGGAGGAAAAGTTGATAAGAAAAGGTAGCAGTCTTGATTTTTAGGCATGCTTAAGATTTGGGGTCCATTGACTATGCCACCAATCACCTACGATGTTATCCAGTTCAAGTCTCCTAGATGGGGCATGCCAAGTAGGAAAGACAATGCCTTACAATAGTGTACCTTTCTATTTCTTTCCTTTTCAGAAATAACAGCCACAAACTGTAAAACAAGGTATTTAAAACCAGCTTTTTGTTTCCACAGTCCTTTGTGAATTTATTTTGACAGGGGGCACCACGTAAGGAATCTTCTTAATGGTGTAAAAGCAGGACGTTTCACCTGTAAAGGAAATTGCTGTGTATGCACAGCGTTTTAGAAAGAACAGACAGAACGAGAAATGAAGAAAAATCTACTTAAAATTGATAACAACCCATAATACAGGCTAAACTATATCTAAAGAGAGGATAAGGAGCCATTATGTAAAACCCTATGTAAAAGAAGTTTACAGGTTCACTTTAAATGTAAAGAAAGAGATCAAAGCACACTAACAAATTGCATTATAGATGGTCACCTACCCCTGCTTTTGGCTTCTGAATAAGAACATCCTCCTGAGAGAATCCAGCCAACTCCAAAAACATCGGAAATGGCTTCTTTGAAAAATACATGCAAAGGGTCAACAATCTCAATAGATCGTACATCTCTGCTATAATGTCAGGGCCTTTCAGCTGTACAGAATTACCACCAGCATATACACTTGCAACTTGCAAATTACCCTACAAAAAAAAAAACCTCGATTAAACACATTAACCAAACCTCAAAGGCCTAAGAAAAGAGTAATACAAATCAAAGTTTAAGATTAAGGCATGTCATCTGCATCTAGGGCTGCTGCATTATTCCCCTAAATATACAAATTTGAACAAATAAATAACTAATTACACTTGATCTTAAGCAAAAGGCCAAGCAAAGTATATATAACCAATTACAGTAAAGTACCAGCCTTTACAGCAATCAAAACACTACTAAACAAACAACTAAATAAGCAGTAAACTCTAGATTCTTACACCAGAAAGCAAAATATAACTAAAAAAATGCTTACGTTAAAAAGCAAAAAATAACTCAAAACACACACCAAAAATCATAAAAAAAGACCACCCATTTTCGACAAATAATTACTCATTAAACTAGAGCGTCAGTCTTTACAAAAATAGCAACTATCTCCTTTCTATCTTCACAAGTAAAATAACTGAACGCACAAAAAAATATTAAAATTCACATACTCAATGATAAAAAGACAAACTTTAAAAACAAAACCCGAATTTACCACAACCCAATATAAATCAAAACACAGTTCTTAATATATACCTGTCTCCTTAAGAGATAATTGATTCCAAAAGCCAAGTCACCGATGGGCCATTTTCCTAAAGTCTCAGAGTAAGTGAACCTAAGCGTCTCTGATAACGTTGTTATTGTTTCTAGCCAAGTGGCAGGCGCTTGTACCGGTCTTCTGGCAATCCTCCTCCTCCCCGACCTCGATTTCGATAAATCAACGCCCTTCGCTGCCGCTAGTCTCCGGATTAATATGTAATACATCAGCATCGCTGCTCCCGCCGCAGTCGCCATTGTCGCCGCCGCCATGATTGGAAGAATCTCAAGTTTTGGAGATCATGCAAATGGGTTTTTCGAGGAGAAACAAATTTCAGGGGTTTTGGAGGAAGCGGATGGATTTGAAGTCAGAGAATGTGGACAGAGAGAAGAAGTGTGGAATGTTGAAAGGGATAGATGAAGATAATATAATATTGAAACGAAGAAAGATTAGGTGTTAAATTACTATTAAGTAAATGCTTGCGATCGTGTTGATAGTAGTTTTTTTAAAACCAAATTATAAATATATTAAAATAACATCTTCTTATTTTTAAAATTAACCTATCAAAATAATTAAAAATTAAAATATTTCAAAAATATTTTCTAAACTAAAAAACAAACACTAAGCTTAAGTTTATCTCGTTTACAAGAAACGATAAATATAAAAATATAAAATAAATATATTTTTATATATTTTAAAACTAGAAATAAAAAGAAGTACTCTATCTTTATTATTTTTATTTTTATTATCACACATAGCTAAATCTTATCTAAATATACAATTTGTAATATTATTTTAAATTTTGATTTTTTTATTAATGTGGATAATCAGATCAGCTTGTACATATCTCAATTAATCTCACGGGTCCTAAAATTAACAACTGTATAAGCTTCTAGTGACCATAAAAGTATTTGAACTCATAATTATTGAGAAGCAAACTCAAGACTTAACCAGATGAGCTATTTCTTTATTTAAAAAAAAAGAAAAAAAAAAGAGTGTAATTGCTTAATATACTAGAGAATTTCAATCCTAAAATCTGGAAATAAATTATAAGAGGAGGATATTTTGGAGAATGAAAATAAGTTGAAACGGAAAGGTTGAGTTTGGGAATATATTAACCAAAGGAACCAAGTAAAAGAGTGCGCGCACGTTACGGCAAGCGATGACTCGTTGGAGGGGCAAGTTTTTCCCTCTGTTTAAGACTCAGGAGGTAAGTTGGCAACGTGCGTGTACACTATGATTTTATTTTTTTTATTTTTATTCGATGATAATGTATTTGCAATTAAATTTATTTTCAAATAATTTTAAAAATACATCTTCACATGTATTTAATGTATTTAGAAGAATCTAATAAATGTTTATGAGTTTTAAATATTGATATCCAAAAACTAAAAAAGACAATAAATTATATTTCATACACAATGATAGATTACATTGAGTTTAATGAATTCATTTACTTAAATGAATTGTATAGTATTTTTGTAATATTTTTAAGTGTATATTTAATATTGTGATAATTTTCTTGATTGTTTTTTGAAAAAATAAATTATATGTTGTAGTTTTTTTAATTAATATTTTAAGAGTTTTTTAGCTGTATTTATGTAAAATTATTATATATTTTAATTAACTAAATATTTTTAAATATATGGTCAAGAGAATACATAGAATATATTATACCGTATCATAAAAATAAATAAAACTTAAGATTGATGTTTTGTAATGTGATGAAATGTATTTTTTTAATTAAAAATATATTAAAATAATAATTTTTATATCAGTATATAAAAATCATTAAAAATTACTTGAAAAGATATCAATATAAAAAATAGGCTTAAACTTTTATTTGACATGAACAATAATTATAGTGAAATTAGCCAACTGAATTAAAATGCTAAACTCTCATTTTGTATTATAATAATAAGATAATTCAATAAAAATTTAATCTAACTTTTTTAATAAAAAAATTAAATAAAAAAAACAACAACAAACATTCCGTAAAACAAAAAGCACATGAGAAAGTAGTATGCATTACTACAGTATTTATGTTTGAGTGTGTTGTTAATTAATTAATAAATAAATAAAAATCAATGATAAATGTCACCGAGGAGAGGTAAAAAAGGAGTTGCAGAGATGAGGGCAGAAATCACGAGAACGTGTTGGACTGGAGACTGGCTGGATCCAACCTTACTGAGCAATTATTGGATGGGCCATCATCGAGCATACTAGGGAGGTTCAACTAACTATCATTTTTATAATATTGATCGATCTGGTTTGCCTTTATTGCTGGGGGCGGCTTGATAATGATTAGTTTTTAAAATAATTTTTGTTAAAAATATATTAAAATAATAATTTTTTATTTTTTAAAATTTATTTTTAATATTAATATATCAAAATAATTTTAAATAAAAAATAAAATTGCATTTTGACCGACCTTGGACCGCAATAACATACAAGGGAGGTTGAACCATGATTTTTATAATGGAGGTTGATCTGATTGGTCTTTGTTACGAGAGGAGTTTGAGAATGTGTTTACTTTTAAAAACATTTTTTTTTGTTAGAAATTAGTTAAAATATTATATATTTTTTTATTTTTTAAAATATACTAAGTAAATTTAACTCTATCTCTAATTAAAAAATATATTTTTTTAAAATATAGGCTATTTTTTAGAATGGATTCTATAATATAGGGTTATTCCCTTGTTTTCATTATTTTCATATGCTTAAAACACTACATAAGATAAATAAATTACTTGAATTGCTCCTAAACTATATATTACTATTTTGATAGTTTATTTTAACTATCAAAATTTTAAAATAACATAAAAACAAGTCAACAATAAATATAAAGTATTAAAATCTAAAAATAATTAA
>Ga0307517_10014892_pt1 | contig 10393 bp, 15 predicted proteins | sample 23_EM_MG_FD_194515 | JGI IMG/M metagenome (GOLD analysis project Ga0307517, IMG submission 194515) | Populus trichocarpa ectomycorrhiza microbial communities from riparian zone in the Pacific Northwest, United States - 23_EM | ecosystem: Host-associated > Plants > Roots > Unclassified | place...
TTCGTAGTCCAGAAACAATTCACGAGACCATCCAGATGATCGATACAACGGTGATGCAGGCAGTACACTATTACTTAGGTATTACATTGTCAATATCTTGTTGATACGTTTGTTAGTTTGATCACTGAATCGTGGCAACACGACGGCACACACACACCTTCCTCACACAAGGTTTGAATGTTTGAATGTTCGTTTCTCAACTTCCGAAATCCTTATCATCCCATGCGCCGCAATCCTACAATTCATCCCCACCCCTCCTCACTCTCTGCTTTAACACCTGCTCCTCCACATGCATCACGCCCTCAGTTTCCTCTAACCCGCGCAACACACTATCTCTCTTCTGCACCCACTCGTCTTTGGGTATGCTGTACAGGTGGGTGTCGGTGAGCTCGCCGACGTGGCCTTCGTATGTCAGTCCGGGGTGCTTGGACCCGAGAGAAGCGGGGGACGAGAAGAAGGGCGAGAAGGGCGAGAAATTTAGGGTAATGTAGGTGTGGGTGTTGTGGTTCATGTTGTGCGGCATTCTTGTGGGTGTTGGGGATGTGCTATGCAAGTGTTGTGCTGAGAGATGAACGCAATTGCAATCAATCAATGACGCTAGATGACTGCATTCGGCCCGGTGGGCCGTATACCTCTCGCGGTTTCGAACTCAACGATAGTATACTTATTAGCAAGATAGCCTTTATCCGAAAGCAGTGCACACTCCTTTCTTCCATCGTACTTTGTCACAGAAGCCGAAATGTTTGCCCATTCGAATAACCCGAACATCAACGGCGGTAGAGTTTACAACGCTACCGACAATGCCAAAACTTCCCACAGGTATTCACCTCTTCATTCCAGCCTGGTGTTTCCAAATCTCACTGACAGGCCTACATACAGACGTTGAGCTCCTCCAAAAGAAGATCGATACTGGCATTGAGCTCCTCCAGAGGAAAATCGCGCCTGGTGCTTTTCGCGATTCAGCTGAGAGGTACGGTCCCCCTAAATGCCACGAACACACACGAGTGGCTATCTCGCAAGAGATAATGGACTGGATCAGAAATGTGAATCGTCAGACTGGGTTTTCGTGGTTGTATGGCCCAGCAGGAGCTGGAAAGTCGGCAATTGAGAGACGATAGCCGAGCTTTGCTACCAAAAGAAGTTGTTAGCCGCCAGCTTTTTTTTCTCTCCCAACATCGCTTGCAGGAACGAGATGACATTCCTCATTACAACAATTGTCAGCCAGCTCATCGAATCTATACCAGAAATACGTGAACATGTTGGTATTGCTCTATTCAACAACCCTTCGTTGTCTTCACGCTTTCTCGAGGTCCAGATGGACACCTTGTCGTCAAACCCCTTAAAGCTGCCATTTCCACTTCCAAACATGGGCGCAGGGTAGACTTTATGGACACCAGACCAAAAGTGATAGTCTTAGACGGACTGGACGAGTGTAACAACCCCGAATCCCAGAGATATATTCTTGAGGTACTGACGAACGCTGTCGACAACCACTCCATCCCGTTTTCCTTCATTCTGGCAAGCCGCCCAGAGCAGTACATTCGTGAGGCCTTTAATGGAACTCTCTTGAGTTCATTGACAACTCGGTTGGTCCTGGATAACAAGTACCAACCAGACGACGATATTAGGACATTCCTCCAATCCAGATTTCAGGGACATCAAAGATCGACATCCTTCTCGTGCACACCTGCCTGCCTCTTGGCCCTCTCCCGATGCAGTGGAAAGGGTGATTGAAAAATCTTCGGGCCAATTTATTTATACCTCGACGGTCATAAAATTTATCGATTCTCACCGACACTGGCCTCCTGACAGGTTGATCACCTTGAAGATATCTCCTCGCGGTAAAACGACGCCATTTGCTGGGATGGATTCTCTTTACCTTTACATCTTGGAATCGGCCTCAGATAACATCGAGACGGCCCTTGAAATTTTTACAATGCTTTGGTTTCTCCATCATCGGGATTTACGACTAACACCACGCATTGTTGAATCATTCTTGTCACTCAAGGAGAGATCTTCACGGTCCTGAGTGACTTGCACTCTATTGTCCACGTGCCATCTATGGAAGAAGAGGAGCTTAGATTGTTTCATGCTTCACTGGGAGACTTTCTTACAGACCATTCGCGTTCCGGGGATACCTACTTTTTAAATCGTGGTGTATGCCACAGGCATATCGTAAATAGGATTGTGAAGCTGCGCTTGAACCCGTCAGGTATTTATTTTCATTTGGTTCATCTCATCGTACTGAGCACCCACGATAGGTATCACGGTCGTTGAGAAAGCCCTTGAGGCAGTTTTCCCGGAGTACTGCTTAAATACCACCCCGGATCCTGAATTTCTCTCAAATCTCTACCACTTTGATATGGCCACTTGCCCTCACCCACTGTGGAAGGTATCAACGACACGCCTCGCCTACTTCTCCAGGGAAGTACTTGACCCTATAAGCTCAGGCAGCAGGGTTCCTGAATTGTTGGTCTGGATGCAAGGGCAGGTTCGTCTTGGCCAGTGCTGTCTGGTTCTGATTCAGTCTTATTGATCTTCTTGACACATCACAGCGCCACCCAGATTGGAAGAAAGATCTCTTTACGCACCATCTGCGGTCTATCGATGTCTGGCTTCATAAAGAATTTTCTGCGATCCGACCTCTCCACCGTTGCCCGTATATTCATGAACACTTTCTTACTTCGGCAACGCTGGTGGATTTCCCCCAATTTTATGGTGTCCACCACCTCATACCACAGGTTCTAGAATTACAACCAAAACATGCGGTAGAGCGCTATTATGACCGATTGGAAGACGCCAACAACTGGGAAACATATCTCAAATATCGTCAAATCGTCTTTGATTTTCTAACTCATCGGGCTCGTTCTGGACACTTGTTTGTTGGTCAAGATCGTTATATCCGTCTTGCGAAATATCTGTTCAATTATTCTCCTATCGGACATCGAGTGAGCGTCGTAGCGTTGGTACCCTGGTTTATCGTTTCTAACCTCCGTATTTCTTCTCCAGGGAAATAGAGGAATATGAAGCTGACATCCCGAAAGCTTGCCTTCTCATCTTACCCGTCATTTTTTCCAAAGCCGCACCGTCCGATGAACTAGAACACATTTTGAAACCCCATCCACCTCACGTCCATTTCCAGCTTCAAATGCGATTTCCGGAGGAGAATTGGTATGAACTACTCTCTTCTTCCCACCAAGCCTGCATTTTAGCGCCAGAAGGTGGTGATTGGATGTCGGTTCTCCCAAAACCTAGCGTTGGGGCTGGAAGACCAAACTATTATGTCCGGCCGACCGGCCGCAATTCGACATGGAAAGATAGGCGATTCTTTGTTAGCAAGGTTGGTTCGGGACGTTCTCAGAGTCCGAGTCGTAGCCTTCTCGGTCGTTCTTCCGATCTCTGTCCACGCCAGTTGGCGCTGGGAGATCCAGAGCCTGCAGACCTCAAACACAAGCAAATCGAATCCCATTCTCGTGTTCTGTGTGCCGACAACGTAGCCAGTGAGTAGGCATACCTTCAGCATTTATTGAGGCTAATAAAGTCCGTACATTTCGAAGGCCGCTCCCCAGATCAATCTCGCGGCGAGAAGGAAAAGTCGAGACGAACAATTGCGGGCGAACTGGGCGGTACTGAAGAAAAAATTGCGCAAATCCAGTGTGTATACTCTGGCGAAGGAAGGAGTCGACCAGCAGGTCCACGAGCACAACCTCCCAGCCATCAGCCAGGTCCAATACAACGACCTTCCCGATCCGTATTGAAAACCTTTGGTCAGGATCGCCATGGCTGTTCCTTCGACTCGTAGGATCCAAGCTAGATTGGAGGATATGCGAGGCGAGACAAGCCTTTCCAGAAGAATCGACAAGAGTTTGGTCATCGACTCTCGCCGTCAGAGTCTCTTGTAGCGGGGGGTGGCTTGATGTAATGTTGGGGATGTCTGGTAAGTCCTAGTCATGTTTACGACGGAGAAAAACCACTACATACATCAACAGTGTTCATCTTGCACTGGTTGATGTTCATGGCAATTGTCATGCGCACGTATTCAGTACACTCCCCAGTGGCGACGATTGGGTTTGCCTCTTCGCCGCATCCCTCTGGATCGTGGATTAATCTAATCCCGCCTTTGATCCTCGACCTCTCCTTTGGGGCGGAGTTCCACAGTCTTGAAAGTTGAGACTGTGGAAACGACCGCTCCAACGCTGGTCACCCAGTTGACCTCTCATACTGTCAAACCAGTCTGAGTCGGTAAGGTCTCGACTACTGCAGTGTGCGGATATCAATCGGATATGGCGGGCAGGTTGAAAGCATCTTGCTTGAGAGATCGATTATATTTTTCTTGTGGACGGATACCCAACAAGTACAATGACTTACGACCAGGAAATTCGTTTGGACATTTCATTTTCGACGGTACGAGGCTATGACAGTGGCAGATTGGATCGTTGAAGAATACCAATGATAGCTATCTGCAAAACGCTAGATCCCTTTCAAATTTTCGTGTGTGCGCCTACTATAAACAACTGCTTTTGGTAAAGTGCGGGAGCAATGACGCATTTCAATCAGCCCCACACTCCTTTCGCTTGCGGTTCTTAATACAATTTCTGTGTTGATCAACCCTTGGAACGTCTGTAACCCCAGCAATGATGGTTTTAGTGTGGATGACACTTATGTAATAGGGATAATAGAAGCGGATCTTGGCAGAGTGCTCCACAGTTCGTCGTATTTACCCAAAAACAGTTGTTTATAGCAAACAAAGGCGCCCACATGAAAATTTTGAAAAGGATCTAGCGTTTTGCAGATAGCTGGAATGCCTATTCAACAGAAAACATTGGTCGGGCTCATCGGTGTACATACATTCCAGAGTGTAAGAACGTCAACGTCAACGCCGGAAATTGAGCGCTCGATTAATGAAAAACATTCAATTCACGACGTACGCTACTTTTAAGGCGTATTTACCAGTTATCGCCAGCCACTGGCCAGACTGGCGCTGGGCGCTTCACGATGCCTTCCTCTGGCAGATGCCAATTACAGATTGTCCTGCCATACGGAGGCATGTAGGAATTACTCATTGCCACAAGCGACGCGTAAGTGCGCACTGATGGCCGCAGGGGTGTGCATAACTTGACTGTACGTAACATAGCAATGTGGGTACCATCAGACTCGAGGGAGTATTTGATTTCTTTCGTTATGTAAATCCTTGTGCCCTGTCTGTAGATGCACGCACAGCCGCTCACAGCAAACCTTACCCCCTTGCTCATTAGTCATTGGTTACGAATTTCGAAAAATGAGCATGAGGGATATGAATACTAGAGAGACGTATCTATGTAGTTGCCCGTTCGCGCACACGACAACAAACTCCTCGGTGATCAATGATCAGCGTTATGGCGTTGCTGATGGAACCTGCTATATGTGGCGATGATCGGTGCTACCACTACCATATGGTCCATGTGACATATGTACCACGGCCCTCGATTTGCCACCTCTTCCTAAGTATTTATATATTGAGTGTTGTCAGTATCTAATTTTATTTGTAAAAATTGAGGAGACATTGGGAAGGAAATTTTCGAAGAAATGAACGCAGGGTTTCCCCATTACACAGCCTCCACACACACGGTCTACCCGGGCAGATGATGGAAACGGAGCTAGAATATCAGACTGAATATCCGACCATCAGAAGACAAACAAAGCCCTACATTCGAATCGTATAAAACCCATGCCCTCCGCAAGAATTTTTCTTCAAGCCCGGTGCTCTATCACAACTTTGTGAGTATCTTCCCCTCTTCGTCCACTCCCTTCACTGACATGCTTTCCCCTCTCTCAGTCTTAGGCTGGTCCTTTGATTCTTTCGCTTTAACGAATCCTTCATCCACGAGGTATGTTTTTTCTTTTGGATTCTTCCCCGCTGGCGAACCTTCAGCTAACCATTCAATGTAGTTCTACCACCCTCACCCACCCCAACTTTTAAATCAATCATGCAGCTCACCGCTAACTTTGTTGTTCTCGCCACCGCTCTTGCCTACTCCTCCTCCAGCGTCCTCGCTCTCCCCGTCGACTCTTCATACGCTGCCCGCGATGTTGAGTACGACCTCGAGGCACGTGAGGTCGGACCCTCCGACATGCTCGAGTACAGCACTCGCGAGCTGTACGACATGTACTTGGAGGCCCGTGGCTACTACGATGAAGGTCTTGATGCTCGTGATTACCATGACATCGAGATGGAAGCGCGCGAATACGTTGAGGATCTCGAAGCCCGTGCTGTTGAGGTATGTCTTTTCATTCTTTTGACAAATGGCCAGACGCTTACTTGGTTTATTTTTCTCTTCGTAGCCCCCCGCTACACCAGCGACCCCAACTACTCCCGCTACCCCGGTTACCCCAGTGACGCCTGTTACCCCGGTGACACCCGTGTCGCCCGTTTCAGACTCTTCGTCTTCAAAGTCCACCACCCCTTCCACTACTTCGTCTTCAAAGTCAACCACCCCTTCCACTTCTACGACCACCGCTGATAAGAAGGCTGCCTACCTGAAGGCCCTCAAGGACCCCAAGGACCCCAACCACGCCACTGCTCTGAAGAAGCAGAAGCAAGTCAAAGCCTACAAAGCCGCCCTCGCTGATCCCAAGAGCCCCAACCACGCCGCAGCCCTCAAGCACCAGAAGTACCAGAAGGCGCTTAAGGACCCCAAGGACCCCGGCCACAAGGCCGCTCTCGCTAAACAGGCGAAGGTCGCCAAGCACAAGGCCGCTCTCAAGGATCCCAAGAACCCTGCCCACGCGAAGGCCCTGAAGAAGGATGCGCACAAGAAGGCGTTGAAGGACAAGAAGGACCCTAACCACAAGGCCGCCGTCGCCCACCAGAAGAAGAAGGATGCGCACAAGAAGGCCGTTGCTGACCCCAAGCACCCCAAGCACAAGGCGGCGCTCAAGAAACAAGCGAAGAAGGACGCGCACAAGAAGGCCCTCGCCGACCCCGAGCACCCCAAGCACAAGGCGGCCGTTAAGGGTGAGGCGAAGAAGGATGCGGTGAAGACCATGACCAACAAGGCCAAGCCCACCACCAGCACCACCAGCGCTTCCGCGAAGAAAACCCACGTTCCCGTCAGTGAGAAGTCCAAGACCACCGTGACGAAGCCCGTCGCGGATTCGAAGACCACCACCACCGCTTCCGAGAAGGCTGTCCCCTCCACGAAGAAGGTCGCTGCTCGTGAATTCTATGACGAATACGAGTACTGAGCGGTTTTTTCTGCATCTGTAGCACGTAATCGCACTGTATGATTTCGAGAGTTGTTAGAAATCGATGAAGCTTTCCAGTGATATTTGTGACTGAGTTAAGATTTCTTTAAGTGATGACTTTGTACTCCGATTGGACAAAGAGCACAAAGCAACATTTGATCGGAAAACTCTGATAAGTACACCGCCAAGATGATGGGAAGGAGTGGCCACCCTCCCTTTCCATCTAACTACCATCGCTAACGATGTCAGAAACCCCATCTACCTCATCCACCCCTATCCATGGCCACGTCGCGCTCGCGTCCCAAGTCGGTGGCCACGCCGGCGTCGAAACCACCGAAGATGGCTCGCTTATCATCAAACCCGTCCTCCACCGCGAGCTCCAATTCTACCAGTCTCTACAGCAGGATCCTACACTCGCGGCTTTGCTGCCGTTCACCCCTAAGTTCCTGGGTACGCTCAAGTTGGAGGGGACCGTCGATCCGACTAAGCCGGATTCGACCGAGGGGATTATCGTGCAACCTGTTGCGGATTCGAAAGATATGTGGCGTTCTTTGTTCTTTCTAATCGTTTGTGAAAGGCTGATGGTCGCTTTTTGGGATATCTACAGAGCATGGTGTTGGAGAACCTTTCGTTTGGGTTCCTGAAGCCGAATATCCTCGACGTCAAGCTCGGGACGGTGCTCTACGACGACACAGCCCCGCCTGACAAAGTGGCGCGCATGGAGCAAGCAGCGAGGAATACGACGTCGTTCGAGACGGGTGTACGGTTGACTGGCTTTCAGGTATCGACTTTATTCTGTTCTAGTCTCGTCCGCAACGCGACTCGAACACGATCTGACCCGTAGATCCAATTCTTTTAGGTCTACGATAACATCACCTCGCAGCCCGTCCACACCGTCAAAGCCTACGGCAAATCCATCAAACCGGACCAGTTGAGCGAAGGCATCGCCAAATTCTTCCCGATCGCGTCTGACTCGAACGCGAACTCGACCTCCACCAACGACAAGGCTGACGATGCGTCTACACCGTCGTCGCCGTCGTCCAGCGGTCTCCCGCGAGACACCCTCGTCCCCATCCTCCGTGCCCTCCGCGAGGAAATCGCGTTGATCAGAGAAGCATATTCCAACCTCGAGCTTCGGATGGTCGGGGGCAGTTTGTTGATTATCTACGAAGCGGACTGGGCGCGCGCGGAGGAAGGGATTAAGATATATTCGGAGGAGGATACGGAGATGGAGGAGGTTGGGGATGGGGTTAAAGATGATGGGAGAGATGTCGAGGGTCACGATGAGGAGGACGACGATGATGATGATGACGACGACGACGAACCCAAACCGCCATTCATCGTCAAATTGATCGACTTTGCGCATACAAATGTCGTTCCTGGTAAAGGACCCGATGCAGGCGTGTTATTGGGCATGGATACCATTTTGAGGTTGTTGGATGGTAGGCTATCAGAGCTTGCGGTCGTTTCGTGAAGATCTAGTCGCGGGACGAACTTGACCATGGAAGGAAGAACATGCTAGAAAACGTTGTACGACATGGATATCACCTTGCTTGAAAAGTAAGGTCCCCACGTTGTGAATGGCCCGTTCCGGACGAGATGACACAGGAACAAACAAGATTCGCATGGGAGAAGTCGTCTTTGAAAGTTGTTTCATTTTGTCCTTGTTAGTCTGAGAAGCCCATGTTGCAGTACCATTTTCTCAAAGTTCTTTCCCCTTGCTTTCCCCGGTCCATTCCTTCGATGTTCGTGTTGTTCCTATGGGTGTAATATCCAAATCCCATCTCAAAGAGGGACCATTACCTTGCAACTTTGATATGGTGCTCAACCAAGGCGCCGGTAACCACAAACATTAATGCAGTGTCACTAGTGGGCCTAGGATAAGTATACATATGTGATTCATTGTTTCAATCAATTCGTAGGAGCCTTTCCTCATGAGTCCCTGAGTGAACTAGTCACTAATCATCCCTTGACTCCAGATTGACATTTCTTTTGGTTTCTTGATCCATTCTTTTTAGCCTTATCATCTCCAACCTCCAGAAGGATGGTGAATGAAGAGTTCTTGTTGAAAATCCTGCACCCGTGTCATCTCGTACATCTTGTGGCCTTCACACCTGCACATAGTGGAATTTCTTCAGTTTTCGACAGTCTGTCCTCGGCATGAACAAGGTATATCCTACTAGTATTTCCTGTGGAGCTGCAATGTTTTGCCAGGGCGGCCTTGTTCCATTGCTCCTGTGTGATAAGAATTATGTACACCTCTCCACAGTTCAGTTGAGAAATCAGGAACAATGCAACTTGTTCCTTGTCAGTATTTGTACCGTCCTCATCAGTGCAACTTGCCGCAACCTCCTCAAGATCTATCCACACAGGGTCTCGGACTCGAACTTGTTCCCGGAGGATCACAATGGTATGTTGAAGTGAAAGTGAAGAAAAACTGTCCCATTAGATCCTAAGGGGACCACGTTTATGTCCCTTGTCTACCGACAATTTACAAATTGGTTGGACCAAGCAAGGTGTTGAGCCGACTTTAGTCGGCCCTTCATACGTATGTACTGCCAGATTATACTTTTGTGCAAATTTACCATAATTCTAAAGTCGTGCACTGCCAACTATTTGCAAGTCATATTTCGAGGCCAAGACAGTCGGGGTTAGATACAATACGGACACTATAGCTACACATGGGCACTTGTAATTAGGCGATGCTCGACATAGGCCTTAGGCCCAATGAGCATAATGGATTCAAAAAAAAAAAAAAAAAGTCATATTTTGAAGATGCTAAATTTGGTTTCAAGTTCGACTATCTCATGAAATTACTGTAGTGTTTCGACCGTAGGTTCACGTAACGTGTAACGGGGTGGCTGAACTGAACAATTTTGCATTTTGTAATGTGTAACAAGGCCTAAAATTGTCACTTTTTGGTCTAAAATCTCCGAAAAAGCGCTTGAGGTGTTCGAAATTAGGGACTAGGATGGATCGATCTGTGATCCGATTGTGCCTAATCCACGGATCGTGACAATCCGTGGTACGGATCGCCACAGTACAGATTTAACTGTGCATCCGTGACACATCAGGCAACCCTTGCCTTAATTATCTCATATTGTGGGCAATACATGGCTGATAACCATAAAAAAAATACTGTTGTAAAGGTGTACATATCTTGATTGCA